>Ga0154002_1000222_pt1 | contig 15546 bp, 19 predicted proteins | sample TSNY086MetaG_FD_102276 | JGI IMG/M metagenome (GOLD analysis project Ga0154002, IMG submission 102276) | Attine ant fungus gardens microbial communities from New York, USA - TSNY086 MetaG | ecosystem: Host-associated > Fungi > Mycelium > Unclassified | place: USA: New York, Robert Cushman Murphy... | reverse complement strand
TTAGTAATTGCCAACTGATCTGCTGATAACTTGGTGAATCCTGATTGCCTTGAGATATTTTTGGTACCATTTGAAAGGTCTTCTTAAGGGCTTTTGGTGTCCATTTAGATTGTTGAAATTGGTCAAGTATTTCCAGAGTTATGGTCTGAATGAAGTTTATGACACTCAAATTCCTTGACCACTTCTTTTGTATTCCCCAAATTTTCCTTTTCTTTCCAAGTGTTGGATTTAGCTGTGAACCCTTTCTACTATACCAAATACTTGTCCTTCTCCCTTATTTGTTGCTTGTTCAGAATCCTCTTGACCTTCTATTTCTTCTTTCTCTGAATTTCAACTGGAGTTGGTTGTTCCTTTTTCTGCCTCTCTATCTGGCCTATATATTGTCATATTCTACTAATATTAACTACCAGATGTATTTTAATTGTAGTTGGTAGTTCTAATTCTACTGCATTCAATAACACTATTTTTTTGATTTTGTAAGGCCCTACAAACCTCTCTATTAACTTTTTCATTCTTCTACTGACTATCTGGTACTTTAAATCCTTGGTGCTAAGTATTACCAAGTCCCCTACTTTGTACTTGTTGGCTTCTTCTTTCTTTCTATCTATATAATTTTTCATTTTTTCTTGCACTTTCCCTAGTATTGCTTTTGTTTCTTCCTGAATTTCTTTTATTTTTATCACAAATTTCTTTGTACCTTTATACTTTCTCTTCTTCCTTACTTTGAACTCCATCCTAGAATCTTGTCCATAATTTGTTTTGAAGAGCAATGTCTTCATACTTGAGTGTGCTTTATTGTTGTATATAATATCATGCCAGATAGTCTTTTTAGACAAAATACATAACATTTGTTACAAGAACTATACTATATAACCTAGCTCAAGAAGTAAATGTAACTCCTGTAAGAGGACTATACTAAGTCGCACTCCTAACACACTAGTGATAGTCTACTAGAGTGATCCTGCACTAATTAAATAATAATTATATAACACTTAATTAGTTACCTACTCCTGCATTCCTGATCCTGATCTTTAGGACATTTTATAGCTAGAGGAACTTGTATATACAGTGTAGAGTACCTTTCCAAAAGCCTCATTCTATTCTCTGAGAATTTTTCTGGAAGGTGAGTTGTAACATACTCTGGAGTGTATTTATAAACTGAGAATTCTCCTGGAAGCTCCACTCCAGTCACCCTCACAACTCTCTAGATATAACCACTAGACACTCAGTCTTGAACTTGTGTATATCACTCAAGTAGCAGAATAGTGGCTATAACCACCACTATACCAACTTTATAGGGCTTGTTTGTAAGGGGACCCTACTAACACCACCCTTAGAATGCTAGACTCAAATCCTAGAACAACCCTGCACTTAATGAAATATTACATAGTAATATTTAATTCCACTAGCTCAACTTGGTAATTCCTGACCCTGCCAGACAGGACTGTAGAATCAGGGATGAATAGACTGTATATCAGTAACTAACTTAGAAACCTTAAGCTAGGGTTTAACTCAAGGCAGTTTTTTAGGGTTAGAAAAGAACTCGATAGAGTTCTCACTTAATTGCAGTCTATTATATATATGGGTATACTATTTGTTCTCATTTATACTACAAGCTGTTTACCAACTATTAGTTTGACTCTAGTTTATGTTAAATCTATTTATAATACTTTGTCATAGTTAGGGCGACTCATAACAGTACTCCCCCTTAAAGGTCCTCATCCCAAGGACTTCATAGTTTGTTATATAGGTCCTATAAATTATCCATTTTGTCTTCTTTATCCTATTCTTCTACCTTACTTTCTTCAAATTCTTGCTTATTTTCTTCTTTCTCTTTTTCATTCTTTTCTTGGATTATTTCTAATGTTTTCCTTTCTTTTGCCCTTCCTGATCTCCATTGTCTCTAATTCCTTTCCAATCTTTCTTAATATTCCCTATCAAATTTTCTATTATTCTATCTATATAGTAGTTTTGCTGTATATCTTCCTGGTAATTCTCTTTTATGATCTTCTTTCAAGTTTCTTTTCCTTATTCTTCTGACCTCTTCTCTGTATTCTTCTTCAAACCTATCTACCAACTCTTGCACATTCTCCAGATTTTCCCTTGGTTTCCAAGTATTTTCTTCCACTATATAACCTCTCTATTATACCAGGTATCTATTTCTTCCTCTAAACTTCTTCTTATTTAATATTTTCTCTACCTTGTATTCCTCTTCTCCTTTAATTATTACTGGTAAAGGTCATTTCTTTTTCTAACCCTCTACTTAATCTTTATACTTTCATACTCTGCTGACATTTACTACTGGATGTATCTTAATACTACTTGATAACTCTAGTTCAATTGCATTTGTTAAAATTATTCTTTTGACTTTGTAAGGTCTCACAAATTGTTTTGTTAGTTTTTTTAATTGTCTCCTCTATATTTGATATTTAAGATTTTTTGTACTCAGTAATACTCAGTCTTCCACTCTATACTCTTCCAGTTTACTTCTCTTTCTATCTGTATACTTTTGCATTTCCTTTTGACTTTTTCTTAATACTACTTCTATCTCCTTATACATTTCTTTTATTCTTATCATAAATTCTGCTGCCTTTTCAAACTTTCTCTTTTTTCTTATTTTAAATTCCATGCATAGATCCTATCTATTATTTGCCTTGAATGGTAATACTCTTGTACTTGTCTATACTTTGTTGTTATATACAAACTCTACTATTGCTATATTATCGATAGACAGTAAATGTCCTTAGTGATCATCCTAGATGAATGTTCAAGAAGAACTCGATAGAGTTCTTTGTTAGATTGGACTACTACTTATACTACTTTACAGTGGCTGTACTACTATTAGTCCATGATCACATGTTGTTCCAGAATGTTCCCTGATCACCTGACCTTGTCACGTGACTTGATCTCCTTAAGTTCCCATGCTATTTATATCTTGATTCTATTGTACGACTTGAGGTTTTGGATTAGATACTCAAATACACAGGAACTTCTTTTTCTTTTGGGGGTCTCATAACATACTAGCCAGTCAGGCCATTGCTCTTGTTTGTAATTGATAAACATTCTTAGGTATTGTTTTGAGTTCTGATTCATCCTTTCTATCTGCCCATCTGTCTGTGGATAGTAGGCCATTGACAACTTTGTATCAATCTCTAATATATTATTCAGCTCTTTTATCATCTCCACTGCAAACTGTACTCTTCTATCTATAATAATACTTTCCAGTAGACTATATAGCTTCTAGACATTATTCTGGAACAATCTTGCCACTCTCTCTGCTGAAGTTTTTTCTATAATAGTGTTATGCAACTCAAGTTGAGTTGACTCAACAGCTAAGTCTTTAAAGGTTATAAAGAGAACTCAATGGAGTTCTTGATCAATTGTGCTAGCTACTTATACAAGTATACTATTTGCCCTCATTTACATTGATAGTATAATGGTATTCTACAATCAGCCAAGAAGCTGCTGGTTCAATTCTCTTGTTGTCATGACTTGGCAAAATGACTAAGTTATTATTTTATTTTACTTTCTCTTTCTTTTCTTTTCTTTTCTTATTTAGACTTACTATACAAGGAAGAAGTATGGAAAAGTGTCACATGATAATGTTGTATGTCACATCATATGTCAGGATGTTACAAGGTCATGTCACATGATGAGTATAGGAAAGTAGTGCACAGACTATATAATAGTTGTATAAGTAGTATATAGAACCAAATAGGAACTCTATTGAGTTCTTCTTGTCAACTCAGACTTGGAGTGTGATTAAGTCATCTTAGGCTAAGTCACTACACTTGTCTGTTATTCTATAAATAGATATTCTTTGGTCATAGTCAAGATGACTTATGACAAGTAGGCACAAAGTATGCCATTTTTGTTAATCTATTATATATTACCAGTATACTATTATATATCTGTGCTAATAGTAGCTTTATGATGAAATCTGCTGTGATATAAGCCTAGGGTTTCTCTGGTACTATATTTGGCATTAATTTTCCTGCTAGTACCTCTATATGATTCTTGTTTCTTTGGTAGATATTATATCCCTCTATGTACTTCTTGACTTCTTTTATCATTCCTGGCTACTAGAAGTTTCTAGTAACCAACTCTATCATCTTCCACTGCCCTTCATGTTCTTTTACCAGTGTATCATGGTATAGCTGGATTACCTCTGCTCTTAGTTTCTTGTCTCTTGGGACATATACTTTTCTATCTCTTAATATTAGCCTATCTTTCTCTCACTATTCCTCATCTTTCAACATCTTTACTCCTGCTTACCAAATTTCTTCTACTACTTTTATTACTTTATTATCTTTTGCATCTGACTTCTTAATTTTCTCCAACAAATTTACTCCCTCTATCATGATTTTTGCCACTTGTATTGCTCTTATTTCTAGCCACTTCTTTTTTACCAACACTTTATTCTCATTATTTCTTTCTACCCCTATTTGCTAGTCTGGACATCTACTGAGGCTATTAGCTTTTTCTATACTGCTGCCTGGCATATGTTTAAGAGTAAAGTCAAATCTAGATAGGTACAAGGCCTATCTTGCTTATCTATGGTTTAGTTTCTGACTACTCATAAAGTATTCTAGATTTTTGTGGTCACTCTAAATCTTGAATTTGTTTTGTACTCCTTCTAGCAAGTACCTCCATTTCTCTAAGTATCTGATGATCACTAGCATCTTTCAGTCATGAATTTTATAATTTCTCTTAGCTTTATTCAATGACTTTGAAATAAAGACTACTGGTCTCCACTTGTTGTCTTCACATTTTACCGGCAACACTTCTTCTATTGCATACTCTAATGCATCTGCTTTTACTCTCATCTGCTTGTCTAAATCTGGTACCACTAACACTAGTTCTAAGATGGTTAAAGATGTACAAAAGTTCTTGAGATTAGCAAATTACTACAGGCAATTTGTAAAAGACTTTGCCAAGATAACAAAACCACTACATAGATTGGTCAGGAAGGATGAGAAGTAGAACTAGGAAGGAGAGCAGAAGAAGGCATTTGAGGAATTGAAGTAGGTGTTTATAACATACCTTGACTATTCCAGAACTTCCGACATCTTCTCTTTTTGTATCTTTATACCATTTGTCTCTATTGCTAGTTCTAGAAAGTCAATCTCTTTAACTTTCCATACACATTTCTCAGGTTTTAGGTATAGATCATTCACTTCCATTTTTCTTAGAATTTCCTCTACTATTTTATCATGCTTCTTTTTATTCTTTGTTCCCACTAACACATTATCTATGAATACTACTATATCTTCTATGTCTATTAGATCTCTTAATATGTTATTTATCATTGTCTAGAATATTGCCAGTGAATTTGTAAAACTAAAAAACATCATAGTGGATTTATATATCCCAAAATACATTGTAAATACAGCTTTCCACTCATCTTTTTCTTTTATTTATATATTGTTGTACTCTTACTGTAAATCTATCTTTGTAAGCACCTTTCTCGTATCCATAGTATCAATCAAGTCTAAAATCAAAGACAAAGGATAATTGTTCTTAACCATCCCTTTATTAAGATATCTGTAGTCTTGTACCATTCTTTTTTTTCTATTCTTTTTTTCTACAAAGAAGACTGGTAAAGTCTAAGGTGACTTTGAGGGTCAAATATATCCCTTCCTCAACTGTTCCTCTACAAATTCTCTAACTTCCTTTTTCTTTTTTCTTAACATAAAATTTTTCCTTAAATTTATTGTGTAGTCTCAAGGTTTTCTGACTGGTATTCTTTCAGATTCTGTCCTCTCAAAAACTTTAAGCCACTTGTAGAATTTTTGTGGCACTATCTTTCTTACTTTTTCTCTGTCTAGTTTAACCTCATCATTAAACTTTTCTTCTATTGTCCATTTCTACTCATCTCTGTCTACTTGATCTACTACTCTGATTCTCTTTCCAATTTTCTTTTTTTGTTCAATATCCTTTTTTACTGCTGTGTTTCTTCCATAAATAGGTGGGTATCTTGTTATCTTCACTTTTTCTGTTTTCTAATTTATCTTAGGGTTATGTGCCTGCAACCATAGCATTCCTAATATTATATCTGTCTTTTTCAAGTCACATACATTCATTCTCATCCTCTCTACATGATTTTTGTAGTACACATTTACTTCCACTTAATATATAATGGCCTCTGCACTATTATTTGTACCATCTACATTTCTGACCATTATTGGTCTGTTTAACTTTTGCAATCTAAATCCATATTTTGCTACTATTTTTCTGTCTATAAACATTTCTGTTATACTACTATCCAAGAGCACTTTTACTGTTACTCCTTCATGTGTGTCTACTTTCTCTACTCTAATATTCAGCCACATTTCTTTTAATATTTTAAATATTCTTCTGATGTTCCTTTGCTTATCCTTCTTCTTTTTTGTATTTCTTGGAACCTTTGTCTATGTACCACTCTGCTGTACTTTTCCCTCTATAGAGTGCACTACCACTCTCCAGTTCTACCATGGCTTCTTTTTTCCTGTTCTATATTCTAGACACAAGATCTTTCTCCTTTCTTGTTCTAACATTCTTTTTTCTATAGCATCTTTTCTTTCACATTCTACATACTGCACTTTTGTCATTTCTCCTCTCTTTGTATCAGCACAAATGGCCACTTACTGATTTGCAAGTTGATGATTTAATAATCAAAAGGCTTAAAAAAGCAAAGTTTAAACAGTAGCAAAAGATATTATTAAGTCTGAGGTTTATCCTCAGACATACAGTTCTTAAATATATGATTGTGGTGGTCTATACACTAGAACAGCCTACCATATGATCACTACCTATTGTTCTATATATAGAAGTGCTATTGTTCTTGAAATAGAGATAACCTAACTGTCTTAGGGCAGTTCTTTGTTCTATTCAAGAATAGATGATAATCTATGGATAAAGATTAGTATCATGTGCAAATATTGAGAACCTTATATCTCTATAGGATCTTATTGCCTCAGGATCTATTTATAGCCAAGAAAAGAAGTACATTGAAGAGAGCTTCATAATGGTTATTAAAGCAAACAATTATGTCAAGTGGTTCCTGAGATATTAGTGATTTAGTATCTAGTGACTTGGTGATCACTGACTGATCTGCTGATAACTTGGTGAATACTAATTGCCTTGAGACATTTTTGATACCATTTGAAAGGTCTTTTTAAGAGCTTTCAGTGGCCATTTAGATTGTCAAAATTGGTTAAGTATTCCTAGAGTTATAGTCCAAATGAAGTTTATAACACTTTGCTTTCTCCTCTCTCCAGTTCTATACTTCCTGGCAAAGATCATACCATATATTTCTTACTCATCTTTCAAGAAGAAAGCCCTACCCTTGATTTTCATAAGTCTATATCCCTTTGCTATTATATTCTCCACAATCTACATAGGCCACTATTACCTCCTCTGTAATCCATCTTCTATCGAGAAAAAGAGCACCTTTTGGAAGTATGCTCCACTCATCACAGTACTCCTATGCCTTTTCCCATATAGAATGTACTGGCCTTTGTTGTACCTTTTGTAGTTTAGTCACATATACCATCTCTTTTTTTCTCTGTCTCTTCTTTACTACTGTTATTAAACAGTTCTACTTGAAGTGCTCTACCTCCCAATACCTAAAATATCACAGCTCCTCCTTCTCTTGTCTCTTCACTTTTACTTCCTCTCTTACACCACACTTCATTACTCTACTTGCCAATATCTCAAACTTATTATCACAAATGGCCACTTACTGATTTGTGAGTTGATGATTTAGTAATCAAAAGGCTTAAAAAAGTGAAGTTTGGACAGTAGCAAAAGATGTTGTTAAGTCTGAAGTTTATTCTCAGACATACAGTCCTTAAATACATGATTGTAGTGGTCTGTGCACCAGAACAGCCTACTATATGATCACTATCTATTGTTCTACATATAGGAGTGCTATTGTTCTTGAAATAGAGATAACCTAACTATCTTAGGGTAGTTCTTTGTTCTATTCAAGGACAGATAATAATCTATGGGTAAAGATCAATGTCATATGCAAATATTGAGGACCTTGTATCTCCATGGGATCTTATTGCCTTGGGATCTATTTATAGCCGAAAGAAGCATATTGAAAAGAGCTTCACAAAGGTTGTTGAAGCAAACAATTATATTAAGTGGTTCCTGAGATATCAGTGATTTAGTATCTGGTAACTTGGTAATCACTGACTGATCTGCTGATAACTTGGTGAATACTGATCACTTTGAGATGTTTTTGGTACCATTAGAAAGGTCTTCCTAAGGACTTTTGGTGGCCATTTAGATCGTTGAAATCAGTCAAGTATTCCCAGAGTTATGGTCTAAATGAAGTTTGTGACATTACTCTCCTTCTTAGTTCGAGCTCCATTGAGAAGTTATCTTGTTTTTGGTAAACTCTGAAGATATTCCTGTAGCTTTTTACCTGTATTATGTAGATTTTCCTCAGGTTTCCATGTGCCATCTCCTTGACTGTATCCTTTCCATCTAACAAGAAATTCGTTTTTTCCATGTCATTGTCATGAATCTAGAATCTTCTCTACCTCCTATTCTTCCTGGCCCTGTATCAAGGTCGGTGGTGGGGGTGTGGATTTCTGTCCATGGATGATGGATTTGGAGTACTATGCTAACTTGCTAGTGTAAAAAACTAAGTACACTGCTCAGTAGTAAGGTGGCATCCTAAGCCGGAACATAACCAAGAACAACTTTTCTATTATTTTGAATGGTCCTTCATACTGGGGTCGTAATGCTTGCTCTGTTGTCTGGTAATCCTTTAGATTGAGTAGCACCTTGTCGCCAACTTTAAATGGGATGCTTTGAACTTTTTGGTTATAGTACCACTTCATTCTTTCTACTGCAAGAGTAAGAGCTGCTTTTGCCTACTCCAAGGCTTCTTGTCATTTATATGTCAGGTCATTCAAGTCCCTTTGTGGTGACTCTTTAACTAAAATTGGGCCTGCTCTTAGATATCTGCTATATTCAAGGAAAAATGGACTTTCTTTGATGCCTTCATGTGCTTGATTGTTATATGCAAACTCTGCACTAGGGAGTAGATCCAATCAATTACTGAGATTATAATCCACATAGCACCAAAGATATTGCTCTAACACCTGGTTTACTTATTCTGTTTGTTTATCTGTTTGTGGATGGTATGCTGTCGACATTGTAGATTCTATTCCTAAAATCTTATACAATTCTTGGAATAGCTCGGCTAAGTATTGTACTCCTCTATCTGAAATGATTTGTAGCGGCAGTCTATGCAATGGATAAACCTTGTTATATAGTAACTATGCCATATCTTTGGATGAGAACTGATTGTTGATAGGAATGAAATTGTAAGAACTTAGACTGAGATGTCTTAGAACTACTTCTAGTCTGAGTTGACAAGGAGAACTTGATAGAGTTCTCATTTGATTGTGGTATACTACTTATACACCTCTTGTGTTTACTTCTATTTATAAACTCCCATGCATTTCTTCTTGGTCATTCTATCTCACACGTCCACTGATTTCCTAATTAAAAGAAATGAAAATGAAAATGAAAATAAATAATGACTTAGCCATTTTTGGCTGTGTCATAACAGAAATGGACCTTTTTGGTGAGCCTGTTGACAATAACACAGATAGCATTGTAACTATTTGACTCTGGCAATTGTGTGATTAAGTCCATTGAGATTATTTCCTAAGGCCCATTAGGCATCTTGTTAGGTATGAGTGGTCCAAAAGGTTACTGTGTGCAATTTTTCATCCACTGACACATATCACAAACCGTAACGTATTTCTTAACAAATGTTGTCATTCCAGGCCACCAGTAATTTCTGGAGACCAACTCATAGGTCTTCCACTGACCTAGGTATCTGGCGGATGGCAAATCGTAGTGCATTTTAATGATTTGTTGTCACAAGGTATCTTCCACACTATGGAGAATATAAACCTTCCATCTGTACAAGAGTAGTCCATTCTTATAGTTCCAGTCTTGCAAGGATTTTCCAAATTCTCTTGGACCAGACTTAAGTAATGTCTTATAGTCTTTGGTGATTTCATCTGATAAGAGTACTGCTTTGACCTCCTTTAGGATTATCTTATTATTTATTGGCATCTCATAAGTAGCCTCTAGTGCATTGATAGCAAAGAACTTAGGTTTTAACAATATCTGGTTCGTGTTGTCGAGGTCTGTTTCCATCTCATGGTCTGCTTGTCTGGACAAGAGGTCTTCTGCCTGTATCATCTTTCCCAGTTTATGGTAAAGTACAAAGTCAAAATAAGTCATAAAAAGTACCCATCTTGCTTGCCTCCTGGTCAGCTTTTGAGCTATCCTGAGAAATGTAAGGTTTTGATGATCTGACCAGATCTTAACTTTATATGGATGTCTCTCCAAATGATGTTTGTATTTCTCTAGTCTCTGAATTACTGCAAGTAGTTCCTTGTCATAGATTTCATAGTTTCTTTCATGGACATCTAATGACTTGGAGAAGAAAGCTACTGGATGCCACAGATTAGTTTGCATGTCCTTTTGTGATAAGACAGCTCCTGTTGCAAAGTCGCTGGCATTAGTGGATAACTTAAAGGGATTTTCGTCGTTTGGTACTCTCAGGACTGGAGCTGTAGTAAAGGCCTTTTTTAGTGCCTCAAAAGCATTCTGTTGCTCTTTGCCCCAAGTCCAGGTACTATTCTTCTTGGTCAAGTCAGAAAGTGGCTTTGATATCTTGGCAAAGTTCTCAATGAACCTATGATAGAAATTCGCAAAGCCTAAGAATGCTTGTACTTGCTTGACTTTTGTTGGTACTGGCCATTCTAGAACTCCTGAAAGTTTCTCCTCATCCATCTGTATTTTATTTTCCAAAATAATTATGCCCAAATACTTGATACTACTTTGCTCAAAGAAACACTTTTCTGCTTCAGCATAGAGATCATTAAATTGGAGCCTTTTTAGCACTTCCTTGACCAATCACCTGTGTTCCTTCAAACATGTCCCAAATATTAGAATATCATCTAAATACACCATTACTAGTCATATGTAAATCAAGTCTCCCAATATGTCATTCATCATGCTTTGGAAGATCGCTGGTATATTGAAAAAACCAAAATACATAACAGTTGCCTCAAAAAGGCCTCATCTTGTAATAAACACTGTCTTCCATTCATCCCCTTCTTTGATACAAATATTGTTGTATCCCCACCTTAAGTCAATTTTGGTAAAGATTAAGGCTTTGCTGAGTGATTCAATCAAGTTGGCTATTCTAGAGATTGGATAGCAATTTTTGATGGTAATTCCATTGAGGGCTCTATAGTCTATGACAGGTCGTAAACTTCCATTATGCTTCTTTACAAAGAAGAATAGAGCTGCTATTGGGCTAGTAGATGATCGGATATATCCCTTTCTGAGTTTCTCATTGATCTATATATCAAGAGAGTTTCTTTCTGCTAGAGAGAGCAGATAGACCTTGGCTGGTTTGGGAAGCATTGTACCTTCCACAAAGTCAATTGCATGGTTATACAGTTTCCATATTTGTATTCTCTCTAACTTATTTTTTGAAAACACATTCCCATACTCGTGTAGCCATTCTGGCACATGAGCCTTCCAGGTCTTTGTGTCTTTGCAATCTGTGTCTCCATATTGGTCTTGATTGTTGAGTATAGCTGCAATCATCATTGTCTGTTGATGACTGCCTGGGTCAGTTATGTCTGCCCAGCTAAGAATATAGTTACTAGGGTTCTCATCTCCTATGTCATCCAATGAGAAAGATCTACTGATATCTAGTTTGAGGTGAAGTTCATTAGCTTCTACTTTTACATCTCATATTTTACAGGCTTTACTAGTACATGTATCTGGACACCTAGTAAACTTCCATTGACCTTTTCACCAATCAATATTTGGATTATGCTTATACAAGTATAAATACCCAATCATTATCTCTTTATTTCCTAAGTTGGTGATAAAGAGGTGCTAGATTGTCCTATACAATCCAATTTCTACATAAGCTCGGACATACTCAGTTATATATCCTACCTTGTTGGGAGTGCCATCCACATTGATTACATGATACAGATTTGCCAGTTTATAAGTTACCAGGTTATTATTTTCCACGACAACTTTGTTGACAAAGTTCGTAGTAGCTTCTGAATCAACTAAAGCCTCAGTCTGTACTTTTTTTCTGTATATCCAAAGTATAACTGGAATTTTAAAGGAGGTAGTCTTGTTGCATGCTATATTATTACAAGATTCTAGTACTACTTCCAACTTTTATGAGCTAATAGAGAGTACACTTTCCTCTGACTGTAGATCACAGACATTATACTCTACAGTCCCAAGGGAAAATCCAATTTGGGTGTTTCCTTTCCCTTTCCACTTGGGAGAACAGGATTAGGGATTATCTTAATTGACATGCTATTAATTTTGACATCCTCAGAAGAGGAATTTGGGTTATTACTATCTTTCTCCAACATCTTTATTAGCCATGCTCTAAACAACTGATTTTTATTCTTGCTTGGACCCAGTGGAGATGGTTTCTGGGAAGAGGTCTTATGAGGATACTTGTCCTTATTATCTGGCTTATCATAACAGTCTACTGTATTGTGCGTCTTTGACTTATTCTTAAAGCCTTTTCCAGCACATATCTGATAGTATCGTAAGCTTTTCCCTTTCTTCTCTGAATCTTATCTATTTCCATTGCATCTAGGTCCTTTTTTCTTCTACTCTTCTCTCCAATTGTCTCTGGACCAAATATTGTGCCCTGGGCCTTGTCTGGATATAAGGTCTTATATGCTTGCATCAACAATTTGAGGTAGTCATTCCATATTTTTGAAAACTAATTTGTAATTTCATAGATAACAAATGCATTTTGCAGCTTATCAGGAATGACCTCCTTTATTTTGTCAATGTGAACTTCGTCACTATAGTTGACAATTCTTGCCAACATCCTATATCATTCTACATATTTGACAAAGTTCTTTCTTGCTAGGTCTTTGTTGACCCAGAGTGCCATTAATTCCTTTTTTGCTCCCTCCTTATTATCTTGTTGTCCATAAATATTTTTGAGTTCTTGGGCAAAGTCGCCCCAAAATCAACACTTAATCCTGCCTGAACCTTGTCATAATATGATTTCATATATGTGCTGGCAGGAGCATATAAGTGGGTGAGGGCACATATGATTTTCTGATCATCTGATATAATACTGGATGCCGAACAATAAAGAGCAATCTGGCTCAATGTTATGACACAGCCAAAAACAGCTAAGTCATTATTTATTTTCTTTTCTTTTCTTTTCTTTTAATTAGGAAATCAGTGGATGTGTGAGATAGAACAACTAAAAAGAGATGCGCAGGAGTTTATAAATAGAAGTAAACACAGGAGGTGTATAAGTAGTGTACCATAATCAAATGAGAACTCTATCGAGTTCTCCTTGTTAACTTGTAAGAACTTAGACTAAGACATTTTAGAACTACTCCTAGTCCGAGTTGACAAGGAGAACTCAATAGAGTTCTCATTCGATTGTAGTACACTACTTATATACCTCCTGTGTTTACTTCTATTTATAAACTCCTATGCATCTCTTTTTAGTTGTTTCATCTTATGCATCTGCCAATTTTCTAGTTAAAAGAAAAGAAAAAGGAAAAGAAAATAAATAATGACTTAGCCATTTTGGCCATGTTATGACACTACCCCCTTCTCAAGATTCCTCATCCCAAGGATTTTTATAATTCATAGTAAGGGTCACAGATGTTTTCCATTTCATTGTCATCTTCCTCTGTCTACTCCCTAAGTCCTGAATCTTCCTGTTCAATTTCTTCTTCTTCTTTCTTTATTGTCTCCATGGTTCTTTGCCCTCTTGTCCTTTCTCCTTTCCATCGTCTCCAATTTCTTTCTAACCTTGCCCAGTATTCTTTGTCGTACCTTTTATCCAACCATCCAAATAACTTTCTTGCCATGAACCATTCTGGCAATTCTTCTCTTTTAAACATCCCTTTCTCTTTTTCTTGCTTTCTTATATCCTCCATATCTCATTGATATTTCTTCTCGTATTCTTCAATTGCCTCTCTTGCATTTTCTAGGTTTTCTCTTCCTTCCTATGTATCTGATTCTGCCATGAATCCCTTCTATTATACCAGGTACTTGTCTTTTTCTTGTATTCTCCACTTATTTAGGATCTTCTCCACCTCCTATTCCTCTTCTCCCTCGATTATGACTGGAGCTAGTTGCTCCTTTCTCTGCCCTTCTACTTGCTCCACATATCTTTGTATTCTACTGTTGTTAACTACCAAATGTATTTTTACTGTACTAGGTAGTTCTAATTCTACTGCGTTCGATGATACAATCTTTTTTATCCTATAAGGGCCTACGAATCTTTCTGTCAATTTCTCTGTCCTCCTGCCAACCATCTGATATTTCAGATCCTTAGTACTTAGTATTACTAAGTCTCCTACTTTATACTTGTCAACTTCTATCCTTTTCCTATCTGCATATTTCTTCATTTCTTCTTGCGCTTTTCCTAGCGCCACTTTTGCTTTCTCCTGTACCTCCTTCATTTTCATCACAAATTTCTCTGCTCCCTCATATTTTCCTTTTCTTCTCACTTCAAACCCCATTCTAGGATTTTGTCTGTAATTTGCCTTGAAGGGTGATGTCTTAGTACTTGAGTATACTTTGTTGTTATAAGTGAATTCTGCTATTCCTAACCAATCTGGCTACTGTTCCTGCCTATGGTCAATAAATATTCTTAAGTACTGCTCTAGTTCCTGATTAACCCTCTCTGTTTGTCTATCTGTTTGAGGGTGGAATGCCGTTGACAATTTACTTTCAATTCCCAACATCCTATTCAGCTCCCGTATTATTTCTGCTACAAACTGTGGTCCTCTGTCTGAGATGATGCTCTCGGGTAACCCGTGCAGCTTCCACACATTGTCTCTAAACAACCTGGCTAGCTCTTCTGCCAATGTTTACTCTATAGTAGAGATAAAGTGGACCATTTTTGTTAATCTGTCTACTACTACTAAGATTGAGTCGTATCCCTGTGCTATTGGCAGTTTGGTGATAAAGTCTGCTGATATATGTGTCCAAGGTTTTTCAGATATTGAATTGGGCATTAATTTGCCTGCCAGCTGTTCTGTGTAGTTTTTGTTTCTCTGACAGGAGTCGTATCCTTCCATATATCATTTCACCTTCTTAGTCACTCCCAGCCACCAGAAGTTTCAGGTAACCAACTCCACCATATAGCCTAATTATTTCTGCTCTCAATATATTGTCTTTTGGTACATACACCTTTTCCTTCTTATATATTATACCATCTACTTTCCTCTACTCTTCATCTCTTAGTATCTTTACTCTTGCTTATTTCATTTCTTCCACTGCTTTGACTACTTTATCGTCTTTTACTTTTGACTTCCTTACTTTCTCCAATAGATCCACTCCTTCCACAATTATTTCTACCCTTTCTATTCTTCTGACTTCTAGCCACTTGGTGTTATCGAGAGGTAGTGAATGCCTCAGTGATCACCCTAGATGGATGTTCAAGAAGAACTCGATGGAGTTCTTCGTTGGATTGCAGTCCTACTTATACTA
>Ga0154002_1000219_pt1 | contig 15707 bp, 12 predicted proteins | sample TSNY086MetaG_FD_102276 | JGI IMG/M metagenome (GOLD analysis project Ga0154002, IMG submission 102276) | Attine ant fungus gardens microbial communities from New York, USA - TSNY086 MetaG | ecosystem: Host-associated > Fungi > Mycelium > Unclassified | place: USA: New York, Robert Cushman Murphy... | reverse complement strand
TCCCGTGGTATCCTGATAGGTTCCGCCGGACGGAATCGTCACACTCTCCACTGACAATAAAAAACCGTCTTCATTTTCTGCTTCAATCGCTTTTTTTGTGGCTTTATATTTTGCCATTAAAGCAAAAAAGCAGTTGTCATTTACATAAATTTTATCTTGACCGTCTCTTGCTGTCACCTCAATTCCATATTCAGAGGGGCTTGCAATCGAAGGTGTTGCATTAGAAGCTTTTCGTAAATGAGCGTTCCTTGATAACCGGTTCTGCCAGCCCGGCGTCACATCATCAAACAACATCTCAACATCCGGTTTTTCTGCATCCGATGATGTCTGCTTCTGAACACCGGCCGCCCATACCAATGGCGGCCGTCCGTTAGCCAGAGAGCCTGTCTCCAGGCTGCACAAAAGCATTGTGACCAACAAAAATTTGGCCAGCAAACGCCTTATCATTTGTTTTTTTTGCATTTCCATTTTCTTTCTGATTCCTTTCCTGTATACCATACTAAAACAAATTTTGGCAATTTGTTATAGTAATTGCCATTATTCCTATGCTATATTACCATATTTGCACGAAAAAATTATCTGGCAAATTATGGCATTTTATAGCGTGTGCCCACCGGGCACGCAAAAAAAGGCGTCCAGCATGATTAATCTTGCTGTCGCCTTTTTGTATCTTACTCATCAGCGCTATTATGCTCCGTCTCCAAAGCCTTCCAACGCTGTAGTCTCGTACTTATTCAGAATCACCCGCTGGATCGTATCGCGGGTCTCTGAGTTAATCGGATGGGCAATATCACGATATTCTCCATCGGCCGCCTTTCTGCTTGGCATCGCGATGAATAACCCCTTTTCGCCTTCAATCACCTTAATGTCATGAATCACAAACTCATTATCTAATGTAATCGAAACAATTGCCTTCATCTTACCTTCTTTTTCAATCCGTCTTACCCTAACATCTGTAATCTGCATGCGTGCAAACCCCTTCCTGTCTCCTACAGTATATATCTCTCGTTTTTTTCAATAACTATTTTGATGTCTTCCGGCGAGCCGATATATGTGGTGTTTGCCCGAATGGTATCACGGCTTTCAACGATACAATTCTCAATGACTGTATTATCCCCAATATATACATCATTTAAAATAATTGAGTTCTTAATAACACAATTATTCCCCACATAGGCTTTCTTAAACAAAACCGAATTCTCCACCGTGCCATTGATAATACAGCCACTGGAAATCAGACTGTTATTTACAATTGCACCCGGATTATACTTCGCCGGCGGCAGGTCATCTACTTTGGAATAGATATCCGGATACTGTTTAAAGAAATAATTCCTGACTTCCGGCTTTAAGAAGTCCATATTAGTCTTATAATAAGCATCTACCGAAGCAATATTATTCCAGTAAGTATCCATCTTATATGCGTAAATCCGCTTCAGGTTCTTATAACGAACCAGGATATCTCTGACGAAATCCACCCTGTCTTCAGCCGCACAGCGTTCTAACAGCTCAATCAGCTGGCGTCTGCGGATTACATAGATACCGCAAGATACGGTATTCGAAGATACCACCATCGGTTTCTCTTCAAAATCTACGATCCGTCCATCATCATTGATATGAACCTGGCCGAAACGGGTCAAATCCTCACCCTCCGCCATCTTTTTACAGACAACAGTAATATCAGCCTTCTTCTCAATATGATACTCCAGGACCTTATTGAAATTGATCTTATAGATGCCATCACCACTGGCAATCACAACATAAGGTTCATGACTGTTCTTTAAGAAGTTCAGGTTCTGATAAAGGGCATCTGCCGTACCGCGATACCAGTCACTGTTCTCCGCCGTAATCGTCGGCGTGAAAACAAACAGTCCGCCCTGCTTCCGGCCGAAATCCCACCACTTGGAAGAGCTTAAATGCTCATTCAGGGAACGGGAGTTATACTGGGTAAATACTGCTACGTTCTGAATATGGGAGTTGCTCATGTTACTTAGAGCAAAATCAATACTCCGGTAAGAACCGGCAACCGGCATGGCGGATATCGCCCGCTTATTGGATAATTCCCGCATTCTCTTACTATTACCGCCTGCTAATACGATACCAATCGCTCTCATCCTGCACCACCTGCCTTTATAATGTAATCTCCGCTTGCCAAACATCCCGAGTCGTAGTCTTCGGCGGTAGTCACACCGGAAATGGCGGTATTCTTGCCAATTTTAACACGATCCGGAATCACACTGTGCTCCCCAATCGTTACCAGATCAAACTGATATACCTTGGGATCATACTTACTTGGTGCATAGTCACCCATACCAATATCAGCATCGGAACCAATCCGGCAGTCTTCGGCAATGATCGCCTTGGTTACCATGGTGTTCTCGCCAATCGTGGTGTCACGCATGATAATGGAATCGCGGATCACCGCTCCCGAACCAATCACTACGCCTGCACCGATCACAGAGTTATAGATCCGGCCATACACTTCCGTACCCTCGCCGATGATACTTCGCTCAATTACCCCTTCAGCGGATACATACTGGGGCAGGATAATGTCACTCTTGGTATAGATCTTCCAATACTCTTCATAGAGATTGAATTCAGGAATGATATCAATCAACTCCATATTGGCTTCCCAGTAAGAGCCGAGAGTTCCGACATCCTTCCAGTAGCCGTTGTACTCATAAGCAAAGATCCGCTGTCCCTTGTCAAAGCAATGTGGGATGATGTGCTTTCCAAAGTCGCATCCGGGTTCATCGGAAAGCTTGATCAGCGCTTCTCGCAGAGCCGGCCAGCTAAAGATATAAATACCCATGGAAGCCAGATTGCTTCTGGGATTTTCCGGTTTTTCTTCAAACTCGGTTATCCGGTTGTTCTCATCAGTAATAACAACTCCGAACCGGCTGGCCTCTTCAATCGGCACCGGCATGGCAGCAATCGTAACATCGGCATTATTGGCCTTGTGATACTCCAGCATCACTTCATAATCCATCTTATAGATGTGATCCCCCGATAAAATCAACACATAATCCGGATTAAAGGTTTCCATGTACTCCAGGTTCTGGTAAATGGCATTGGCCGTCCCTGTATACCAGTCGCTTCCCTTACTCTTCTCGTAAGGGGGCAAAACTGTCACTCCTCCGACATTACGATCCAAATCCCACGGAATGCCAATTCCGATATGGGTGTTTAAACGTAACGGCTGATATTGTGTTAAAACGCCAACTGTATCAACCCCCGAATTGATGCAGTTGCTCAGTGGAAAATCGATGATTCTGTATTTACCACCAAATGAAACTGCCGGCTTAGCCACCTTCTGAGTCAGCACTCCAAGACGGCTGCCTTGTCCTCCCGCCAAAAGCATGGCGATCATTTCCTTCTTTATCACGTTATCACCTCGCTGTATTTTTCTTGTAAATAATATTATAGCACATATTTAGGAAATAGTGAACAAATTTTGTAATTAATTTTACTACTTTCTGTGCATTTTCCGACATTTCTTAAGGATTGTCCCTTATTTACTTAAATTGTAAGTCCTTATTCAATATATAGTACTTTTTCTTAATTATTACCACTAAATAATCAGCTTACCCTTGAATCAAGCTGTAAAATAAAGTATAATTCCAAATAGACACAGTAACTAACAAAAGGAGAGCCATTATGAATTTAACTACAGTAAGAGAATTATATAAAAGCCGGGAGCTTTATCTGAATCAGGAGATTTCCGTTGGCGGTTGGGTGCGCAGTATTCGTGACTCCAAAGCTTTTGGCTTTATTGTTCTTGGCGACGGGTCCTATTTCGAGACATTGCAGATCGTATATCATGACTCTATGGCAAATTTTGCCGACATCAGCAGATTGAATGTCGGTGCCGCCATCATTGTAAAAGGAACCCTCGTTGCCACTCCGGAGGCGAAGCAGCCCTTTGAGATTCAGGCGGCTAACGTAACTGTGGAAGGAACTTCCACCCCGGATTATCCGCTGCAGAAAAAGCGGCACACGCTGGAATACCTGCGGACGATCACCCATCTGCGGCCCCGGACCAATACCTTCCAGGCCGTCTTTCGGGTACGTTCCCTGATTGCCTATGCGATCCACCAGTATTTCCAGGAACATGATTTTGTTTATGTGCATACCCCGCTGATTACCGGCAGCGACTGCGAAGGCGCCGGCGAGATGTTCCAGGTGACCACGATGGACTTAAACCAGATTCCCAAGACCACGGATGGTAAGATTGATTTCAGCCAGGATTTCTTTGGCAAACCAACCAACTTAACCGTCAGCGGACAGTTAAACGGTGAGGCTTATGCGATGGCATTCCGCAATATTTATACGTTTGGACCAACCTTCCGGGCGGAGAACTCCAATACCACCCGCCATGCGGCTGAATTCTGGATGATCGAACCGGAGATGGCATTTGCCGACCTGCAGGATAATATGGAGGTGGCGGAAGGGATGCTAAAGCACATTATCAGCTATGTACTGGAGCATGCGCCGGAGGAGATGGCGTTCTTTAACCAGTTTGTTGATAAAGGCCTGTTAGACCGGCTAAGAAGCGTTCTGAACTCTGACTTCGGACATGTTACCTACACCGAGGCCATTGAGATTTTAGAGAAGCATAACGATCAGTTTGATTATAAGGTATCCTGGGGTTGTGACCTGCAGACGGAGCATGAACGCTACCTGACGGAAGAGGTCTATAAAAAGCCGCTGTTTGTTACCGATTATCCAAAAGAGATCAAGGCCTTCTACATGAAGCTGAATCCCGATGGCAAGACGGTTGCCGCCATGGACTGTCTGGTTCCCGGCATCGGCGAGATCATCGGCGGCAGCCAGCGTGAGGACAGCTATGAACTGCTGTTACAGCGGATGCAGGAGATGAATCTGAACGAAGAGGATTATCATTTCTATATGGATTTACGTAAATACGGCTCCACCCGCCATGCCGGCTTTGGCCTTGGCTTTGAGCGCTGTATTATGTATCTGACCGGAATGGGTAATATCCGTGACGTCATTCCGTTCCCGAGAACGGTAGGGAACTGCGAGTTATAAGGAGTTTGTATGAAATTTATTCACATTGCCGATGTCCACTGGGGCATGAATCCGGACAACGATAAACCCTGGAGCCGCGAGCGGTCCCAGGCCATCAAAAATACATTCAGCGAGGTCATCCACCAGGCCCGGATCCGTGATGTAGACCTCTTACTGATTGCCGGTGATTTATTTCACCGGCAGCCTTTGCTGCGGGATTTAAAAGAGCTTAATTACCTGTTCTCCACCATCCCTGCCGTAAAAGTAGTGATCATTGCCGGCAACCATGACCGGATCCGCAGCAACTCTGCGCTCCTTAGTTTTACCTGGTGTCCCAACGTGACATGGATCATGGAGGAGGAACTGACCAGTGTATACTTTGACGATTTGAATACGGAAATCTTCGGTTTTAGTTATCATACCACCGAAATCGCCGAACCACGGTTAAATGAGGTATCGGCACCGGATAATTCCCGGATCTACATTATGCTGGCCCATGGCGGCGACAACGTCCATCTGCAGCTGGACAAGCAGCTTCTTTCCGTAAATGGCTTTTCCTACACCGCCCTCGGCCACATTCACAAACCGGAACTGGCTTCTGATCACAAGTGGGCCTACCCCGGCTCCTTAGAACCACTTGACAAGACCGAGACCGGACGCCACGGAATGATCGTCGGTGAAATTAGTCCTTCCACCAGGCAGGTTACGTTCTTAGAACTGGTTCCCCTGGCCGAAGTGCAATATATTTCCCTGGTTGTGAATGTTACCCCTTCAACCACCAACGCCGAGTTAATGGACCGCATCAGCGAAACCGTCCAGCAGCGGGGAATCGAAAACATCTATCGCTTCCGTCTCCGCGGGATGCGCGATCCGGATATGGTCTTTGACATAAAGCCGCTGGAGAGCCGGCTGCGGATTGCCGAGGTAATTGACGAATCGGAACCGCAATACGATTTCAGCCAGCTGTTCGCCGACCATCCCAGCGACATGATCGGCTTTTATATCCGTGCCCTGCAAAAAGAAGAAATGAGCCCCGTCGAGAAAAAGGCGTTGTTTTACGGTATTGACGCCTTGATTCAGACGCAGGATGAAAGGAGTTAAAGCATGAAATTACTAGACCTGTATATCAGCGGCTTTGGTAAATTTCATGACCGCTCCTTTACCTTTGACAACGGGTTAAATATTATATACGGAAAAAACGAAGCCGGTAAATCCACCCTCCACACCTTTATCCGCTGTATGCTGTTCGGATTGGAACGAGGCCGGGGCCGGGCTGCCAGAAATGATACCTACTCCAAATACGAGCCATGGGATAACAAAGCCGTCTACGGCGGCCGGCTGCGGCTGGAGCTGGGCGGTTCCATCTACCGCCTGGAACGCAGCTTCCAGAAAGACCAGAAATCCTTTATGATCGTAGACGAAACCCGAGGCCGGGAAATTGCTCCGACAGCGGCTTTCATGGACCAGCTTCTATGTGGTCTGAATGAGATCACGTACAGCAACACCATCAGTATCGGACAGCTGAAAAGCGCCACTGACGGCGGCATGGTATCCGAGCTAAAGAACTACATTGCCAACATGAATACCTCCGGCAATATGTCCTTAAACATCACCCGGGCGACCTCCTATTTAAAGGCCAAACGCCGCGAACTGGAACACCAGTGCGTTCCTGAAGCTGCCAAAAGCTATGCTGCAAATCTCAGTGAGATCCGCACCATCGAAAAAGAGATTTCCGCTCCCGAATATGAGAATCAACTTCCAGCCTATCAGACCATGCGGTCCCAGGTGAAAAATCTGCTGGCCAAAAAGCAGGATGAACGGGAAGCATTACTCCAGAAGATTGCCACCGGCCGCCAGGCCCTGTCCGGCAGCCAGTTTACCGATGAAGCCTCGATTATTACGTATCGGGATGAAGCCCTGAATACCTATGAAGAGTATCTTGCGGCCAAAGCGGCAACCGAAAAAAAAGCACGGATGATCGCCTCCGTGATCTGTTGGTTGTGTGCCGCTGCCTTTGGCATTGGCACAGCTGCCTCCGCCCTTCCCACACCTCCGTTCTCGTTTATGACGTCCTCTTTACAGGTTATGGTTTTGGGGATTATGTGTTTCATTTTTGCTGCTGTCGGTGTCTTTCTAACCGCTAAAAATAAACGCTGTAAGAGGGACCTGGAATACTGCAGCAAACTGCTGCAGGAGATCTTCTCCCGCCACCTGGGCGATTCAGCCATATCAGATGAAGCCATCGATGCATTCCAAAAACGAATGGACGAGTTTATCCGGCTAAGTCAGGCTCTGGTACGTTCCGAAGCCGCAGTGGACGGACAGGCGGCCGAGATCAGCACTTTGCAGGAACGTGAGAACACCTGCAATGATGTGATTTCACAACAACAACGAACCCAATGGGAACTGGAAAAGAAACTGGAACATCTGACCAATTTGAAAGATCATGTGGAATCATTAAAACATGTCTTAGAAGAGAATGAACGGATCCACGAAGAAATAGCCGCCATCGACCTGGCATTGGATACGATGACAGAGCTTTCCTCTTCGATCCGGAATTCATTTGGACTTTACCTGAATAAGACCGCCTCACAGCTGATCGACAAAATTACCGGCGGAATTTATAACAGCATGAGTGTAGACGAGAACCTCAATGTGTTTATGAATACCAAAACCAAGCTGGTTCCGGTAGAACAAGTCAGCAGCGGCACCATGGATCAGATCTACCTGGCGCTGCGGCTGGCCGCCGCCAAGCTGATCCAGGTTGATGGGGACGTTGATCAGATGCCGCTTATCTTTGATGACAGCTTCGTGCTGTATGATGATGAAAGACTGAAAACAGCTTTGAAATGGCTGACAAAGGCTTATGACGGACAGGTCATTGTCTTTACCTGCCATAAGCGGGAAGCACAGATGCTGACGGCAAACCAGATTCCTTATCATTTGATTTCTATTTGAAAATCCGTTTAATGGATGTTGTTAACAGGAAGGAGTACGGCTCGGAGACTCATGCCCATCAGTTTGCTTAGCGGTTGCTGATGGGTCTTTTTTTAACTTTCTCAATAAAATCAAAAATACGGAACACCTCCAAAGAAGTGCCCCGCAAATTATCTCACTATACTAATTAAAAAACAACCGATTCACCGCACTAAAAATACCTCTCAGCGATGCCCTGGTAATATTGGAACTGATCCCAACACCATAAGTCGCTTTTCCCGTCTCCTGATCCATCAAGTGAATGTACGAAGCCGCCTGTGCATTCGACCCCGCACGCAGCGCATGCTCACTATAATCCATTACCTTCATCTGAAGACCAAGGGCCTCTTCCAAACCTCTCTGCACCGCATCAATCGGTCCGTTCCCCACACCCTCAAAAACCTTCTCAATACCATGATCCGTGTAGGTCACCTTCGCCAACGTCGCAAATACATCCGGTTCAACCTCAGTATCCGTAATCTGACACTTGCGGAAATGGATTGGCTCCTTCCGCTCTAAATAATAGGATCTGAACTCACTGAAAATCTGCTCCGGCGCAACCTCGCCCTGCTTCTCAGCAATGTTCTGAATCACATCGGCAAATTCCTTATGCATTCCCTTCGGCAATTTGAAGCCATAGAACGTATCCAGCACAAAAGCTACGCCGCCCTTACCGGACTGGCTGTTGATCCGTACCACCGGCTCATACTGGCGGCCAATATCGGAAGGATCGATCGGCAGATACGGAACTGCCCAGATATCGGTGTTTCGCTCATGAAATGCCTGCATGCCCTTATTGATCGCATCCTGATGTGATCCGGAGAATGCAGTAAAGACCAGCTTCCCGGCATACGGATGACGCTCTGGCGTCTCCATCTTGGTACAGCGTTCGCAGACATCCACAATCTCTTTCACATTCTCAAGATTCAACTCCGGGTCAATCCCCTGTGAAAACATGTTATAGGCAACGGTCATAATATCAACATTGCCGGTACGCTCGCCATTCCCCAACAACGTACCTTCCACCCGGTCGGCGCCGGCCAGCAATGCCAGCTCTGCTGCTGCCACACCGGTTCCTCTGTCATTATGCGGATGGACACTTAAAATGATACTGTCACGGTTCTTGAAATTCTTTGACATCCATTCAATCCGATCAGCGTATACATTCGGCGTGGTCATCTCCACCGTCGAAGGCAGATTAATGATCATCGGGTTCTCCGGTGTCGCCTGGCCCCAGGTCTCCTGCACCGCCGTACAAATGTCAAGAGCGAAATCAAGTTCGGTCCCGGTAAAACTCTCCGGGGAATACTCCAACATCAGATCACCGGCAAAATCTACGGCATATTTCTTCACCATTGCCGCAGCATCGATGGCGATCTGCTTAATATCTCCTCTATCTTTGTTAAATACCACATCCCGCTGAAGGGTGGATGTGGAGTTATAAATATGCACAATTACTTTCGGAATTCCTTCGATTGCCTCAAAAGTTCGTTTAATCAAATGCTCCCTGCACTGAACCAGAACCTGAAGCCGGACATCATCCGGAATCATCTTGCGCTCAACCAGTTGTCTTAAGAAGTCATACTCAATCTGGGAAGCGGAAGGAAATCCCACTTCAATCTCCTTAAAGCCAAGCTTTACCAACAACTGGAAGAATTCAACCTTCTCTTCCACCACCATCGGCTCAACCAGCGCCTGGTTTCCGTCACGTAAGTCCACACTGCACCAGATCGGTGCTTTCTGAATCTGCTTGTTCGGCCATTCTCTCTCTGGAAAATTGGCCACCGGTACTCTTTGATATTTCTGATAGTTCAACATGATTTACTCTCCTTCTGCGTTCTACTCCGGAACTTATTTTTTGTTTTAAATGCCTTCTTATTCACCGGTCACAGGACCGATAGTCCCAGGCTACGCAGTCGGTCAGTCACGCTGCGGTACTTGTCTCTGCATATAGCTACATTGCCAGCCCCATCTTTCATCATTCCTTTGCTTATAGATTCCCCGTAAGGTTCTTTCCATTTTAGCACACTTGTCAGTACCAGGCAAGCATTTTCTGGTTCCTTAATTCAGCAAATGTCCCTGCTGGCCCATCACCCGGATCACCTGATCGACATATTGCTCACACAGTTCTTCCGTCGGTGCTTCCACCATTACCCGTACCACCGGTTCGGTTCCGGACTGGCGCAGCAGAATCCGGCCGTCATCCCCCAGGCTTTCGGTCACCCTGGCAACCTCCGCCTGAACCATCGTATCGTCCTGCGCCGTCTGTTTGTCATGGACCCGGACATTTTTCAGCACCTGCGGGAAGATCTGCACTTCCGATGCCAGCTTGGATAAAGTCTCTTTCTTCTCCAGGATCACTTCCATCACCTTCAGGGAAGTCAGAATTCCGTCGCCGGTAGTGGCATGCTTGCTAAAGATAATGTGTCCCGACTGCTCGCCCCCCAGACAATTGCCATATTGGGCCATATTTTCATAGACATACTTATCGCCGACAGCCGTCTTTTCATAGGCAATCCCTTCCCGGTCAAAAGCCTTGTAAAGACCAAAGTTGGACATTACCGTGGTCACAACGGTGTTATGATACAGGAAACCGTTCTCTTTCATATACTTACCGCAGATATAAAGAATCAAATCGCCATCGACCACTTCACCTTGATCATCTACCGCAATACAACGGTCCGCATCACCGTCATAAGCAAAACCAACATCACAGCCATGATCTTTCACACACTGCTGCAGCACCTCAATGTGGGTGGAACCACAGTTGGCATTGATATTCAGGCCATCCGGCGAATTGTTGATGACAACGGTCTCGGCCCCCAGCGCGTCAAAGACATTTTTGGCAATTGCCGAAGCACTTCCGTTGGAACAATCCAGCGCTACTTTTTTATTCTTAAACGAACGGGTCGCAATGGAAATCAGATAGCCCACATAACGGTTTCTTCCCGCGGCATAGTCAACGGTCCGGCCAATCTGCTCACGTCTGGCAAAGGGGACCTCAGCTACTTCGGCCTCCAGATAACGTTCAATCTCGACAATAACCTCATCCTCCAGCTTTTCGCCCCGGCCATTGATTACCTTAATGCCATTATCATAGAAAGGATTATGGCTGGCGGAAATCATGATCCCGCAATCAAACTCCTCGGTCCGTACCACATAAGATACGCTTGGTGTTGTAGTCACATGTAACAGGTAAGCATCGGCACCGGATGCCGTCAGACCGGCCACCAGGGAATACTCAAACATATAACTGCTTCTGCGGGTATCCTTGCCGATTGCCACCCGGCATTTCTCCCCCAGGTTCTTCTGGCCGTAATACCATCCCAAAAACCGTCCTACCTTATAGGCATGCTCTACTGTCAGATCGACATTTGCCTCACCTCGAAAACCGTCTGTTCCAAAATATTTACCCATCCTCTAACCTCGCTTTATAATTTTAGGAAATTGCTTGTAAAAACCGCCCCAAGGCATCCTGCCAGGCCGGCAGCGGCTCAAATCCCTGATCGACCAGCTTCTGCCTGTTCATGCGGCTGTTCTTCGGCCGGGTAGCCCGGGCCGGATAGGCCTCGCTGCTGACCGGGGTCACGGTTACTTCTGTCATTCCGGCCTGCCGGAAAATCTCTTTGGCAAACTCATACCAGCTGCACAGCCCTTCATTGGTGGCATGGTAGCGGCCGTACCGGTCCGTCTGGATCATATCCACTAAAAGCCGGGCCAGGTCATAAGTATAAGTAGGTGAACCGATCTGGTCATCCACCACAGAAACGGCTCCCCGTTCCTTGCCCAAACGCAGCATCGTCTTGATAAAGTTATTGCCGGCCACCCCGAATACCCAGGCGATCCGCACGATGAAATAGTGTTCCACCAGTTCTTCCACCGCCAGCTCCCCTTCATATTTGGTCTGGCCATATACGTTCAGCGGATCCCGCTGATCATCCGGCTCCCAGGGGCGGTTCCCCTGACCGTCAAAAACATAATCCGTGCTGATATACATCATCGGAACTCCGGCGTGCTTACAGGCCAGAGCCACATTACGGGTTCCTTCTCCGTTGATCCGGCGGCACAGCTCCACATTATCTTCGGCCGCATCTACAGCAGTATATGCAGCGAGGTGGATAACTGCATCCGCTCCGGCCGCAGAAATTACCTGTTCACAGACATCGGCATCGGTGATATCCATCTCCTCCACATCAACTCCAAGGCCTTCCAGGCCCTGCTTTTTCAGTTCATTCATCAGGTCCGTTCCTAACTGACCTTTTGCTCCGGTAACTAATACTTTCATAATGTTTACTCTTTCTCTACAGGTTGTGCAGCTTGTCAATATATTTACCGTCCAGAACGTCCTTCAGATACTGGCCATACTGGTTCTTTTTCAGGATTTCATAGGTTTGCAGCACCTGTTCTTTTTCAATCCAGCCATTTAAGTAAGCAATCTCCTCCAGACAGGCAATCTTACGGTGCTGATGGTCTTCAATCGTCTTAACAAAGTTGGTCGCCTCCACCAGAGACTCATGAGTCCCGGTGTCCAGCCAGGTAAAGCCTTGCCCCAGCAAGGTTACATCCAGTTCACCGTTTTCCAGATAAATCCGGTTCAAATCCGTAATCTCCAATTCCCCACGGGCCGACGGCTTTAGGTTCCGGGCATAATCAACCACCCGGTTGTCATAGAAATACAGGCCGGTCACACAGTAGTTGGATTTTGGCTCCATCGGCTTTTCCTCAATGGAAATCGCTTTTCCCGCCCCATCAAACTCCACGATGCCAAACCGTTCCGGATCATCCACATAATAACCGAATACCGTTGCTCCTTTTCCCTTGGAAGCCGCCGCCAGCAGACGCTTCTTCAGGCCCTGGCCATGGAAAATATTGTCCCCCAGAACCATTGCCACAGAATCTTCACCGATAAAGTCAGCACCAATTAAAAATGCCTGTGCCAGTCCATCCGGGCTGGGCTGAACGGCATAGGCCAGATTGATCCCAAACGGGGCGCCATCTCCCAGCAGCGCTTCAAATCTTGGTGTATCCTCCGGCGTGGAGATAATCAGAATATCACGGATTCCCGCGTTCATCAGAACAGACAGAGGATAATAGATCATCGGCTTGTCGTAAATTGGCAGTAATTGTTTGGAAGTCACCTTGGTCAACGGATACAAGCGCGTACCAGAACCGCCTGCAAGAATAATACCCTTCATAATATAGAATTCCTTTCCACATAAAATAATACTTGTACTATAGCATAGATAAGCGCATAATTCAACGGGCCTTTTTTGTACAGTCGTTACAAAAAAGTTACAAAATCGACACAAAAACTCTGGACTTTTTGTTTTTTTTCTATTATGATATAAGTATCATAATATTTTTGTAACTTTATGTTTACATAAGAGGAGGCATATGAATACCCCGATTATCAATGTACAAATGCTTGGAGGATTTACCATCACATTGGATGGCAACACTATCGACGACCAGTTTCATCAATCCAAAAAACCCTGGAATATTTTGGAGTACCTCATTGCGTTCCGGAACCGTGATATTCCCGTCAATGAGTTAATTGATCTGATCTGGTCAGAAAAGCGCAGCAGCAACCCAGCTGGCGCATTAAAGACTCTGGTATTCCGTTCCCGGAAGTTATTAGAGCCCTTAGGTTACCCGGTGCAAAATCTGTTGATTCAAAAACGCGGGACATATTCCTGGAATCCGGCATTGACCACAATTGTCGATACAGATGTATTTGAAAACTTGTGCAATAAGGCCGCGGACACCGAGGATCCGCAGGAAAAACTGGATTTGCTTTTAGAGGCACTGGAGATTTATAAAGGTGATTTTCTACCCAAATCCGCCTGGGAATCATGGGTGGTTCCTATTAGTACCTATTATCACTCCCGTTACTGTAACTCGGTAAATACCGCTATTGAGCTGCTTACTTCCCGCGAACAGTGGGACAAGATCATTGCGATTTGCCAAAAAGCCATTGCGATCGAACCCTATGATGAAAATTTTCATTATACGTTGATTTATGCACTGTATAACAACAATCTGCAGAATCAGGCCTTGGATCATTATAAGAATGCCACGGATTTATTCTATAATGAATTTGCCATCACTCCATCGGAGCGGCTAAAATCGCTTTATAAGATCATCAGCGACAAGGAGCACGGTATTATTGGCGACTTATCGTTGATTCAGGAATCCATGCAGGAGGACTTCCCTGACAAGGGCGCATTCTGTTGTGAATTTTCGGTATTCCGGGAGGTTTACCAGTTGGAACGGCGCGCGATTGAGCGTACCGGCGATTCGATCTTCCTTTGCCTGCTGACGATTTGTAATGAAGACGGAACATTTCCGAAGACCTCGATTATGACCCGGGCCATGAACGACATGGAGCAGGCCATCAGGCTTTCCTTACGAAGAGGCGATGCTTTCACCCGTTATAGCGTCAGCCAGCACATGATCCTTCTGCCTACCGCTTCTTTTGAAAATGGCGATCAGGTCATGAAACGAATTATCCGTAATTTTAAAAAAGGATATTCCCGCAAGCAGCTAGTTGTTGAATATAGCCTGCAGGCCATCCTTCCTGAAACTTGACACAAAAAACAGCCGGTGCTCTATGCCGGCTGTTCCAATTCCAGGTGACTGTCCGCCGCCTGGTCAATAATCCATATCAGCTCCAAAAAGCTTCTGAACTTCCTTTCCTGATGCATCTCTTTCCAATATATCACACCCTGACAAGTGTTGTTCGCCTGGAACATGATCCGGATCGTCAGGTTTATACAAAAACCTCCGCGAGAATAACTGCAAAACAAGTTATTGGAAAATGCCTGTTTTACTTCCAACTGGTTCACGCTGGAACCGGCATCCATCAGACATCGGTTCATCTCTCTGGCAAGCTGCTCCATGCTCATCTGGCCTTGGTCATTACGAACTGGCATCTTGCCGGTCACAACTCCCTCAATAATATCCATCAGCTGCAAAAAACTGGAGAACATATGTCGATCCTGGGTTTTCACATCAATCACGACTCCCTGCCAGCTGGCAAACTGACGTTGACGCACCGCCATAATAAGCGTAGCAAGTCTGCCTTCACGGCGGGCATGCTTGCGCTCGGCTTTCTGCACGGTGGCCTCGGCGACCAGGAAATTGCGCTGCGACATGCTGAGCATCGGATATTTCAGCTCATCAAAAATCAGCTCCATCTGGCGGAGCAAATCCATGGCTCCGCAACAGTCAGTGCCCTTCTGGTCCTGGCCGCAAAATAGCAGGCCTGTCCAAGTCCCATTTTCATAACTGTCAACGGCAAGTGTGACAAGCCGTTTCTCCTCATTAAGCATACTACTTTTTGATATTGCCATCTTGATCCTTTCTTCCGTAATGATGGTATTTCCATCCAACTGACTATATCGTAGCACACTATGGTTACATTCTGATTACAAATCCAGAATTTTCCATCTTTTTTACGTGCGAATCACTTTTCTTCCTGATTTATTCTATTCAAATCGGCTCTCGCTGTTACTTCTGCACCCTGATCGGCTGCTGTGTACATGTATATTGCTTTGTAAAGACGGCATACCAATTCACACTTATTGTGTTATATCTTGATACTTCAAATCCTTCTCATCTTCAAATTTAATCCAAAAATTATCTGAAGTCAAAACTCCATGTGTGATTTTTATAATGTCTAATGGATTGAAGTTTATTAAACCAAT
>Ga0154002_1000216_pt1 | contig 15734 bp, 15 predicted proteins | sample TSNY086MetaG_FD_102276 | JGI IMG/M metagenome (GOLD analysis project Ga0154002, IMG submission 102276) | Attine ant fungus gardens microbial communities from New York, USA - TSNY086 MetaG | ecosystem: Host-associated > Fungi > Mycelium > Unclassified | place: USA: New York, Robert Cushman Murphy... | reverse complement strand
TTTTTCATCTCATAAGGAACCGAGGAATAATCCGCACTCAGGTCCGCATGCCCCTTTCCGGTCTGAACAATCATCAGGCTATGGTCATGGGCCGCAAAATCAAAATCAATCTGCTCTACCACCGGCACAGCTGGATCCTGGAAATCAATGGTGATCAGACCGCCGACTGCACAGGCCATCTGATCCAGCAATCCGGAAGCTTTGTCCCAATAATGGTTCTCCGCATACTTACCGATATGGGCATAGGCCACCGTATTTATTCGGTTTTCATTAAAAAATTTATTAATCATCGAGCATAACAGCATCTCAAAAGCAGCGGACGAACTGACACCGGCCGAACTGATGACATTGCTGACAATATAAGCATCAAATCCGCCGATCTCATAGCCAGATTCCACAAAACCCTTCAACAGCCCCTTCACCAGTTCGACCGTTCCTTCCGGTTTCGGTCCCCGCTCCAGCTGATTCAGATCGATGGTAAACTTCTGCCGGAAGGTCTCGCTGATGATGTGAACCTTGGAAGAATGATTCCGGGCGGCAATGCCGACACAGTCCAGGTTAATACTGCCGGCCAGAACCTTACCATGATTATGATCCGTATGGTTGCCGCTGATTTCCGTCCGTCCCGGCGAACTGAATACCAGCATCTCCTGGTCGCCAAAGTTTTTTTGAAATTGCTCTATTGCATCTTTATAACGTACTGCATTGGCCTCTGCTCCGGCTTCGCCGTAGAGCTCCCGCATCAGCTTGCCGGCCTGATTAGACTCAAGTGCGTTTAGGGTTCCTTCTGCTCTCATCGATGTTATCCTCCATCTACGTTTGTTCTCACTGATTACTGCCATCGTGAAAAGTATATCACATTCGGTTTACTCCGGACAATACAATATTCTGCTCTTTTGTTGCGATTTTTTGTCTGCTTTTTGCCGCAGATATTCCACGTCCTTGCCCTGACCCTCACTTTCGGGCACGAATACCCCCCTGTTCATCAAAGGTAACACCAAATGATATCTGCTCCATATACTGATAAAATTCCTGCAGTTTTCCAGCATCCGTCAACATCCGGGTATAACCTGCGCTTGAAGTCCCCGGTAACAGCCGGTAATTCATCTGCCCGGAATCTGCCGACAGACTCACCTGGAACAACATCGTCCGGGGAATCGAACTGCCAAAGACGAAATTACCCAGACTATAAACAATCGGTTTCCCATCATAAAATTCAATTCCCTGCAGAACATGAGGATGGCTTCCCACCACCAGATCTGCCCCGGCGTCAATATACTGCTTCCCCAGAGTCCGCTGGTATTCCTGGGGTTTCTCATCCCGTTCAATCCCCCAATGAACCATCACCACCACGAAGTCACAGTTCTCTTTCAATTCCTCAATCTCCGCCAACACCACCGTCGGGTCATATGTGGACAACATACCCGGATGCGAGTTGCCGGCGGCCCATCCCGCTACCGGTATCACCCGGGTAGTCCCGATTATCCCAACCCGAATACCATTCTTTTCCATTATCACCGGTTCCTTTGCCGCCGCCAGATTAACCCCGGCCCCGGTATGCAAAATTCCCGCCTGATCCAGCACTTCACAAGTATCCAGCAAAGCCTCCTGCCCAAAATCCAGGGCATGGTTATTCGCCAAAGTGACACCATCAACCCCCATCTCCTGCAAAATACTTACCCACTCCGGTGCCAACCGAAAAGTATACTGCTTATCCGCCGCAGCCACTCCCCGGCTGCTAAAAGGAAATTCCTCATTTACCATAAAAAAATCAGCCTGTCCGATCTGAAGGCGATACCCCTCATCCAACACGCCGCTGATACCACCGGCCTTCTGATAAGCCTGCAAGACATGGTTTGACAACAGCACATCCCCCGCAAACAAGAGGGAAAGCCCCGATTGCCGCGCTTCCGCCACAGACGTATGCTGCATCAGCAATTCGGCTTCTTCCCCCATCTCCAGTTCAATCACTTCCGGCACTTCCGACACTTCAATCACCATAACCGGATCATCCGCCGCACCGGTATACTCTTCTTGCTGCTGACACCCAGTCAACAATGCTGTCATTACCAGGACGGCCAGACCACTTGTTTTCCATTGCTTCATAGTATAATCCATTTCTCAATCAACCGCCAGGATGATTCCTCCGTCACCGGCATACAGCGTCGCCACACCCGCCGTTTCCGTAATCAGAATCTCCTTAAACGCCGCCAGCCGCTCCAACTCCGCCTTCACCATCCTGGCCCGTTCCGGAATATTGCAATGGGAAATCACCGCCCGCTTACCCACCGTATTCCCGGCTTGCCTTACCGCAATTTCACACATCCTGGTCAATGCCTTAGCCACACCCCGGGCCTGATCCAGCTTTATAATGATGCCATGAGGCGCTCCCATCACCGGCTTGATATTCAGCGCTGTGGCAAAAAATGCCTGCAGCCCGGTCAATCGTCCATTCTTTCGCAACGGCTCCAGCGAATCAAGGACAAAGTAAGTCCTCTGGACATCCCTCATCTTAAGAATCCGCTTAGAGACCTCCTGAAATCCCAATCCTGCTTCATACATCTCCATGATCGTAAGAGCAATATTCATCTCACCGCAGGAAGCCGATTCCGAATCAATCACCAGAATGTTCTTCTCCCCATGCTCTTCGATATACATATTGCGCGCTACCATGGCACTGTTATATGTACCACTCAAATGACTGGATAAGGTAATCACAAAGACATCCTCTTCTTCACATTCGTATGTCTTCTTAAAAGCCTCCGGTGACGGACATGCTGTCCGCGGACAATTAGGGCTGGCTGCAACCAGCTTGATAAAAGCTTTCTGATCAAATGTTTCATCATCAATCAGGATTGTATCATCTACCTGCAAAGTCAACGGCACAAGTTGAAAACGACTGTCCTTCCTCATCTCCGCCGTTATATCCAGACAACTGTCTCCAATGATCTTATAATTCATCTTACTCCTCCTGCAATTGGTTACTATCATACGTAGTTTTGATTACTACTTATTATAGCATATTTTCTGTAGATTACAATACTTGGATGTGCTGGCCCAGGGTTATTTCATGAACAGCTTTTCAACAGTCTATGCATTACATATCCAATCAAGAAAGCTACACCTAAAACTCCCAGATGAATATAAAAAATCACATTGTAGAAATATATTTTAGTAATATACGCCATGGCCAGCAAGGCTGCCATTAAACAAGCGCCAAAAAAAAAGTTGATAGTTCTTGAATGTTTTTTTTCCTCAGAAAGGGAAACGTTAGTTGCTACAAAGAGGAACACAAATACAGCTACAATTAAAACTGACCATGTGATAAGGTTTCCTGATGTTATACCCCAAACCCAATCAAATTCTATTCCACGGAAAATATGATTAATGACTTTACTGCACATTCCAGAAAACAGAAAGGTGATTGCCACAAGCACAAGGAATGCAGATAATACACAATCAATCCACTCACAGATAATCTGTACTTTGTAAAATTCCATCACAAAAACTCTTATGGTCACTTCCTAAGATTTTGTCGATAGTTTCTCCACGGTTTTGGGCATCTAAGAATATACGAAGAATATCGTTGCGAATCATCTCAAGCTCATAAGAATCAACGTTTTTTGTCCGTAAGTAGCAAACAATATCAATCAGATATCGTTTGCTTTCGTCATTTAATAACTGCTCATTTTGATTGTTTGCTTTATTAAGTTCAAGCTCATTTCGTTTCATAATTTCCTCCTTAAAAAAGATGATTTACTGCGTTCTCCATTTCTCGCCAGTGTTCTTCAAAAAGTTCCAGTTCCGCTTTTCCTTTGCTCGTAATCTGAAAGTATTTTCTTTTTGGACCAACATTGGAGTCTTTGTATATTGCAGTTACAAACTCTCCTTTTGAAAGCCGTAAAAGCAAAGGATAAATTGTGCCTTCAGATATGTCTCCAAATCCATGCGCCTTAAGCTTTTGTGAAATTTCGTAGCCATAGGTTTCTTCAGAATTTATAACTTTTAATATACAGCCCTCCAACATACCCTTGAGCATTTGTGATGGAATCATCACGCACCTCCTTCCCGCTATCATGTTATACATAGTACCATGGCTATATTGTAATACATAGTAGCAGTGTTGTCAATAGCACCAAGAAGAAAAATTGCCGTTGGAACCACCCCCGATAGTGAGCTTGGGAAAGAGCTTGAAGGCATATCCGCCGATGTCTATACAATCGGTGATGCAAAGAAAACCAATAAAATAAAGAGATTTTAAACTGGCGAAATTTAACACAATCAAGGAAATCAAAGCCGGCGGCGGAAGAGTACCGCCTTATATAACCTTTGTTTCTTTCCATTTACCAGTCAGATAACGGCTGAAACTAATCATATAATTAGCCGTCCAGCCCAGCGGAATAACACACCAGACCGCTTTCACACCAATAATTGGCGCCAGGCTAAAAGCACCAATGACACGAATACTCAAATTCACAAGATTAGCAAGTGTAAATGCCACCATATCCCCGGCACCTCGCAAAAGCCCATCCACGCTGGCTTTGGCGCCAATACAGACGAAGAAGTACGCAATAAAGGACAGATATCCAATTCCGGTTTCAAAGGCCTCCGCCGAATGATCACTGCCAAGGAAACTGGCAATCATCGGTTCATGAAATAAGAACAGGACCGCCGCAATCGTCACCGCAAAAGCGGCTACAATCTTATAGCTGGCACGATACCCCTTCTGTACCCGGTCAAGCTGTCCCGCACCCACATTCTGGGCCGTAAAGGTAGCCATTGCATTGCCGGTTGCAATCATTGGTACAATACAGATGGATTCAATCCTGGTTCCGGCCGAATATCCCGCTACCACGGCCGGGCCAAAGCCATTGACCACGGACTGTACCAGCAGCATACCAATTGATACAATGGACTGCTGCAGGATGTTGGGAATGGCAATCCTGGCTCCCCGAAGCAGCATCCGGGCATCAAAAAGGGCGACCTTCCGCTCTTTTGCCGCCACCGAATAACGGCCAAGTCTGCGCATTAAAACAGCAAAAGAAATAAGCGCCGCAAGCCCCTGGGAAATCACCGTTGCAATCGCCACGCCATCCACCGTCATCCCCATTTTTGTGACAGAAATAATATCCAGTATCACATTCAATATCGAAGAAAAGATTAACAGATACAACGGTGTCCGTGATTCTCCCAGCGCATTAAAAATGGACGCCAGAACATTATACATAAACAAAAATGGCAGACCGATAAAATAAATCCCCAGATACAGCTCCGCCAGCGGCAATATCTCCGCCGGTGTCCGCAAGGCCTGCAGAATCGCTCCGTTCAAAGCCAGCCCAAGCCCGCCCAAAACCAGACCGACCACAAAAAAGGTCAGCAAAGAAGTATAAATCGACGTTTTCATCCGCCGGTAATCACCGGCCCCAAGATACTGGGAAGTCAGTACCGAATAGCCGTTACTGCCACCGATGGCAATCATAATAAACACCGTTGTTAACGCATAAGAGGCACCGACTGCAGCCAGTGCGCTCTCTCCGACATAATTCCCGACAATCATGGAATCTGCCATGTTATAAAATTGTTGAAACAGGTTGCCCAGAATCATGGGAAAAGCAAACAAAAGCAAGCTTTTCCCCGGATTCCCCTGGGTCAGACTGGACTTCTCAATCATCCTTTAGCGCTCCGCCATCATCATCATAATCTCATTGCTTCTGGCAATAAAGCCCGTCATCCGCTCCGGTGACAAGGTGCCATGGCCTAACAGCGCCAGGTCATACAGCTGTTCACAGAACTTGCCGGTGGTATCGTCCTCACCGTGTCCCAGCACATACTGTACCAGCTTGTTGTTGGCATTAAGCACCAGCGTTTCACCGGCACCGCCAAACATGGACGGGTCCATACCATACATGTTGTACATCTTCATCATATCCTGCATCCGGCGGCTTTCCTCTGATACGGTAAGTACCGAAGATACATTCTCATTCTTTAATTTCTCAACCTTGATCTCCAGCTTGTCATTGTTTAATGCCTTGCGGAAAACCTCGGTCAGCTTGTCGGCATTCTCTTTAAAGGCCTCATCATCTTCCTGCACTTCTTCTTTGAATATATCATTCAGGTCGGCATCGATCCGCAAGAACTTCAGATTCTCATTCTTCTGCTCCAGGTGGTTGATAAATGGGCTGTCAATATTGTGAGAAAGAATCACTGCATCCAGGCCTTCGCCCTTAAACATATTGATGTACTGGCTCTGTTCCTTCTCATCCGTTACGTAGAAGACCGTATTCTCATATTTCTCTTTATTCGCCTCCAGACAATCCTGTAAGGTCAGGTACTTCTTGTCCAGATTCTTGAACAGGATATAATCCTTCATCTTATCCGCAAACTTTTCATCCTTTAAGCAGCCAAACTTGATAAAGGGAGCGATATCATCCCAGTATTTCTCATAGTTTTCCCGGTCGGTCTTGCACATTCCGCTGAGCTTATCGGCCACCTTCTTGGTAATGTAATCCGAAATCTTCTTGACAAAACCGTCGTTCTGCAAGGCGCTGCGGGATACATTCAGGGGCAGATCCGGACAGTCGATAGCACCCTTTAGCAGCATCAGGAATTCCGGGATGACTTCTTTAATATTGTCGGCAATAAAGACCTGAGTATTGTACAGCTTGATGGTACCTTCCAATGAATCATATTCCGTATTGATCTTCGGGAAGTACAAAATCCCCTTTAAGTTAAACGGATAATCCATATTCAGGTGAATCCAGAACAGCGGCTCCTTGTAGTCCCGGAACACCTTACGGTAGAACTCACGGTAGTCTTCATCGGAACATTCATTCGGATGCTTGTTCCACAGCGGGTTGACATCATTCAGGGCAACCGGACGCTTCAGAATTTTATAACGCTCCTTAGCCGGTTCTGTCTCGACGGTTTCCGTTTCGCCGTTTTCATTCTCCTGCTCCTGCGTTTTGGCTTCTTCCAACACGGTCTCAATAACGGTATCCTTATCGGTCAGCTCTTCTTTATCAATGGTCTCATACTGCGGCTCAGCTGTAGCATTATCCAGGTAAATCGGCACCGGCATGAAGGCACAATACTTTTCAATCACTTCTCTGGCCCGGTATTCATTGGAAAATTCATAGCTGTCTTCATTTAAATACAGGGTAACGGAAGTTCCTTGCTCCTGCCTGTCCCCATCCTTCATTTCAAAGGTCAGGCCGCCTTCTGATTCCCAGTATACCGGTGCCGTGCTTTCTTTGCAGGACAACGTACTGATGGTTACCTTATCAGCTACCATGAACGCAGAATAGAAGCCCAATCCGAAGTGTCCGATAATCTGGTCTTCATTGGCCTTATCCTTGTATTTCTCCAGGAAATCCTGGGCACCGGAGAAAGCAATCTGATTGATATATTCCTCCACCTCTTCGGCGGTCATACCCAGACCGTTGTCCGTAAAGGTAACCGACTTCTCCTCTGAGTTCACTGTCACCTGAATCTTGTATTCCAAATCTGCCGGCCTGGTATACTCGCCCATCAGCTCCAGCTTCTTTAACTTGGTAATTGCATCACAACCATTGGAGATTAACTCTCTATAAAAAATATCATGGTCCGAATACAGCCACTTTTTGATAATCGGGAATATGTTCTCACTACTGATTGATAAATTGCCTGCTTTATTAGCCATCTTACATTCACTCCTTTTCTTTTCTGGTTTTAGCCACCGGCTCATGCGGCTGCCAAACTTATGGGATTATTCTACTACTCTTGCAACAAAAAGTCAACAATAAATTAGCACTCATTGAACCCGAGTGCTGATTATGTTAAGTATCTTCCGTAAATGCAATCTGCTGTTTTTTAAAAAACAGGCGCAAAGCTTCATCCCATCCCATCTCCAGGGACTTGTCCAGGGTAAATACATTCAGCGAAGTACCGCTGATACAGTACAGTGTATTGTCATCATACCGGATATTCATATATATTCCATTGATCTGTTCCACCGCAAAGCCCAGCCGGCAATCCCGCAGGAACTGCTCCACGCCGGCCGGCGAAAGCTGCAGGGTAATCTGAAAGCTGCCAGGAAGCTTTTTGCCTTTAATTAAGGAAAAGCAAATCGGCTTGATTACCTGCCAGGAAGATAAATCCTCTATCTGCATTTCCTCCAGCTCCCGGTCGGTGTAGTACCCATGGCGGATATGACCGTCAATCGTAAAGGTATTAAAAGTCACAATCGTGGCTTCCCGCACCATAAATTCATCAAAAGCCCCACCGACGAATAATTTGCCGGTAAACGACTTGATATCTTCAATCTTAAGCGCTATCATGCCCGCATACACTCCTGTCATTTAGAATTGATGTATTCATGATACAGTTCAAAGAAATTGGTGGTAGTTGATTTATCATCATCGGTAAAAGACACCTTATTCCAGACTGCCCCCTGACTGGCGATATGGTGCTCCGCCGCAAAGTCATCATAAATCTGGCGGAAGGCCTGGTCTTTACGCAGCAGCGCTAACCGCTGTTTCCGCTCCAGCGTTGCCGCTTCATCATAATCGCTGATACATTTTACAATATAATAGGTTTCACCGTCCAGAATGATCGGGCCGATCTCACCTGGGCCCAGATTAAAGATGTTATCTTCATATACTTTCGGCCGCTCGTTTCGGCCTACCTGTTTTTCAATTTCCGGATCCTCTGAAAAGCTGCGGGCCACGTCCGCAAACTCCGCCCCCTCGGCAATCACCTGGGCATAGGCGGCCTGGGCGGCATTTTCCGAACTTAAGATGATCTCCTGAACCGTAATGATCTTCGCTTCACTATCGCTGATTTCCAGGTTCACATCCTTGGTCAGCTCATCCACCACCTGGTTGACCCGGTAGTATTGTTCATACATATAGGAAATATCTTCCATGGTTACTCCCATGTAAGCGATATCTTCCGGGGTCAGCCCATTAAAATAAGCTTCCGACAATTTTCGCAGCTGTTCTTTTTCCTGGCTGGTCAGCGTAATCTGATGATCATCCGCCAGCAGATTCAAGAGCTTCCATTCATCCAGATAATCATGAACCGCCTTCAGCAGGTAAGCCTGAAACGTAGTACCGCTGCTGTCAACTGCCACCGGCCAGATCTCGTCACTGTAGATCTCCCGGTAACGGTTCTTTTCGGTGGTAATAATAATCATCGCCTGTGCATCACTATAGCCCTTGTTCTCCCGTACTTCTGATACAATGGGTATCCCTGTATCGCTGCAGCCGGTTACCGCTGCCATCATCAGCGAAGCGGTGCAGACAACCAGCACCTGCTTCCACATGCCTTGTTTTTTCCTTTTTTTGTATTTTTTCATCTATAGTAAACTCCATTATCTCGCAAATTAAAATAAAAATCTCATCACTCAAGAGTATACACTAAAATTCGTCATTATGCTACTTCCATTATTGGTTTTTTCTACAAAAATTTGTAAATCGGTCTGTTTCTTCAACTCCTCAGCATGGGAAATAATGCCAATTATGGTCATCGTCCGCAGACGTTGGCTGGCCTGTCCCATATTTGGGACAATGCTTGTTCCTGTTTCTATAATCACTGCAACAGTGCTCACAGCAACAGCTGCAGAATCTTCAGCACACCGTCCCGGGTACAGGTATCAGCCTCAAACCGCGCCGCCGCCTTAATTTCCGAACGGGCATTGCCGATGGCAAAGCTATAATAAGCCTGCTGCAGCATCTCCATGTCATTTAGCTGGTCGCCAAAAACCATCGTTTCCGTCGGCTGGATTCCCAGGCTTTCCTGTAAAAGATTCACAGCCTCGCCTTTATTCACTCCCTGCCGCATACAATCCAGCCACATATCACCAGATATTGTCATCTTCATCTGATCCTGATATTTATCCCGCAGACGGACAGTCGCCGCTTCAATACCACTGGGCTTGTAAGCCGACACCTTAATAATGTCATCCTGCACCTGCGCCAAATCATCTACCTCTTCAATCCGGAATTTATAACCATCTACCAGCCAGTGATACAGATCAGAATTGCCGCCTGCCCCCTGGCCCCGTTTCAGGTAGATCACATCCGGGCCGCTGACCATTGCGTCCAGGCCTTCCGCCTGAATATCCCGGACCAGCATCAAGGCCTGTTCCCGGTTCATCGAATTGACAAACAACTGCCTGCCATGGCAGCCTACATAGGCACCGTTATCAGAAAGATAAAAGATCTTTTCTTTAATTGGACCGAATACTTTTTCAATGCTGACCCACTGTCTGCCGCTTGCTGCCGCAAACTGAACGCCCTGCTCCCGCAGCTTTAAAATCACCGGAAACAGTGCCGGATTCAGCTCATGTCCGCCATCCTCCAAAAGCGTTCCGTCTATATCTGATACGATTAGTTTGATCATGTCCTTCCTCCTCTGACACTTTTTCCTCGTTTTCTCATTATACTTGATTATACATTGTTTATCAATATTATTTGCTTTTACAAAAGTTTCAGACTAATAAGCACATCACCCAATTTTGGCGGAAGCGCCTCCACCAGAGCCTCGGCCAACTCTGCCGGAGTCTTTTTCATACCTTCTGAAATCCACTTTTCAGTCATATAAACAGAGCCGCGACAATACATCTCCAGCAAAAACCGGATATCTTCACCCAGTGGCCGATTGGTCTTTCTGCCAATCAGCTCTGTGTAAAACCGCAAAATAAATTCAAAATCATGTTCCTTTAGTGAGTTATAATCAACAGAACGAAATGCCTCGGTAAAAAACACCTGTTCATCCTGTATAAATGAGAACTTTTCAGTCAGACTCTCACCAATCGTCTTATCCACTCCGATCTGGGCAAAGATTCTTAACACCAATTTGTCAAAATACCAGTTGATCAGATCATACTTGTCCTTAAAATTGCGGTAAAATGTCTGTCTTGTCATACCACATTCATCGACAATTTGCTGAATCGTAATTTTATCTACAGGAGTTGTTTTCATGCACAATTTTATGGAACTGGCTAGCAGGTATTTTGTTTTTTCTGTTTTTCTCCTGTGTTCTGTCATGACTTGCCTCCTTTCTGTGATCTGGTTTTATTATACCGCCAGAATTATGATTTCACAACGATTTCATCTCTTAATTGTCAACTGAATTGTTTCATCTTACCAGCCGGGTGGCGGTCTGCCTCAATATAAAAAGGTCCGGCAAGCTTGCCGGACCTTAAACATGGAACGTGGATTCTTTCACACTACACTTCAGATTAATTTTATCTGATCGGCAACAGACTCGATCAGTTCTTTCGATGGTGCCTTTCGATCCAGCTTCGAGGCCTTGATAATCAAAGAATACAAATCCACACCCTTTTCCCTGGCCGTGTCTTCAAACAGCTTCTCAAAGCTGGAATGACAGCCGGCGAATCCATATACCAGATCGATCGGAAGTACCGGAGCCTTATATCCATATGCTGCCATTGCCGGAGCCAGCTCCCGATCAATAAAGTGCAGCAATCCAATCAAGTCAATTTCATTCAGGCAGCCCAGTTTTTGGAAAACAGCGACCGCCAGCTCCGTGGCACAGTTTCCGCTGCTTCGGGCCATCCCCATCAGTCCGCAGTCCAAAACCTCAGCACCGGCTTTTGCCGCTGCGAGGGCATTCGCCACCGACAGTCCCAGATTGTTATGTCCATGGAAACCGACCGGAATGTGCACCTTTTTTACCATGGCAGCAACATATTCCTCTACTTCTGACGGCATCATCGTCCCGGCCGAGTCCATGACAGTGATTTCATCAACACCGAAAGATTCCAGCAAAGCTGCTTCCCCAGCCAGCTCCCCGGCCGACAGAAGGTACCCTTTCATCATCGAATACCGGCATTTCATCCCATATTTTTTGACCAGGCGGATCTCGGCTTCGGCCTGGGCGCCGTCACCGGCATTAGCACCAATCCGCAAAAAATGCAGACCAGCTGCCGCACCTTGGGAAAGATAGGCTTCACAGGCATTTTTCACACCTATAAACATGCCGATTTCAGCCTGCGACAGGTATGGCCGGATCAAGCGTAAATACTCCTTATCATTCAGCGGTGAAATGCTGTTATTGGCCTCATAAGCTCCAAGACCGAGACAATTTCCCATTTCAATTATTTTAATGTTATTTTTAATTAAGCCCTCCAGCATCATCACGGTCAGTCGTTCATCAAATCCCTTTCCAATTACATTGGCACCGTCGCGCAATGTACAATCCATTAAAAACATGCGGTTCCTCCTTCGGCTGTTATTGGTTTTCTTCATACCACTTATGTACCACGGTATAATTTTCTTCTTCATATCCCTGATTGGATGCGGCCTGATATATCTGGCTCACCAGATTGGCAATGGGAGCGAAACCGGCAATCTCATTGGCCGTATCAACAAACAGCCCGATATCCTTTTTCATCAGTTCCAGACGAAAACCCGGCTGATGCTGTCCGCTCATCATATATCTGGGGACATTCCGTTCAAATACATAGCTGCCGCCGCTGCTCTGATTTACCACTGTGCTTAATATTGCGTCAGATACCCCCAACTCCCGGGATATACACAAAACCTCGGCGGCAATCGCCGTATTGGCGGCATTCAGCATCTGATTCAGCATTTTTACATTTGAGCCGCAGCCTACTTCGCCCGTATAAATAATATTGCTCCCCATTGCTTCCAATATATCCCGCACCTGCTCTAACTCCTGCTCGGCACAGCCGGCCATAATCGTCAGCGAGCCGTTTTCTGCACCCACAACACCTCCGCTTACGGGAGCGTCAATAAACGTAATCTCCTTGCCTGTCCGTTCAATGTGATTGGCAATTGCTTTTTTGGTGGTGCCTTTTGCCGAAGTCATATCAATGCAGATAAGTCCTTGGCCGGCGTGATCACAGATACCGCCTTCCCTGGTATAAAGATTGAGTACCTCCTGGTCCGCTGGTACCATGGTGATGATCACTTCACAACTCTGTGCCATATTCTGAAAACCGCCGATTACGCCTCCGCCTTCCGCAATCACCCGTGACTGGCTGTCCGGATTACTGGAACAAACCAGAACGGCAAATCCTTTCCGGCAAAGATTCAGAGCCATCGGAAGCCCCATTTTCCCCAGCCCAATAAAACCGATTGTCCTGCTCAACAAACTGCCTCCTTCCGTTTTCCTGATATCCTTATAAAATGAATTCCACCCGATATTGCATTGACAGTGTCCGCAGTTCTTCATAAACACTGTCGGATAACTCAATTCCGTTTTTCCGGCGTTCTTCCCGCTTATGTACTTCCATCTCTCCCGGCATAAAGATTTCCGCGACTCCGGGATTTTTCGGCAATTCTTTCATTTCCGCAATCATCTGATCCATATTGGCTTTAAAGGTCTTAAGGCCGGCAAATTTGTCAATGTCCACAGCCATAAACATATGGCCGACATTTTGTGGGTTTTCAAAATCATTCCAAAAATGATTGATATGCGGTCCTACTGCTGCCCCTGCCAGAACACCGCAGATAATTTCCATAAAGATTGCCAGGCCTGAGCCCTTTGCTCCGCCGATCGGCAGCAGTGTACCATATTGTCCTGTCCGGGGATCCGTCGTCGGATTTCCGTCCGGATCCAATACCCAGCCTTCTGGTATGCTCTCCCCCAATTTGGCCGCCAGGATAATCTTTCCCATTGCTACGACACTGGGAGCCATATCCAGTATCACTGGCGTCTTTGATGTGGGCACCCCGAATGCAATCGGATTGGTCCCCATATATTTTTTACTGCTTCCCCATGGGGCCAGATTCGGCGGGGCATTGGTGGCAGTGATGCCAAGCATCCCTGCCTCTGCTGCCATATTCGCATAATACGCGGCCATACCGTAATGGTTGGAATGATTCACAACGGCAAAGCAGGCTCCGCTTTTCCTGGCTTTTTCAATGCAGTGGTTCATGGCATAGCTTCCCGCTGCCATTCCCATTGCATTATTGCCGTTTATCGCCAGACTGCCGGCATATTCCTTTTCCACAAAAGGGACAGCCGTTGCATTAACCACTCCTGTGTGCAGTCTTTTCATATAGTTGGTCATGCGGCTGACACCGTGTGATTCCACGCCGGCCAGATCGGCATCAACCAGATTATCCGCACAGATCAGCGCATTCTCCGCCGACATTCCTTCCGCCATCATCAGCCTCTGACACAATGCCCGCAGCTGAGTCCCGTTCGTATTATGCGTTCCCATATTCTGTTCCTTTCTCTGTGTAATTAATTATGGTAGAAATCGTCATAGCATTTCTGAATATACTCCGCCCAGTTATCCAGCATTTCCTGTGCTGTCATTTCGCCAACCATAACATACTGGCTCTGGGTATCCATTTCACCATAGATATTGTCATGTCCCGGAAGCCAGGAATACTGTTCATAGAATAATGTATTATCATCCAGCAGCAGCTCTGCGGATGCCGCATACCACGGCTGTTCATCGATCCATGCCGCATGTTCCAGGATCTCCTCATTAATCGGTACAACACCCCACTGCTGGCAGTATTCGCTGACCGGCTCACCGGTAGTCATATAAGCGATGAAATCAAAGGCCGCCTGGGGATTGGTACAGGTGGATGATACCGTCATGCCACCTGGCTGAATCATCAGGTTGACGGAGGTTCCCTGATCATTCAACGGCATTCCTATGGCCTCAAACTTTGTTGTGTCACCACCAAATGCTTTTACATGGTCGGCTGCAGAACCGAGATTATGAATGATCATGCCTGCCGCCCCGGAGCCAAATGCTGCCGCCAGCTCAGTCCAGCCGTAATTAAGATCACCTTCTGCCGTGCAGTTTCCATACATTCCCAGATACCGCGTGGCAAATTCCACGTTCTTGGGATCATTCAACGTACATTTGCCGTTTTCATCAAATTTAGACAATATTCCGCTGTACGCATACATCTGACGTTCCAGGAATTTTGCCCCGCCCTTTCCGCCGCGAATGGCAATTCCGTATTTGCCGGCATTCTTGTCAGTCATGTTCGCGGCCGCCTGGAACAAATCATCCCAGGTGTCCACGGAAGAACCGGTTTCCGCCAGCCAGTCGCTTCTGACCCAGAGTACTGTTACGGAAATTCCGTTCGGAATATAGTACAGCTGTTCATTTCCGGTGATATCGTACTCGCGCACCGTATCAATAGCTGCATCCAGAATCACACCCTTCTTATCCCAGGCATTAAAATATTCATCCAGCGGGATAATGTATTCACCGTTGATATGACTGGTAATATCCGGTCCGGAAGAGAGAAATAGATCCGGCCCCTGCCCTGCTTCATATGCGGTCATGATCTTATCATCCGCACTGTCCGGAAGCGGTGTCAGTTCAATCGTCACATACGGATTTTCCGCCATGTAGACAGCCACCATCCGCTCCAGATACTCGGTCCGCTCTGGAGTTACAAAGTCTGCCCAGAGCGTCAGCTTTACCGGCTCACTGCTTGCCGCTGTTTCTGCTGCTGTCTCTGCCTGCCCTGTAGTTGTCCCGGCCGTCGTTGCTGCTTTAGACGGTTCCGTGGCTTTGCCTCCACATGCGGACAGCAGCATCATTCCAACCAGCACAACTCCCAATATTCTTCTTTTTTTCTTCATACATCCTTCTCCTTCTTTTGTTTTACCGGGTAGGCTCCTCCGTCACCGGAGTTCGCCCCCCTAAGAACGCAACGTACGATTTTCACCATATTGCGCTCAAGCAATTGATAGTTTCAATATCACATTATTAAAACCGGCGCTGTCTT
>Ga0154002_1000215_pt1 | contig 15734 bp, 9 predicted proteins | sample TSNY086MetaG_FD_102276 | JGI IMG/M metagenome (GOLD analysis project Ga0154002, IMG submission 102276) | Attine ant fungus gardens microbial communities from New York, USA - TSNY086 MetaG | ecosystem: Host-associated > Fungi > Mycelium > Unclassified | place: USA: New York, Robert Cushman Murphy... | reverse complement strand
TTAAGGTGTTTTTCAAGTCCATTGCAAGATATACAATACAATTTTTACTATAGTCTAATACTGTTGAATACTTCTTTATACACTATATTGAGTGTCCTTCTGCTCTCTTGGCTCTGCTCTGGAAGAAGTACTGAGATGTTCAATGGTGAAGTACATCTTGAAAATACCACACATAGTTGCCCATGTAAAAACACTAATATTTTGAGATTAATTCCTATATGCTCTACTGACTGTCCTTGAGACTTGTTGATGGTCATAGAAAATGTAGATGATGAGATTATGATATTCTACAAGGTAAAGAGTAAGTAAAATAATAAGAAGGAAGTATGTAAAAGATGCTCACCCTCAGATATTATAAAATAGAATGGCTAAGGGGGCAATGAACAATGGTAAAGTTTTTATATCAATTGGAAAAGAAAAAGAAAATATATATAGACACTTGATCATGTTTTACCTAAAGTTATTCTAGCATACATCACATCAAGGTCAAAGCTAGCAATCTTCAATACTCCCCCTGACACTATGTTTATGCTAGTCTAGATTCATTATCAATATGAACTTCTAATAGATGGATTTTGGAAGGGGCTTGGTCAAGATGTCAGCAGCATTGTTATGGGTAGATATTGGTGTAATAGAGATTTTTTTGTCCTGGACACAATTATGAATGTAGTGGTACCATATATAGAGATGTTTCAACAAGTCATGACCTTTGGTGGTCTTTATAAGGCTGATCAATCCTAGATTATTGCCAGCAAGAGAGAAAGAAAACTTCTCCAGCAAGAAATTCTCGTTAAGCCACAATTTCATCTATATGGCTTGTTATACTGCACATGCAAGCAAAATATATTCTGACTCAGTCAATAACAACACAATGATAGCCTGTTGCTTTAATGACCAGGACATAGGTACTCTGTCTATAAAGAAGACATATCCTGAGGTAGAACAGTGTGTATCAACACATTCTACCCAATCTACATCAATATACCTGAATGGCTTTATCCTATCACCAGCTTTCTTTCCCTGTCATAACTTGGCAAAATAGCTAAGTCATTATTTTATTTTACTTTCTTTTCTTTTCTTATTTGGACTTACTACATAAGGAAGAAGTATGGGAAAGAGTCATATATCAGAATGTCACAATGTTATGTCACATGATAATGTTACATGATAAGTGTGGGAAAGTAGTGTACAAACCATGTAGTAGTTGTATAAGTAGTATATAGAATCAAATGGGAACTCTATCAAGTTCTTTTTGTCAACTCAGACTTGGAGTGTAATTAAGTCATCTCAGGCTAAGTTGCTATACTAGAACTCAATTTCACATCTAGAGCACCACCCACCTTGGACCTTGCTCATCTTAACTTTCATAACCTTTTCAACCCTCAACTGGTGGTTATCATGATCACTAGTTACTATAAGGATTTAGACTGTAGTGCCTTAGAACTACTCCTAGTCTGAGTTGACAAGAAGAACTCAATAGAGTTTCCATTCAATTGCTATACACTACTTATATACATTCTGTATTTACTTCTATTTATAAAGTCCTATGCATCTCTTTTGAGTCATTTCCTTTCATATGTCTGTTGATTTCCTAATTAAATGAAAAGAAAAAGAAAAGAAATATAAATAATAACTTAGCCATTTGGCCATGTCATGACAGTTATCTCTATACATAGCTAGGCCCTTGGCTTAAGGGGACTTGATAGTCAGTTAGGGACTATCAGTGGAAGCACAGTACCAAGCTCAGGTATTGTGTCTGAGACTTGACCTTACAATTGAGTGGTGCTCAGTAGTTTACTTGTACTCTTTTTACTCTATAAACCTTGTGCTAAAGTTCCATTGTGGGCTGTACACATAGAGAAGTAATACTATATCCTTAGAAAGACATTTAGGTTAGAGATCCTTTCCTTGAGGTGATAGTATAACCATAGTATTAGGGCAGTAGCAAGTAGAGCAGTAGAACTCTAGCTGGATGAAGATCTTGTGCCCTAGCAGATATAGTATAATTAGTGAGATCAGACTTTCATTTGACTTTTCTAGGAATATATCATAATGTCTCTAGAACAATATAACTCTATTATAAGTAGCATGCTCAATCAACAGTGTACCCTCACTAAATTAAGGGCAGAGATAGAAGAAAGAGAAAGAAGAATATGTTAGAAATATAAAAAGTTTAGGCATCTGGCCTATAACTGCAGGAATAAGAAGAAGGAGACAAAGGGGAAACTGATTCCCTAGAATAAATTTGAGGTGATAGCAAGTAGGGTGATGCAGTGTGGAGTAAAAGAAGAAGTAAAAGTGAGGAGACAGAAGATAATAGAGGAAGAGATACAATGTTTTAGATGTTAGGGAGTGGAATACTATAAGTAGAAGTGTCCAAATATTAAAGTTGAGAAGAAAAGAAGAAGTGAGGAAGTAGTACATGCAGTTAGTCCACAAAAGGCACAGCAAGAGGAAAAGCCAGTGTGCTTCTTATAGAGAAAAGTGCAGGAGTATTATAGTAAGAGGGGTATGTCCCCAAGTAGCCTGAAGAATTTATAGCATTCTCTACCACATATTACTGCTTTTGTTACCATGCTTGATTGCAAATTTACTGCACTGTTTGGCAATGTTTATAATAACTTTGCTGTACATTACTATAACTTGACTGTACATTGCTGCTACTCTGTACATTGCTGCTTTTTGGCTACTACCTATTATCTTGCTACACTAACTCAGTAATAGTAATTGATGACAGTAATTAGTGATAATCCTAAGTGACCAATAAATTGACTAGTCAATTAAACTCATAAAATAGCTAAGTTTATTTGCTAATAAGCTGTAATTACTAGTTCAGTAATCATTCAACTATACTATAGTACCAAAAAGCTAGTGAAAAATAAATTATATAACTTAGTTTTGTAATACAGTTAATAATTTGAGTAGAGACTTATTACAGCCACTGTAGTAACTTTACTACACTTTCTGGTTTCTTAACTTCCACTAGGTTACTCCACTAGATTTTTGGTTTCTAGACTCTCTGGTAGTCTTGGATGGTCTTAGAACCTATTTAAATAAAAATTATTTTCACAAGTGAGTTGGTCATCTCACCAGAGATATGTCACTGTCACACCAGCAACTTTACTGTGCTTTGTAGTTTCTTGACTTCTACTGGGTTATTTCACTAGATCTTTGGTTCCTAGACTGTTTGATAATGTTGAGTAAACTTATAATCTATCCAAATGAAATTTATTTTCTAAAGGTGGTAGAAATAAGTTGACCACCTCACTAGAAACATATTACTGTCACACTAGCAACTTTACTAGATTTTTGGTTCCTAGGCTCCCTGGTAGTCTTGGATAGTCTTAGAATCTATTTAAATAATTTTTTTTTTCAGAAGTAAGTTGACCATCTCACTGAAAATATGTCACTGTTATACCAGTAACTTTACTGTGCTTTTTGGTTTCTTGACTTCCCCTGGGTTATTTTACTAGATTTTTGGCTCCTTGGCTATTTGTGTAAGAACTTAGACTGAGATATCTTAGAATTACTCCTAGTCTAAGTTGACAAGAACTCAATAGAGTTTCTATTGGATTTTGTACACTACTTATACAACTACTACATGGTCTGTATACTACTCTCCCACACTCATCATGTGACTCCATGACATAACACTGTGATGTCCTAATATGTGACTTGTGACTTGTGACATTTGTCATGTAATACTTTCCCACACTTCTTCCTTGTGTAGTAAGTCTAGAAAAGAAAAAAAAAGAAAATATAAATAATGACTTAGCTGTTTTGCCAAGTCATGACAGTTTGGTGATCTTGAGTGGTCTTATAACCTATTTATCTCCTTAATAAAGTTCTTAAGTTTTATTTTTAACTATATTCTGGTCTAACCATATAAAGACCAATGTTGAATTTGTAAAATTTTGTAGATCTATATTATTTCTAGAACTTCAACCCAAATATTGTGTTTTTAGCTCTACTTTATTTATAAATTATGGTTTTTGTATATATAAGAACCAATATTCTAAGGTCTGTTTGCTGAGTTTTCTCATTTTAGAAATTTCTTAAATATTGTACACAATACTTCTTAAGTTTATCTCAAGAAAATTCTTCAATACTGGTATAAAATGAAACAAAATCATTTCTTCATATGTTATACTTTTTCCTAGCTGATTTTTCCCTTATACTTTTCCATAGAACTAGCTAATATTCAAGCTTTGATTCAAGTACTTCAATCTATGACACAATCTTCCTAGCCTTTGAATTTGTCATATACCAGATTTTCAGTTATGATTAGTATTATTTATTTATTTTCTTTTCCTTATTATTATTATTTATCTCCTACTTAATTTAAAGTAGGAGTATTGTGTCTCAGACTGGGAGGAGTATTGTGTTTTAGACTAGCTCTCTCTTATTCCAGCTAGGATATATATACAGGATAGATATATAGTAGCCACCTAGTCTATAGATTAATGTCTATTTGCTCTTTGTCCATATTCCTCTCCTTCTCATATATATTTCTTAAACTTGAACTTTGGACTCTTGTTTAACATCTTCTAATATCTCCTTATCTCTGAAATTAACAATCACTTGCGATAGAAGATTAGGATGTAACATATACATTGAAGCCAAGATTGTCCTCCTTTGTTATCTCCAAACTTCTACTTCTTGATATATATATATCTCAGAGTATAAGTATATTCTTTTTCTATACTAGCTAGTACTCCTTCTCCATGATATACACTATCTTAGAGTTATTCTATTAGCTAATTACTACTCTGCTCTCCATTCTTGATAGAATCTACAACAATTTTCCCAGCCTCTCTTATTGCCTTCAGCTTCAAATATCCCTTTACAGCCCTCCCAGTTTGTCTTGCTAGTCCAATATAATCCTGGACTTGCCTATTCTACTTCAGTTCTACTACCATTTATGTTGTTTACTCAAACATACTCTTATTTTTCTTTACAGTCCTTTCTATTACCTTCATTTCAAAACATTCCTACTGTAAGGGTGACCAGAGTAGAGTGGACTCCAGAAGAATCCTTAGTAATATTATATTTCTAAATATGTTACAACTCATCTCTAGAAGAATTCTTAGAGATTAGAATAAGGCTCCTGGGGTGTATTTCTATAATATATATACTCCTACAGTTGAGATGTCCCTGATCCTATAGTCCTATTAGTCAGGATCAGAAATCTCTGAGTCAAGCTAAAGGGGATTAAATATTATATAGTAATATTTAATTAAGCATAGGGTTGTTCTAGACTATGAGTCTAGTATCTCAGAGGCAGTGTTGGTAGAGTCCTCTTATACTTACCCCTCTTTCAAGATTGCTGCGTCTCAAAGCAATAGTTCTGGAAAGAAAAATTACATTAAAGTCCACTTGTTGGATATATCTAGGGGCCATAGGGTATTTGCAATAGAATTCTGCTATGAGGTCTGGTGCTGAAATATTGGAGACTCCTTCCTAGAAATTGTACTCCCTTCTAAATTCTTTCTACTTTACCAGAAACTGGAATCTTCTCCTATGCCAATGGCTATCTAAGATGTCTTCCACCTCCCACTCCTCTTCTCTGTTGATAATGACAGGCAATGGCAGAGGTCTAGGCTTCCTTCTGGAGATCAGGTTGTCTGGGGTGGCAAACAGCTTTACTATATTAAATATGGAATAGAGTTTCTTTATCATGTGTAGTAGCTTGAGACAATAGACGAGGGGTTCTACTTGTTATTTCACTATAAAGGGTCTAAGACAATAATGCAATAGCTTTGGAGACAGGTATGTAGTCTTGATATCTGTGGTGTCAAGGAATATCTGGTCCCTAGGACAAAACACTGGGGCCAGAGACCTTCTTTGGTTATAGTATTGTATTATATCTTCCTATACCTTCTGAATTGTGGCCTTGGTTTTTTCAACTACTATCTTTATTTACTCCATGAACTTACTTACTATTTCTAGTTCAGAGGGATGCTGTCTAGGTTCAAAGCCTATATAGGAGGTCCATCTGGTGTTGAGTAGGAATAGAGTCTACTAGATAGAGGTATGCATGTAGTTGTTGTACTGGAATTCTGCCATTGGCAGCAAGTTATACCAGTTATCCTGTTGCTCATTGACAAATAGACATAGATATTGGTTGAGCTCCTAATTGACATGCTCTATTTGTCTATTGGTTTACAAATGCTAGGCTATAGAGGAGACTAGTTGAATTTCCAGTAGTTGGTAGAGTTCTCTTATGAATAGAGCTACAAACTGGGGTCTACTGTTATGACTTGGCCAAACGACTAAGTCATTATTTATTTTTCTTTTCATTTTCTTTTATTTTATTAGGAAATCAATGGACATGAGAGGGGATGACTCAAAAGAGATACGTAGGACTTTGTAAATAAGGGTAAATACAGAATGTGTACAAGTAGTGTACAGAAAGCAAATGGGAACTCTATCGAGTTCTCCTTGTCAACTCAGACTAGGAGGGTGGTTAAGTTATCTTGGACTAAGTTACTACACTAGTAGTAGTGGACCAATTGACGAAAATGGTATACTTTATCCCAACTACGGAAAAGATAACAGTAGAGGGTTTGACTAGGCTGTTTAGAGATAATATATAGAAGTTATATGGTCTATCTGAAAGTATTATATCGAATAAAGGACCACAGTTTATGGCAGAGATAATAAGAGAGTTGAATAGGATGTTAGAGATTGAAAGTAAATTGTTAATGGTATTCTACTCTCAAATAGATGAATAGACAGAAAGGGTTAACCAGGAACTAGAACAGTACTTAAGAATGTTTATCAACCATAGGCAGGAATAGTAGCCCAATTGGTTAGAGACAGAGGAGTTTATCTACAATAATAAAGCATACTCAAGTACTAAAACATTACATTTCAAGGCAAATTACAGACAAAATCCTAGGATGGGGTTCAAGGTAAAAAAGAAGGGAAAATATGAGGGAGCAGAAAAATTTGTAATGAAGATAAAAGAAATTTAGAAAAAAGCAAAAGCAGTGCTAGAGAAAGCATAAGAAGAGATAAAGAAATACATAGATAGGAAAAGAGCAGAAGTTGACAAGTATAAAGTAGAGGACTTGGTAATACTAAGTACTAAGGACCTAAAATATCAGATAGTTGGGAGGAGGACAGAAAAATTGATTGAAAAATTTGTAGGACCTTACAAAATAAAGAAGATAGTGTTATTGAATGCAGTAGAATTAGAACTACCTAGTACAATAAAAATACATATGGTAGTCAATGTTAGTAGGATACAAAAATATGTAAGGCAAGTAGAGAGGCAGAGGAAGAAGCAACCAGCTCCAGTCATAATTGAGGAAGAAGAGAAATGGAAGGTTGAGAAAATATTGAATAAGTGACAAATTAGAGAGAAGGATAAGTATCTGGTATGATAGAAGAGATTTATGGCAGAGTCAGATACTTGGGAAGGAAAGAAAAACCTGGAAAATGCAAAGGAGGTGATAGAAGAGTTTGAAAAGGAATACAGAAGAGACATGGAAGATATTAGAAGACAAGAAACAAAAGAAGGGACATTCAGGAGAGGAGAATTACCAGGAAGGTTTACAGTGAGAAAATTATTTGGATGGTTAGATGAAAAGTATGACAAGGAATACTGGGCAAGATTAGAAAGAAATTGGAGGAGATGGAAAGAAGGAAAAGCAAGAGAGCAAAGAACAATGGAAATGATAAAGGAAAAGAAAAAGAAGATCGAACAAGGAAACTCAGAAATAAAGGAGTGGACAGAAGAAGATGTTGATGAAATGGGGAACATTTGTGATCCCTATTATGAGTTGTAAAAATCCTTCAGACAAGGAACCTTGAGAGGAAGATGATATCATGACTTGACCAAATGGCTAAGTCATTATTTATTTTTCTTTTTCTTTTTTCTTTTAATTAGGAGATCAATGGACATGTGAGAGGGAATGACTCAAAAGAGATGTGTGGGATATTATAAATAGAAGTAAATACAGAATGTGTATAAGTACTGTATAGTAATCAAATAAAAACTCTATCAAGTTCTTTTTGTCAACTTGGACTAGGAGTGGGACTAAGTTGTCTAGGCTATATCCTTACAGTAGAAGAGCTATTTAAAAAGATGAGAAATGAGTTTGGGAAGACAGGAGAGGAAGACAGGAAGGTGGAACAGTTGAGAACAATAGAACAAGGGTGTCACAAACTTCATTTGGACCATAACTCTGGGAATACTTGACCAATTTTAACAATCTAGATAGCTACCAAAAGTCCTTAAGAAGACCTTTCAAACAGTACCAAAAATATCTCAAAGCAGTCAGTATTCACTGAGTTATCAGCAGATCAGTTGGTAATCACCAAGTTATCAGATACTAAATCACTGATATCTTAGGAACTGCTTGACATAATTGTTTACTTCAATAACCATTGTGAAGCTCTCTTCAATGCGCTTCTTTTGGCTATAAATAGACCCTAAGGCAATAAGATCCCATAGAGATACAAGGTCCTCAATGTTTGCATATAACACTGATCTTTACCCATAGATTATCATCTATCCTTGAATAGAACAAAGAACTGCTCTAAGATAGTTAGGTTATCTCTATTTCAAGAAAAACAACACTCCTATATGTAGAACAATAGGTAGTGATCATGTGGTAGACTGTTCTGGTGTACAGACTACTACAGTTATATATTTAAGAACTATATGTCTGAGGATAAACCTCAGACTTAACAACATCTTTTGCTACTGTCTAAACTTTGCTTTTTTGAGCATTTTGATTATCAAATCATCAACTCACAAATCAGTAAGTAGCCATTTGTAATAAGGAGTAAAAGGTAAGGAGTTGGGGAGGGAAAGAGAATCAATCAGGAAGGTGAGTATGGAGGCCAGCAAGCCCCTAACTACCCTCCTATAATAAGTACAATGTTTTGAAATGTATAAAATTAGACAATGGATCAAGTACCCAAAACATTGAGGGAGTAAGAGATGTAAGAAGAACAATGAAACTACTAAGAGAAGTATAGATACAAGTAGGGGTAGAGAAAATAGATATTTGTAAAGGGGTATCTGTTAAAGTACTGTTGGATAGTGGAGCAACAGTGTTATTTGCAGATAGAAAGTTTGTAGAGAAGTAGAGATTCAAGAAGGAGAAATTGGCAAGGCCAATCTAGATTAGAAACATGGATGGAACAGATAATAGTAGAGGAATAGTAATATATGAGATAAAATACAACTTGTATTACAAGGGACATGTAGAATGAGTAAAAATGGATGTATGTAATCTAGGAAGGATGGAGGTGATCTTGGAGATACTATGGCTGGCAGTACACAACTCTAAAATTGACTGGGAGAAGAAAGAGGTGAAAATAACAAGGTGTTCACTCTTGTGTGGAAGAAACCAGGAAATAGGAAAAAGTAAAGAAAAGAAGCAAGTAAGAAGAGAAGGAAAACTAGATGAGGAAGTAGTAAGAGAGTTAGTAAAGAAAAGATTTTGGAGGTAGAAGAAAGTATTTGAAAAGATAGAGTCAGAGCAAATGCCAGTGTGAAAGGTCTGGGACCATGCAATTGAGTTAAAGGAGGGATTTGTGCCAAGAAAGGGGAAAGTATATGTATTGTCAAGAGAAGAGCAAGAGGAAGTACAGGTGTTTGTGGAGAATTAACTGCATAAAGGATATATTCAACCATCAAAGTCACTATAGACATCTCCAGTCCATTTTGTAGCCAAAAAGGATAGAAAGCAATAAATAGTGCAGGACTATAGACACATAAACTAGTGAACAATAAGAAATAGCTATTTGTTATCACTAATTGCTGATATCCCAGATGGAGTGGGGAGTAAGAAAGTATTCACAAAGTTGGATTTGAGGTAGAGATATAACAACGTCAGAATTAAAGAAGGAGATGAATGAAAAGTAGCCTTTATAATACATATAGGAGCATATGAGCCCACAGTCATGTACTTTAGACTCACCAACTCCCTTGCCACTTTCCAAACTATGATGAATGACCTCTTCCAAGATATAATCAACCAGGGAACTACTATAACCTTCATTGATGATATTATCATAGCAACAGAAACAGAGGAAGGGCATGATGAGGTAGTGGAGAAAGTATTAAAGCAGCTGAAAAAAAACAATCTATTTGTAAAACCAGAAAAGTATAAGTGAAACTTCAGAGAGGTGGAGTTCTTTGGGGTGGTAATCAGACTAAAGGGAGTAGAGATACAGAAGAAAAAGGTAGAAGGAGTATTAAACTGACCAGTTCCTCAAAATGTGAAAAAAGTACAGAAATTTCTAGAGTTAACCAACTATTATTGGCAATTTTGCCAGAGTAGCAGTCCTATTACACCTACTAGTAAGGAAGGAAGAAAAGTGGAGATGGGGAAAAGAGCAGGAGAAAGTGTTCTAGAGCATGAAAAAAGTATTTACATTGGAACCAGCACTAGCAGTACCAGATTTGGACAAAGAAATACAAGTCAAAGCTGATGCATCTGATTATGCAACAGAAGAGGTATTATCAGTAAAATATGAGAATAGAAAATGGAGACCAGTAGTATTTATATCTAAGTTGATAAATCCAACTAAAAGAAACTATAAAATTGATGACAAAGAAATACTAGTAGTAATTAGGTGTTTGGAAGCATAGAGACACTACTTGGAAGGGGTAAAAGTGTAGTTTGAGATATAAATGGACCATAAGAACTTGCAGTACTTTATAACTAGTCAAAAGCTAAACTACAGACAAGCTAAATGAGCACTGTACTTATCTAGGTTCAACTTTGCACTTAAGCATGTACTAGGAAAGAGTATGGGGAAGGTGGATGGATTGAGTAGGAGACCTGACTGGCAAGAAGGAATAGAAAATGATAACAAGGATAGAACACTAATAAAGCCTGAGTAGATACAAAAAAAAGTAAAGAGAAGTTGATTGAGGAGGAAAACATAAAGGAAAAAATAAGAAAAGCACAGAAGGGGGATAAAAGAGCAGTCAAGGCAGTAGAGAAACTAAAGTGGTCAGGAATGAAAACACTAAAGAATGAGGAATGGTCAATTAAGGAAGAACTAGTACTAAAGGAAAACTAAATCTACATATCTGAAAAGAGAGGGTTGAGAACAGAAATAATACAACTATACTATGACACACCAGTAGAAGGGCATGGAGGAAGGTGGAAAATGGTAGAACTAGTAAGAAAGAATTATTGGTGACCAGGAATAATGAAAGAAGTAAGGAGATATATAAATAGATGCAATGTGTATCAGAAAAACAAGAATTGTACAGAAGCCCTAGTAGAAAAGCTGATACCAGAAAAACCATGAAAACACATCAGTGTAGACTTTATTACCAAGTTACCACTGGTCCAAGAATACAATATGATACTAGTAGTATATAACCAATTTACAAAAATGGCCTATTTTATTGCTATCTATTGTTCTATATATAGGAGTGCTATTGTTCTTGAAATAGAGATATCCTAACCATCTTAGGGCAATCCTTTGTTCTATTCAAGGACAGATGATAATCTATAGGTAAAGATCAGTATTATATGCAAACATTGAGGACCTTGTATCTCCATGGGATCTTATTGCCTTGGGATCTCTTTATAGCCAAAAGAAGCATATTGAAGAGAGCTTCATGATAGTCATTGAAACAAACAATTATGTTAAGTGGTTCCCGAGATATTGGTGGTTTAGTATCTGGTAACTTGGTGATCACTGATTGATCTGCTGATAACTCAGTGAATACTGATCGCTTTGAGACATTTTTGGTACTGTTTGAAAGGTCTTCTTAAGGGCTTTTGGTGGCCATTTAGATCATTGAAATTAGTCAAGTATTCCTAGAGTTATGGTCCAAATGAAGTTTGTGACAGATATAATGAGGAATATTGGGCAAGACTAAAGAGAAATTGGAGATATTAAAAAGGAGGCAGAGTTAGAGGGCAAAGAACAATAGAGACAATTAAAAAAGGAAGAAGAAATCAACCAGGAAAATTTAGAACTTAGAGAATAGACAAAAGAAGATGATAATGAAATGGGAAATATTAGAGACCTATACAATAAATTGTGAAAAATTCTCAGGATGAGAAATCTTGAGAGAGGGGTAATGTTATGACTTGGCAAAATAGCTAAGTCATTATTTACTTTATTTTACTTTACTTTTCTTATTTGGACCTACTATACAAGGAAGGAGTGTGGGAAAGTGTCACAAAACAAATGTCACATATCACAGTCACAGGCTCATGTTACATGATGATGTTATATGATAAGTGTAGGAAAGTAGTGTACAAACTATGTAGTTGTATAAGTAGTATACAGAATCAAATAGGAACTCTATTGAGTTCTTCTTGTCAACTTGGACTTGGAGTATGATTAAGTCATCTCAGGCTAAGTTACTACACTGGCAATTGTGTGATTAAGTCCATTGAGATTATTTCCCAAGGCCCATTAGATACTTTGTTAGACACAAGTGGTCCAAAAGATTATTGTGCACGATTTTTCATCTGCTGATACATATTACAACCCATAACATATTTCTTGACAAATGTTGTCATCCCAGGCCACCAGTAATTTCTGGAGACCAACTTATAGGTCTTCCACTGACCTGGGTATCTAGTGGATGGCAAATTGTAGTATATCTGAACAATCTGTTGTTGTAAGGTGTCTTTTACACTGTGAGGAATATAAACTTTCCCTTTGTACAGGAGTAGTTCATTCTCATAGTTCCAGTCTTGTAAGGATTTTCCAAATTCTCTTGGACCAGACTTGAGTAATATCTTATAGTTGTAAGAACTTAGACTATAGTACCTTAGAACTACTTCTAGTCCAGGTTGACAAAAAGAACTTGATAGAGTCCTTATTTAATTGCTATATACTACTTATACATATTCTGTGTTTACTTCTATTTATAATATCCTATGCATCTCCTTTGAGTCATTCCCTCTCATGCATCTATTGATTCTCTAATTAAAGAAAAAGAAAAGAAATATAATATAAATAATGACTTAGCCATTTGGCTGAGTCATAACAATAGTCTTTGGTGACTTTGTTCAATAAGAGTGTAGCTTTGACCTCCCTCAGAATTACTTCATCATTTATTGGTATCTCATAAGTAGCCTCTAGTGCATTAATAGCAAAGGACTTAGGTTTTAGCAATATCTAGTTTGTTTGTTGAGATCTGTTCCTATCTCATAGTCTACTCATCTGAATAAGGGGTCTTCTATTTGTATTATCTTTCCCAGTTTATAATAGAGTACAAAGTTGAAATAAGTTATAAAAAGTATCCATTTTGCTTGCCTTCTGGTTAGCTTTTGAGCTGTCCTGAAAAAATTAAGGTTCTGATGATCTGACCAGATCTCAACTTTATATAGATGTCCTTTCAAATGGTATTTGTATTCCTCTAGTCTCTGAATTACCACAAGTAGTTTCTTGTCATAGATTTTGTAGTTTCTTTCATGAACATCTAATAACTTGGAAAAGAAAGCTACTGGGTACCATAGGTTGGTTTGTATATTCTTTTGCAATAAGACAGCTTCTATTGCAAAGTCACTGGTATTGGTAGATAACTTAAAGGGATTTTTGTTATTTGGTATTCTCAGGACTAGAACTATAGTAAAGGTCTTTTTTAGCACCTCAAAAGCATTTTGTTGCTCTACACCCCAAGTCCAGGTACTATCTATAAGAGGACCACACCAAACTCTTCTCCTGATACACTAGTGGTAGTGTACCAGAGTGATCCTACAACTAATTAAATTCCAATTACCTCATATTTAATCAGTTGTTCACTCCTATATTCTTGTCCCTGATTGCTGAGATGGTCTATAACTAGAGGAGTAGTATATATAGTATATATTACCCTCTAGGAGCCTTATCTTATTTTCTGAGATTTCTCCTAGAGGTAAGTGTAAATGCATCCTAGAGTCTAATTATAAACTAAGGTTTCTTCTAGAGTCCACTCCGCTCTGGTTGCCCTTATAGTAGAATAGGATCTCCTAATGGAGCCTCAAGTAGTTACAATAGACAATCGTCCACTGGTCATTTTCTATTGTTTATCTCAACCCTTCATATACACCACTCCTGTTATGTTGATACTGTCAAAAAGCCCCCAAGGTATAGCTGATGCCCTGGGCTACCTCTACAACCATCTATAGCAGCTTTCAGAAAGGTAAAACAATACTGAAACTAACATCAATGCTATTCTTGCAGTTCTGACCATCCAACTACAACAATTTATACAACTTGTAGGAACCTTATCTCTGACCCTAGTAGCTAATGCTCTCTAGGCACCATTTCCACCACCAACACCCCATCCAGTAACAACTATCTCTCAATCATAAGTTTGGTCTAAACTCCCTTCATCTCCCGACTTCAGTGAAGACTGGAGTTTTGGTTGAACTTTCCTCAACTCCTGCTTTCTATATATATACCTAGCCCCAGAGTAGTTCAACTTGAACCTAAAGAGGATCTTTTGGATGCTCACATTCTTCAAGAGCAGATAGATAGTCAAGTAGTCCAAGAACCTCTTTTGTATAAAGGTAGATACTGGTATTTTTCCTATCTTGTCTTGGTCAGCCTTTGAGCAACACTTCCAGGCTTAATTCTATTCTGTTAATGTGGAGGCAGATGCCACTAATGTCTTAGAGAGGTCCTCCTATTATCAGAACAATTGAATAGTAAAAGACTATCTAAACTCCTTCTAGACCTTGGTTTCCAATGCTGGGTACATGGACCCTCAGACTCTTGTGGTCAAGTTCTGTAGGGGACTACAAGTTGCAGTTCAAAACCAGATTGCAACCATGCCAGTAGGATGCTCCAGAGACATAGACCTGGAAGCCTGGTATGAGGCAGCCTAGAGAATTAACCAAGTTCAACTAGTAAACAAAGCCTTCCAGTTGAACCAAAGGCAGTTATTTCTCTGGTCCACACCTACATACCCTCTGCCTCTCTCAGTTATTTGCTCTCTTCCCTAGTGGTTTGCCTCCTGTCCACACCAGCACTACTCCTGTTTGTCAAGCCTACTTTCATTTTTCTTACTCTGTCCATAGCTATGGATATAGATACTGCTTGGAAGACCTAGCAGCTGCTCCCAAAAGGCTATTACTGCTATGGAGAGACCAATCACTTAGTCAAGAACTGTTTCTATCACTTAGTCAAGGACTGTCCCCATTGCTTAGACATGAGATGACTAATAATAGAGCAATAGAAAAAGCTGATAAAAGATTTGCTGGCTTTAAAAGACTCTGTTTCTAAGGAAAAGGACCCTCTGGTAGAGGAAGATTTTGTGTAGAGCAGCTGGTGAAGAGTATGCCCCAGTTGCTCCTAGTAAATAGGTTCAGTATACTTGTTATAGAGAAAAGTTATCACAAATGGCCACTTACTGATTTGTAAGTTGATGATTTGATAATCAAAAGGCTCAAAAAAGCAAAGTTTAGACAGTAGCAAAAGATGTTGTTAAGTCTAAGGTTTATCCTCAGACATACAGTTCTTAAATATATAATTGTGGTGGTCTGTGCACTAAAACAGCCCACTACATGATCACTACCTATTGTTTTATATATAGGAGTGCTATTGTTCTTAGAATAGAGATAACCTAACCATCTTAGGGCAGTCCTTTGTTCTATTCAAGGACAGATGATAATCTATGAGTAAAGATGTTATGAGAGCCTCGAGTAGGAAAAGACATCCCACATATTCTGAACACTCAGTCTAAAATCCCCAAGCATACAATGGAGTAAAGACAGAAGCAGAATAGGGACTTAGTAAGCCAAGTCACG
>Ga0154002_1000214_pt1 | contig 15765 bp, 13 predicted proteins | sample TSNY086MetaG_FD_102276 | JGI IMG/M metagenome (GOLD analysis project Ga0154002, IMG submission 102276) | Attine ant fungus gardens microbial communities from New York, USA - TSNY086 MetaG | ecosystem: Host-associated > Fungi > Mycelium > Unclassified | place: USA: New York, Robert Cushman Murphy... | reverse complement strand
TTACATGACGGTTCCAGCCGCCATAAAGGAGCTGGAAAAGATCGAAATGATAAGGCTTTCCGATGGGAAATACCGTCTGAGCCACGCAGTAACAGCGACGCAGAAAGCGATCTTGAAAGCGTTCAAGACGGATGCCGCATATGTCAAATATGCGGCAAATGAGATCAGCAAAGAAATGTGAGGGCATAAAAATGGCAGGGAGAAAACCGAGTATTTCGATAGCGGAAAAGATCAAAAGGGCAGAGGAGGCGTTGTTGAAATCAAAGGCAAAGTATGATACAGATGCAGCCGTATTGAGGGATTTGCTGGAAAAACAGCGAGCAATCAGGAATAAAGAATTAAAGATTATGCTCAGATAATGGCATCCTTTTCGATTATTGTGTCTGGCTCAAAAGTGAGCCAAGATTCTGTTTTATCTAATTAATTTCATATTTGTGACAAAATCGGCTCATTTTTGAGCCGTTTTTTTTGTATAGAGGAGAATATACAAGCGATAATTTCATTTTTTCTTGTAAATCCGCGGGTTTTGATAACTATATTACTATTGGCACGCATTTTGCTTTTTAACATTATTGAGTTCAAAGAAACGAAAAATCGCTTTGAGCAATAAAAGAAAAGAAAGGAAAAATGCAATGTCAAATTCTAAGGAGAACAAAAAGGTATCTTGGGGAACGATTATCAGCACTTCCTGTGTAGCATTTGGAATCCATGTGGGGGGAGGATTCGCCACAGGTAACCAGACGGTCAATTTCTTTGTCAAGTATGGGTGGGTGGCGGTGTTGATGCCTGTTGTAGCAATGGTAATACTGAATCTGGTATTTCACAACGGGCTGATAAATGCACAACTGAATTCAGTCAGCAACTACCGGGAATGGTCGGATGCCGTATTTTATCCCCTGAACAAGCTATTCAGCAATATTTATGAAGTGTGCTATATCATCATCCTGACGCTTGCAATTTCGGCATCGATTGCCGGAGCCGCCTCACTTCTGCAAACCTATGGCCTGCCTTATGGCATTGGTGTGGTGTTTACGGGCCTGTTGTTCTTCCTGCTGACCATCTTCGGCAAAGAGCTGCTCTCAAAAGCATCCACATTTATGACTGTGTGCATCGTTATATCAATGCTGTGCATCGTATATTTTGGCCTTACCGATGTCAAAGCAGATTTCGGGACAATGGTGAACACTGCCAATGCACCTTTGGGACTGGGGCCAGCCATCTGGGCAATGCTGCAATATGCAGGATATCAGGCATACACGGTGGCGACTATCTCACCTTACGCCTCCGTTCTGCAGTCGAAGGACAATGTCAAGAAGATGACAATAATAAACTTCATCATCAATACCTCAATACTGGGACTCAGTGCCCTGATGCTGCTGGCCTGGATGCCACACTTAAAAGGAGAGACGCTGCCGATTCTCTTCATTGCCACAAATACGGGACATCCGTGGCTGCGGTATCTGTACTCGGTTGTCCTGTTCATGGCTTTTGTATCTACCGGAATTGGATGTATCTTCGGATTTGTGGCCCGATTTGAAAACAAGATTTTCACAAACCTTGGTATTACGGTCAGAAGAGCGATTATGTCTCTCATATCAATGATGGTGTCCATGGCTGTCTCAATGCTGGGACTGACCGTCATCGTATCCAAGGGTTATGCCTATATGGATATCATCGGCATCTTTCTGGTGATTCTGCCCTGCCTGACCCTGGTTGCATATCGCAATATCAAGGGCATTGCTACTGTCAAAGGCAGCGGCGGACAGACTGCGGTTCAGACCGCAAAAGTAATCGTAAAGGAGAAGTGAACATGCAGCTACCAATTGAAATACTGGATTTAAAAGAAATGGTCCGGGAATTTGTGGACAAAGAGATCATTCCGGCAGCAGCCGAATATGACAAAAGCGGTGAAATGCCGGTGGAACTGTATGACAAATGCATTGAGATGGGGCTTAATGCCGTGTACATGCCGGAAAAATACGGCGGGCCGGGGCTGTCTAAGCTGGCGTTTGCCGTAGTCCAGGAGGAGCTTGCCAGAGGCGATATCGGTATTGCCACTACTATGGGCGCCACCTGTCTGGCATCGCTTCCTGTTATGCTGGGAGGAAACGAAGCGCAAAAGGATCTGTGGTGGAACGTGGTTGCCGAAAAACACTATGCCGCCTTCTGCCTCACCGAACCTGGTGCCGGTTCCGATGCATCCAATATGCGTACTACCGCCATAAAGGACGGAGACGATTATATTATTAACGGAACCAAATGCTTTATTTCCAACGGCGGCCTGGCCGGAATCTACACGGTTCTCACAACTGTGGATCGCTCAAAGGGCAGCAAGGGCCTTACCGCATTTATCGTTGAGCGGGACCGGGAAGGGGTATCGATCGGCAAAGAGGAAGACAAGATGGGCATGCGTCTTTCCAATACCACCGAGGTGATCTTCGACAATGTCCGGATTCCTGCCGCCAACCGGCTGGGAAATGAGGGTGACGGTTTTAAAATCATCATGCGCACGCTTGATGCGTCCCGGGCCGGTGTCGGTGCCCAGGGCGTCGGCATTGCCCAGAGAGCCATGGATGAAGCTATTAAATATGCCCGGGAACGGGTTCAGTTTGGTAAGCCGATTGCGGCCTTTCAGGGCATCCAGTTTATGTTGGCGGATATGGCCATGAAGACCGAAAGTGCCCGCCAGATGTGCTATCATACAGCTGATTTGATTGACCGGGGTGTGAAAAATTATACATACGAGGCGTGCATTGCCAAAACCCTGGGCGGTGACGCAGCCATGAGTGCAGCCGTGGATGCGGTGCAGATATTCGGTGGTTACGGGTACATGCGAGAATACCCGGTGGAGAAGCTGATGCGGGATGCGAAGATCATCCAGATCTACGAAGGCACCAACCAGATTCAGAAATTAGTGATCGCCGGACAGTTACTGGGACGAAACTAAATGTTCATACCTGCACCGCCCGCAGGAGAAAAAGAAAGGAATGTCGTGTATGGAAATGAATATCAATAACATGTCTTCAAAGGAAATGCTTGGCTATTATCTCAACAAAAGCTATCAGGACGCTTCAGAGGGTAAGAAACGGGGAGAGCTTGTCTGCTGGTCCAGCTCCATCGCTCCCTGCGAATTTTGTGAAACCATGGGTGTCCATATGCTCTATCCGGAGAATCACGCCGCCGCTGTCGCCGCCAGACATGGCGCCGAGGAGCTGCTGCAGGTTGCCGAGAGCCAGGGGTATTCCCTGGACAACTGCTCTTACGCACGCATCAATCTGGCTTACATGACGGTGCAGAACTGTGTGGCGGAAAATATGCCCCTGCCCGACTTTGTACTGGTCTGCAACAATATCTGCGAGACACTGATCAAGTGGTATGAAAATATTGCCTATGAACTGAAGGTGCCGATCATCATGATTGATGTTCCCTATAACTATGAATATGAGCCCAGTGAGCGAAGCATTGACTACATCGTGGCCCAGTTCCAGGAGGCGATCCGGCAGATGGAAGAAATCTGCGGCCGGCCTTTTGACTATCGGCGCTTTGAAGAAGTGATGGAGATCGCCCTGGATTCCTCCCATTGGTGGACAAAGGCAATGCGCCTTGCGTCAGCCACCCCTTCACCGCTGAACGGTTTCGATATCTTCAATTATATGGCCCTGATTGTATGTATGCGAGGGAAGACCGGCTGCCGGGATACCTTTAAAAAGCTGGCCAAGGAACTGCAGGCCAAAATCGACCGGGGCGAGGCGGCGTTTAAGGACGGCGAGAAATACCGTATTATGTGGGACGGTATTGCCTGCTGGCCCTATTTAAGCCACAACTTCAAGACATTGAAGGCCTTGGGAATCAACATGACCGGCTCCACCTATCCCAGAGGCTGGAAACTGGATTATGAGAAAGCCGATCTTCGTTCCATGGCCAAAGCCTACACCAGTGTTGGTAATAACTTGTCCCTGGATGCCCAGATTGATTTAAAAGTTGACGTAGTCAATGATTACAAATGTGAAGGTGTCACTTATCATCTGAACCGGAGCTGCAAGGCCATGGATTTTTTGTTTCATGAGATGCAGACAACAATCGCCGTGCGCACCGGAACACCATACATAACTTTTGACGGTGATCAGTCCGATCCCCGCAATTTTTCAAAGGCCCAGTTTGAGACCAGGGTGCAGGGGTTGGCGGAAATGATGGAACAGCGAGGGAGGGTGTGCAATGTCAGGATTTAATAATATTTTAGCAAAGATGCGAGAAGCAATTGATAATCCCCGAAAAGTAATTTCTGATTTTGAGAACAGGACCGGGAAAAAAGCCGTAGGTTGTTTTCCGCCTTATGTACCGGAAGAGATTATCCATGCAGCCGGACTTCTGCCGGTTGGTCTCTGGGGCGGTCAGGTAGAATTAAACCGGGTCCGTGCCGTTCTTCCGGCCTTCGCCTGCTCAATTATCCAGTCAATTAAGGAGTTTGAGATGAAAGGCGAATATGACCGGCTGGCGGCTGTGGTGGTCCCGTCCTCCTGCGATACGCTTAAAGCAATCGGCCAGAAGTGGAGCCGGGCAGAAGTGCCGTGTCTTCAGTTTGTTCATCCCCACAACCGGAGTCTGGCAGCGGCAAAAGAATTTTTGCGTGGAGAATATCAGCATATCCGTATGCAGTTGGAAGCAATCACTGGGGAGGCCATTACGGATGATGCAATTTCCCACAGCATCCTGATCTTCAACCGTCACCGCCAGGCGATGCGGGAGTTTAGCCAGGCTGCAGCCGGACATCCACAGATTATCGATGCTCTTACCCGTCATCAGGTTTATAAAAGTGCTTTTTTTATGGAAAAGGAAGCACATACCAGCCTGGTCCGGGAACTGACGGAGCTTCTGAATCAGGAGCCGGTGCAGCCCTGGCAGGGGATAAAAGCCGTAGTATCGGGAATTATGCTGGAGCCGGATTCGGTGCTGGAAGTATTCCGGGATCTGAATATTGCCGTCATCTGTGATGATCTGGTCCAGGAATCGCGTCAGTATCGTGTTGACGTCAGTGAGGAGGGAGAACCTCTTGATTGTCTGGCCGGGATGTGGCAGGAGATGTACGGATGTTCTCTGGCTTACGAAAAAGAGAAGAGCAGAGTGTTAATGCTGCGGGATATGAAAGAGGAATACGGAGCGGATGCCGTGATCATTGCAATGATGAAATTCTGTGATCCGGAGGAATTTGACTATCCGATTATTAAGAAAAACATGGAAACTTACGGAATACCGCTGCTGCAGATCGAGGTTGATCAGCAAATGCAGTCAACGGAGCAGGTGCGCACGCGATTACAGAGCTTTGCCGAGATGATCGCGCAGAATGCCGCTTCTTCGATGTCTTGAAATGTTGCAAAGGAGATTGGTATGAGACGATTAGATATTCGCAAAGCAGTAGTATTGGGTGCCGGTGTTATGGGTGCGTCAATTGCGGCCCACCTGGCCGGCAACGGGATGATGGTTTATTTGCTGGATATGGCTGCAAATGATGGCGGCGATCGCAGCCGTCTGGCAAACGAGGCGAAAAAACGCCTGATGAATCCGAAAACCCGTTTGTTGTATGCCAAAGAAGCGGCAGACCGGATTGTTACCGGGAATCTTGAAGATGATATTGGCCGGGTGGCCGATGCCGACTGGGTGATTGAAGCGATTGTGGAAAGCCTGGAGCCGAAAATAAATCTTTTTGCCAAGGTATCAGAGCTGGCCGGGGATGGCTGTATCCTCTCCAGCAATACCTCCGGAATCTCTATAAATGCGATTGCTCGGGGAATTTCTGCTTCCCATCGCGGTCGTTTTCTGGGCACTCACTTTTTTAATCCGCCCCGGTATATGGAGCTCTTGGAGCTGATTCCGGCTGCGGAGACGGATCCGGCACTGATGCAGGCATTTGCTGCATTTGCGGAAAAGCGGCTGGGAAAATCGGTGGTAGTGGCAAATGATACACCCAATTTTATTGCCAACCGGATCGGTGTAGCCAATACCTCCTACGTGCTCCATGGTCTGGAGCAATACGATATCAGCACAGCTGCCGCAGATTACCTTACCGGCAGATTGATAGGACGTCCGTCGGCCGGGACGCTGCGAACCTGTGATTTGGTGGGATTTGACATTGTCAGAGCAACAACCACTGCCAATTATGGTGCGGAGACGGTTGCCGAAGAGCGGGAGGTAATGACTCTGCCGGCCTATTTTGTCAGGATGATGGAGAGTGGCGCCATGGGCGACAAAGTGGGAAAAGGATTTTTTGCCAAAGGCTCGAAGCGGGAACTGCTGATGTGGGATCGGAATAAAGAAGAATATGTTCCCAGGGTACTGGAACTTCCGCCAGTTCTGGAAGAGAAGAATCCGATGAAGGATAAGGTGCTGGCAGTGCTGGACAGTGAGACTCCGGAAGGGGATTATCTGTGGTATGTCCTGAAAGGCGTGTTTACCTACAGTGCCAATCGGGTTCCCGAGATCACCGAAGATTTCCGGAAGATTGATCTGGCGATGCGGCTGGGCTATAACTGGACTTATGGACCGTTCCAGCTATGGGAGGCTCTGGGTACAGATGAAATTATCCGTCGTCTGGAGGACGATGGCATCAGGCTGCCGGAATGGGTGGAAGCTCATCTAAAAGCAAACGGCAGAAAATTTTATACCGGAGAAGGTTTCGGTGCTTTGCTGCCCCGGCACTTATCAGCAGGAGATACGGCGCTGCCGGTGCTGTGGGAGTCGGAGGATGTGGTGCTGAAGGATCTGGGCGACGGGATTGGCGGTATCGTTCTGATTACGCCTCGTTCCACCATCAACGACCGTGCGGCGGCAAATATAATCAAGGCGGTGGAGGCGGCTCAGGAATTATGCCGCGGTGCCGTAATCACCAGCCAGGGAAAACATTTCTGCGTTGGTGCGGATTTACAAGGGATTCTGGAATATATTGACCGGCAGGAATGGGATATTCTGGAAGAAAGTGTTGCCCGCTTCCAGGCAATGACAAAGGCGGTTAAATATGCGTCGATTCCCATTGTGGCGGCCGCTTTTGGCAGTGTTATGGGCGGCGGCGCGGAGATTTGCCTGCATGCTCATAAAGTAGTGGCCTGCAATGAGACTTATATCGGTCTGGTCGAGCCGCAGGCAGGGCTGGTCCCGGCCGGCGGCGGTCTGAAGGAACTGGCACAGCGGTGTGGTGCCGCAGCGAAGTATACGCCCGGCTTATTTACACTGCCCATAGTAAAACAATATGCCGCCATGGTCAGCGGCTGCAAAGTATCTTCCAGCGCCCTCCACGGTGTGGAACTGGGATTGCTGGCGCCGACGGATCGATTGGTTTTGCACCGTGACCATCTTCTCGAAGCGGCCAAAGAAGAGGCGCTGGCACTGGCCTGCTCTTATATACCGGCAGTTCCTGAATATGTGCCTGTATTCGGAGTTACCGGATATGCCGCAGTAATGATGGGAATAAATGACCAGGTACGTGGCGGCTTTGCTACAGAATATGACGGCGTGATTGCCGGCCATGTTGCCGCAGTTCTGACTGGTGGCGGTGTACCTGACGGGACGGTTCTGGATGAAGAGGAGCTGCTGCGTCTGGAACGGGAGGCATTTGTGTCCCTTTGTCGGCAACCCCGTACCCGTGAGCGCATTGCGGGATTTTTATCCACCGGCCGGCCGGTCAGAAATTAAAGGAGGAGCAGATGATGAAGCAAGCAGTGATTGTAGCATGCGGACGTTCCGCTTTCGGTAAAATACGCGGCGCTCTGCAGGATACGCGACCGGAGGACTTATGTGCCCAGGTAGTCGAAGGAGTGCTGAACCAGGTGCCGTTTGATATCAGGGGCGAGATTGAAGATTTCGTTCTGGGCTGTGCCTATCCGGAGGGGCAGCAAGGCGCTAATATGGCCAGAAATGTGGCCGGTCTGGCAAAGCTGCCGATCTCGGTGGCGGGGCAAACGCTGAATCGGTATTGCTCTTCCGGACTGCAGTCCATTGCGGCCGCCGCAAATGCCATTATGGCAGGGCAGCAGAAGATTGTTCTCGCCGGCGGGGTGGAAAGCATGAGCACAATTCCCATGGGCGGCGCCCGCAATCTGCCCAATCCCGATCTGCTGGAGCAGCACCCGGAGTATTATATCTCCATGGGCCTGACTGCCGAAAATGTGGCGGATAAATATCAGATTACCAGGGAGCGTATGGATGCCTTTGCCCTGGCCAGTCACCAGAAGGCAAAGGCGGCCTGGGATGCCGGAAAACTGGCGGAAGAGATTGTTCCGGTCAATGCCGCGAGATATGGGGGGCACGGCCCGGAGCGGGTCCGGTTTGACACCGATCAGGGCATCCGCCCGGCCACTACTTTGGCGAGCCTGGCCCGGCTGCGGCCTGTGTTTAAGCAAGGTGGGACCGTCACGGCAGGCAATTCCTCCCAGATGACTGACGGTGCCGCCGCCGTCCTCCTGATGGAGCTGGAGACAGCCCGGCGGCTGGGTCTGACGCCGATTGCCCGGTTTGTGTCCTTTGCCGTGGCGGGAGTGGAGCCGGAGCTGATGGGAATCGGACCGGTCAAGGCCATTCCCAAAGCCCTTTCTTTGGCCGGCATTACCGCCGATATGGTGGATCGGATTGAACTCAACGAGGCATTTGCTGCCCAGGCGCTGGCATGTATGGATGTTCTGGAGCTTGATCCGAATAAGGTAAATGTTAATGGCGGTGCCATTGCCATGGGACATCCGCTGGGATGTACCGGCAGCGCTCTGACCGTGCGGCTTCTGCGGGAGCTTTGGCGGCAGGGGAAACGCTATGGTCTTGTCAGTATGTGTATTGGCGGTGGTCAGGGAGCTGCGGGCGTTTTTGAACGAATATAGGCAAAGGAGATTGGTCTGTGAATAGTTTAGTATGCATAAAACAGGTTCCGGATACAACAGAGATCAAGATTGATCCGGTAACCAACACATTAATCAGGGCAGGGGTGCCCAGTATCGTGAATCCTTTTGACAGTTATGCTCTGGAGATGGCGGTACGCCTGAAGGAACAACACGGCGGCACGGTTACGGTGATGTCCATGGGTCCCGAGCAGGCCAAGGAAGCTTTGCGCAGCTGCCTGACAGCAGGGGCGGATCGGGCTTACCTTGTCAGTGACCGGGCATTTGGCGGATCGGATACTCTGGCGACCAGTTATATTCTTAGCTGTGCCCTGCAGTATCTGGAACAGGAGCTGGGGAAATTTGACCTGATATTCTGCGGTAAGCAGGCAATCGACGGAGATACCGGCCAGGTCGGGCCGGAGATTGCGGAACATCTGGGCATTGCCCAGCTCACCTATGTGGCGGAAGTGGAAATGAAGAATGACAAAACCATTCGTGCTGTGCGGGAAGGAGACAGTTACCGGGAAGTTCTGGAAACCGACCTGCCCGCCGTCATCACCGTTATCAAAACGGCATGGGAACCACGGCACGGTAACTTAAAAAGCAAGATGGCGGCCCGCCGGGCGGAGATTCCGGTGATTACCGCCGGCCAGCTTTCCCAGATCGACGTGACCCGGATCGGTTTAAAAGGCTCTCCGACAAAGGTGAAAAAGACCTTTACTCCTGATTTGAAAAAGAGCGGAGTAAAAGTAGTGGCCGATGATACCGGTGATTGTGCATGCAACGCGGCTGCGTACCTTGCCGGTATCAAGGCAATATAGGAGGCGGAGATGAGTGAACATAGGAATTTGTGGGTTTATATTGAAATTGAAAACGGAAAAGCTAAAAGTGTCGGATTAGAGCTTCTGGAGCCAGGCCGGCGCCTGGCGGACCAGACCGGAGAAAAGCTGGTTGCCGTTATCATCGGCAAGGATCTGGAGGCAGTGATCCGGGAGGTCATGTCTCGCGGACCGGATGAGATCATTGTGGTGGACAGAGAGGACTATTCTTATTACAACACCGAGGCTTACACTTATGCAATGGAACAGCTGGTAAAAAAATACCGTCCGTCCACTATCCTGATCGGCGCGACAAACAATGGCCGGGATATTGGCCCGCGGTTGTCCTGCCGGCTGTCTACCGGCCTGACCGCCGACTGTACCGCCCTTGGTATTGATGAAGAAAGCGGCAATATTGCCTGGACCCGTCCGGCTTTCGGCGGTAACTTAATGGCAACCATTCTGTGTCCTGACAGCCGGCCGCAGATTGGCACGGTACGACCGGGTGTATTTAAAAAGGTAAAGGCTGATTCTGCCAGATCAGTACCGGTTATCCGGGAAGAATTGCCGGTTCCCGCCGGAACGGTGCGGACCAGGCTGATTGAGGTGATTGAGGATCTGGCGGGGGAAATGGTGAATTTAGAAGAAGCACAAGTTATCGTTTCCGGCGGCCGCGGGCTGGGAAAACCGGAGAACTTTTCTTACATCCATGACCTGGCGGATGCAATGGGGGGAGCGGTGGGTTCCTCCCGTGCGGCGGTTGACGCAGGGTGGATCGGCCATATTCATCAGATCGGGCAGACCGGCAAAACAGTTCAGCCCAGAATCTATGTGGCTTGTGGTATCTCGGGAGCAATCCAGCATCTGGCGGGAATGAGTTCCTCAGATATCATCATTGCAATTAACAGTGATCCCGACGCCCCGATTTTTGATGTGGCTGATTATGGGATTGTAGGCAATCTATTTGAAATCATTCCTGCACTGGCGGCTGAAATCCGGCGGTTGAAAAGCGGGGCATGACAGCACTGGCGGAAGTGTCCCCAATGCCCGAGAATGTTGAACCAGAAGGAGAAATGTAATGATTACAATGGGAGTGGATATCGGTTCGGCTTCATCAAAAGTAGTGATCCTGATGGATGGAAACAGGGTGATCGGCAGTCAGGCGGTGCAGCGGGGCACTGGCAGCAGCGGTCCTCAGGTGGCTTTAGACGCGGCTCTTGTTGAAGCCGGGTTGGAACTTACGCAGATTGAGGCCATCGTGGCAACCGGTTACGGTCGGCGAAGCTGTCCCTGGACCAGAAGCGAGGTTAGTGAGATCAGCTGCCATGCCAAGGGTATTGCCAGTCTTTATCCCCAGGCACGAACCATCATCGATATCGGCGGACAGGATGCCAAGGCTATCCGCCTGGGTGAGAACGGGATGATTATGCAATTTTTTATGAATGACAAATGCGCTGCCGGCACCGGCCGGTTTCTGGAGGTGATGGCGCGGGTGCTGGAGGTGCCACTGGGGGAAATGGAGCAGTGGCATGACCGATCCGCCGCCCCTGCCGCAATCAGCAGTACTTGCACGGTGTTTGCTGAGTCGGAGGTTATATCCCAGTTGTCGGCCGGAGTAGATAAAGCCGATATCATTGCCGGAGTGCACAAATCGGTAGCCAGCAAAGCCTGCAGCCTGGCCTGCCGGGCCGGAGTGGAGCCAGAAGTAGTGATGAGTGGCGGGGTTGCCTGTAACAGTGGCGTGGTAAAAGAAATCGCCCGCGAACTTGGCGTTTTGGTTACGGTTGCCCGCAATCCCCAGATGATCGGGGCTCTGGGGGCAGCATTGTATGCATATGAGGAGCTGAAAAACAAACAGTTGAAGGAGGGCATTTTATGAATGCATGGAAAGAATTATATCAGCAAAAATTAACTACTGCGGACGAGGCGGTAACATCAGTTAAAAACGGAGACTTTGTCGAATATTCTCCTTTTGTCACGATTCCCTGGGAGCTGGATGCTGCGCTGGCGAAACGCAAAGATGAATTGAGTAAGGTCTATCTGCGCGGCAGCACCCTGATGTTTATTCCGGAAACCTACAAAGCAGATCCACAGGCGGAAACCTTCCTTTTCTGTGACGGTTCCTTCAGCGCCCTGACCCGGAAGATGAAAGCGGAGGGGGAGGTGTACACTAACCCCAGCCTCTACCATGAAGCACCGCTGCACCACACGAAAGGTCTGCTGCACAATGATTATCTGTTCCTCGCTGTTACACCAATGGATAAAAATGGCTTCTTTAATATGAGTACCTCCTGTTCCAGCCATCTGGACATGATGAGGGCGCGCAGCACAACTCAAAAGAGCCTGAAAGTGATTGTGGAGGTGAATGAGCGGCTTCCCATCGTCCAGGGGGATAACTATTTACATATCAGTGAAGTGGATGGTGTGGTTGAATCGGCCAATCCCCGTTCGCTGGCGGCGATTCCCAAGCTGGAAGCAACGGAGATGGATGGAGCGATTGCCGGTCACATCATGAAGGAAATGGTAGACGGTGCATGCCTTCAGCTGGGAATCGGAGGGATGCCCAATCTGGTCGGGAAAATGATTGCGGAAAGTGACTTAAAGGATCTGGGCTGCCATTCGGAGATGTTTGTGGATGCCTATATGGATCTTTTTAATGCCGGTAAGCTGACTAATGCCAGGAAGCAGATTGATATCGGAAAGAGTGTATTTACCTTCGCGATGGGATCAGCTGAATTGTATAATTACATGAACGAAAATCCCAGTCTCCGATGCTTGCCGGTATCTTATACCAATAATCCCAATATCATTGCCCGAAATAATAAGGTCTACTCTATCTGCAGTTGTCTTGGGGTGGATCTGTTTGGCAATGTGTCTTCCGAATCAGTTGGTTACCGGCAGATTTCCGGTACCGGCGGTCAGTGGGATTACCATTACGCCTCGTTCCATTCTGACGGTGGAAAAGGATTTGTCTGTATGCCTTCCTCCAAGGTAAATAAAGACGGCACACGAACTTCCAATATAGTTGTCAGCCATCAGCCGGGCACCCAGATCACGGTGTCAGGCAATACCACGAACTATGTGGTGACGGAAAACGGCATCGCCAACTTAAAGGGCCTTTCCACCTGGGCCAAGGTCGAAGCGCTGGTGGGAATTGCCCATCCTGATTTTCAGGACGAACTCCTGAAAGCCGCCAAAAGAGGGCGCATCTGGAGAGCTTCCAACAAAATTGTATAATATCCATATAGTTTCCGTCGTCGCCGCCCCTTTTAATCAGTACTCTTGTTTGATATAATAAAATGTGAATACTCCCAGCTATCTAAAGGGAGAGGGGAATTCTTGCCAGATTGGTTAAAGGGGGACGGTTGTATGGAGGAGAAGAATATTGTAGAAGCACTTAAAATGCTGGTGGATTATGCCGAAGACGGTTATATGATCATGGACCGAAAGGGGGTTGTCCTGTATCACAATTTTGCCTATTTGCGTGCGGTCAGCATGGAGATGGAGAGTATGATCGGTCACAATCTGCGGGAATATATTGAGCGCGGGGACATCAAACGTTCCAGCGCGCTGATGGCACTGGAGCAGAAAAAGAAAGTATCCATGCTCACCGTGATCCGGGACAATAAAACGGCTTTTGTTACCTCAACCCCGGTAATTGGCAAAGACGGGGTGATTGAGATGATCATGACCCATGCGCGGGACAATACCGAGCTGTCCGATTTGAAAAAGCAGATCCGGATGCTGGATGAGTATGCCGCTAAACTGGATGTTGAGGGTCGAAACGGATTGGATTATGGTTCCGAAGTGGTAGTTGTCAGTAAGCAGATGCAAGGGGTTTTCGCTCTGGCAGACAAGGTCAAGAGCGTTGGCTCGACGGTGATGCTGCTGGGTGAATCAGGAGTGGGAAAAGATGTTGTGGCAAAATTTATACACGCAAACGGAACCTTAAAAGACAAACCATATATTGCGGTAAACTGTAGTGCGTTGCCTGAACATCTGCTGGAGTCCGAGCTGTTTGGTTATACCGGCGGAAGTTTTACCGGTGCTAAACGGGAAGGCAAGAAAGGACTCTTTGAGGCGGCGCACAACGGCGTGTTGTTTCTGGACGAGATCGGAGATATCTCGCCCAATCTTCAGGCCAAGTTGCTGCGGGCGATTGAGAGCAAAACGATTACCCGTGTAGGTGACTATGCGGCCATTCCTGTAAACACCCGAATTATAACTGCAACCAACAAGAATCTGCCTAAAATGGTCAAAGAGGGAACTTTCCGTGAGGATCTTTACTACCGGCTGAATGTAGTCACGATCTCCATTCCGCCGCTTCGGGAACGTCGAGACGATATCCGGCCGCTGATTTTTTTTTACCTGAACCGGTACAACCATATGTACAACATGACTAAAATGATTAGTAAAGAAGCGATGATGGTGTTGCAATCCTACCAGTGGCCGGGGAATATTCGGGAACTGAAAAATATGGTAGAGCGTATGGTTGTGACCAGTGACAGTGACACCATCGGGACAGCGGATCTATCCTTTTTCGGAGAATGGGACGGAGATGATGATTTCCCGGATACTGCGACAGGAGATGCGGCCGGAAATGCTGCTGGCAGGGAGGCGGGTGATGCGGTCAGTGTTTCCATCAATAAACTGATGCCACTGGCAGAGGCGGTGGAGTATATGGAACGGCAGCTTCTCGAAAAAGCCAAAGCAGAACTGCGTACCAGCAGAAAAATTGCAAAAGAGCTGGAAGTCAGCCGCGCCACCATCTCCCGGAAGCTCCATAAATATCATATAAATGAGGCATAAGATTCCTGGGGATAAGTGAAATATCATTTGACGGAACTCTTTAAAAGAGCCTGTGTCGGTACGGATATTGGGTGATTTGATTAGTGGGAAAGAGTGCAGGAATAAAGAGGTTGTGTTGGGAGTGCAGCTTAGAAAAGGAAATACAACGATCGTATAATGGAAGGGCCAATTGAAATTTGAAATTTCAATTGGCCTTAGCGGTTATGAAGTAGTTTCCTTCTTGACAATTCTGGCTGGAACAATACTCTCGTAGCAGCGATAATTATCAAGGGATTCAACCGCAATTTGTGCCATCAGGGGAATGTTTTGCTCAATGGATGTAATTGGGTAAACGGCAAAGTCTGAGACCGGGGAATTGTCATAACCGATTAATTCGATAACTTCTGGTATCGAAATGCTGCTTTTAATACATTCCCGCAACACCAGATTGGCAATATCATCATTTGAACAAAAGATACCCAGTTTACGACCTTCGTATGTTGCTAATAATTTTTTTAACAGCTGTTCCATCGCGTTTCCCGCTTCCGGCCGGTAGGTATCGCTGAAAACCGGTTCAATGATACGTTCATAGGTATGGTCTTTTATCGCAAACTCAAAACCCAGGATTCGTTTAAAGGAAGGCCAGTCCTCATGATATCCGTTATTGATATGGATGAAAACATCGCACTTATTCTCAAGCAGGAGTTCTCCTGCCATTTTTCCACCAGCAAAATTATCATTATTTATCTGCATAAAATCGCCGCCGCAGCGTTCAATGGAAATTACCGGTACCTGCAGGCTTTCGATTTCCTCCTTGTTCAGCAGATGGCTGAGGAGAATTAATCCTTTGATGCGGTAGGAAGCCAGATCAGCAATGATTGAAAGTTCAGCTTCTTTGGATTCATTTGAAGTATAAACGATAAAATTGTAGCCATGAACTTTGCCTTGTTCAATAAGCTGATTCAGCAATTCACTGTAAAAACTCAAATGCAGGTGAGGGAAAATAACGCCCACCAGGTTAGATTTGCCGGTAGCTAAAATACGGGCAAGGTGATCCTGGCTATAATCTAACTCCTGGATCGCCTGTTCGATTTTAAGTCTGGTGGCAGGAGCCAGCAGCTCGGGTTTGTTGAAAAAACGAGATACTGTAGTTAAGGATACCCCGCTGTGAGCAGCGATATCACCAATCTTTACTTTATCCATAAATAACTCCTTCACGTTTTAATATAGTTCCAGTATAACATATTTTGAAAGAAATGCAAATGATTTATGAAAAAATTTTCATATAATTTTCAGGATTC
>Ga0154002_1000213_pt1 | contig 15784 bp, 10 predicted proteins | sample TSNY086MetaG_FD_102276 | JGI IMG/M metagenome (GOLD analysis project Ga0154002, IMG submission 102276) | Attine ant fungus gardens microbial communities from New York, USA - TSNY086 MetaG | ecosystem: Host-associated > Fungi > Mycelium > Unclassified | place: USA: New York, Robert Cushman Murphy... | reverse complement strand
GTTACATGATAAAGCCGGTTTCCCGGATAGCCGTCCATTCCGTCAGGCTGATATGCAGACAGACATATTCTGGCGGAAGCATAATCATAGGAAAGGGATTCAATCTGCCAGTTGTAGAAAGAAAGATTGTTGATTCCGCCGTGCAGTTGGCAAGGCGGATTAGTACCGCTGATGCGTCCGGCATTTGGTCCGAGGGTGGCACCGGCATAGCTGTCGCTGGATTTATAATTGCTGATGTCGGGAAAACCAAGGGCTAAATGATGTTCCTGTTCCTTCTGATTTTTTAAAATGATTTTTTCGATACCGGCACCAAGTGTCATAATCGAAACCGTTAGTCCCTGACTGGTAGTCATGTCATATACTGATCGCCGTTCCTGTTGGTTGATTTTCATGAGTAACCTCCCTTTTAAAATACAGTATAAAAGATATAGGTCCAAAACGATATAGACAAATTGAAAGAGAGCAAGATTTAGCAATGATATGGCAAATGGTAATAATGCCGAAAATAAAATAAAATGTATAATATAATTAGTGAATCTGAACTATGACATCAAAAAACGGGGAGGGAATTCAATGGGTAGTATTTTGGAGTTTCAAGAAATATCAAAATATTTTCCGGGAGTAAAAGCACTGGATCAGGTCTCTTTTAAGGCTTACTCTGGTGAGGTACTTGCGTTTTTGGGAGAAAACGGAGCTGGAAAATCCACGTTGCTTAAGGTCTTGAATGGAGATTATCAGCCAACCAGTGGAAAATATCTTTTGGATGGCGTAGAAAAACATTTTCAATCGCCCCATGAAGCAATCGAAGAGGGGATATCCATTATTTATCAGGAACGGCAAATTCTTTTAGAACTGTCAGTAGCGGAAAATATATATCTGGGCAGGATGCCGGTTAATCGGTTTGGTTTTATTGATACCCACCGGGCGAATGAAATGGCGGCTCAAATTATCGGAGATTTCGGACTTCCGATTACTCCGTCGACCAAAGTTAAAAATTTAAGTGCAGCATATCAACAGATGGTTGAAATTATGAAAGCATATTCCCGGGAAAATTTAAAGGTCATTTGCTTTGATGAGCCGACAGCTTCCCTTTCTGATGCGGAGATAGAGTCACTGTTCAAAATAATTGAAAAATTAAAAAGTGAAGGAAAAATCATTATCTATGTTTCTCATCGGATGGATGAAATTCAGCGAATTACTGATAAGGTCGCTATTTTCAAAGATGGACGTTATGTGGATACGGTTGTAACAGGTGCGGTACCTGAGGCGGAGATGATCCGTATGATGGTAGGCCGTGATCTGGGCGATATCTATAAGAGTCTGGACCGGGATAAAGAGATTGGCGATGTGCTGTTGGAGGTAAAATCGGTATCCTCTGATTATGTAAAATCCAATTCCTTTGTTTTGAGGCGTGGAGAGGTGCTGGGATTTTCGGGATTAGTTGGAGCAGGAAGAACCGAATTGATGAGAGCGATCATTGGTGCTGACTCCATCAGAGGGGGAGAAATTTATTTGGAAGGGAAGCGGATCAATAACCGTTCGCCCAAAGATGCGATGGATTATGGGATTGTTTTAGTTCCGGAGGATAGAAAGCTTCAGGGAATACTTGCCAATTTAAGTGTCAGTGACAATATTAATATTTCCATGCTGGATGTGAATTCAAATAAGCTGCAGATTGTCATTAAAAGCAAAGAAGCAAAGCTGGCAAAAGAGGGAATTGAAAAGTTTAAGATTAAGACTTCATCACCAGACAAAAAAATTGTGGAGCTTTCTGGTGGTAATCAGCAAAAGTGCATCGTGGCCAGATGGATTAGTACAAATCCGAAGGTGTTGATTCTGGACGAGCCGACGAAAGGTATTGATGTTGGTGCAAAATCAGAATTTTATCAGATGATCTGCAGTTTTGCAAAGCAGGGCCTGGGAGTGATTCTGGTATCTTCCGAGCTGCCGGAGGTAATTGGTCTGTCGGACCGGATTATCGTAATGAAGTCAAAGCAAATAGTTGCCGAAGTAGCAAAAGAGGATGCAACGGAAAGTAAACTTTTGAGTCTTGGAATGATTGGGGAGGTACAGGAATGATGGATACAAACAAAAGGCGGACATTGAAAATAAGCGGTGACAAGATTGTATTATTAGCGGCAATTGCGGCAGTATTTGCATTGTTTACGATGTTAAACAAAAATTTCCTATCGGTTACCAATGTGATTAATATTATGATAGCAGCGTCATTGGTCGGATTGGTTGCAATTGGGCATACATATTTGATTATTGCCGGACAGAATGATTTGTCACCAGGTTCACTGGCAGCATTCTCAGGAGTTGTGGCAGCGCTGCTGGTAAGTAAGGGAATACCGTTTGGCATTGCTGTGATTTTAACAATTATCAGTGGAATTTTTGTTGGTTGTCTGAATTCTTTTATGGTCAACAAAATTCATCTGGAAGCTTTTATTGCAACACTGGTAACGCAGTCGATTATCAGAGGGTTTGCCTATATTATCTGTGGTGGAAAACCGGTTTCTATCAGCAATAAGACATTCCTGATTTTGGGAAAAGCCAGAATTCTCAATATTCCGCTTTCCGTATGGATTATGGTAATCTGTATCGCAATATTTGGTGTTATTCTGTCAAAGACTAAATTTGGCCGGAGTGTATATGCGATTGGCGGCAGTATGGATGCGGCCAGACTGGCAGGACTGAGTCCGAAAAAAATCATTACCACCTGTTATATTATGATGGGAATCCTGTGTTCCGTCGGCGGAATTATATTTGCTGCCCGTATGAATTCCGGACAGCCGGCAGCAAATGTCAATCTGGAATTTGATGCGATTACCGCAGTTATTCTGGGCGGAGTATCGTTTGCCGGCGGTGTCGGAGACATGGGTGGTACGATACTGGGAATTATTTTGATTCAGTCTTTTAATACGGGGCTGACGATGGTCAACGTCCCCAGCTTTTGGCAATATGTGGCAAAAGGCGGACTGCTTTTATTTGCCCTTACGACCGACTATCTCAGAAAACAAAAACGCGAAAAAGATTTATTGGCAGCGTCGATGAAGAACCTATAATCAGTTCCTGTGAAAGCCTTTGGCTTTTTGGAAAATAAAAAACAAGAGGAGGATTTAGAACAATGAAAAAGAAAACAGCATTACTAATGGCTGCAACGATGTGGGCGCTAACTGCCTGTAGTGGATTTAATGATGGTACGACAACAACAACAGCAGCAGCAGCCGGAGGCGTCATTTATGGCATTTACAAAGCTGGCGACCAGACCTGGTTCATTGATGAAGGGGCAGCAGCCCAGGCGGCAGTAGAGGCGCAAGGAGATGCATTCATATTTGTTGATGCAAAGATGAGTCCGGAGGAATATTTAAAGGCCATCGATAATGCGATCGCAAATAAGGCAAAAGGGATTGTTACCTGCATCCCGGATCAGACCATGTCACAGGGAGTTGTGGATAAATGTAAAGAAGCAGGACTGCCGATTGTGGCAGCCGATGACGCTCTGCAAAATGAGACTGGTGAAAAACTGGCACCATGGGTTGGTATCAATGCCTATGTAATTGGTGAGGCAAACGGTGAATGGCTGGCAAATTATGCGAAAGATCATAATCTTGCCGATGATGCAACGTGTGGATTGCTGATCCTGACAATGGATACGGTATCTTCCTGTGTACCTCGGGCAGAAGGGGAATATGATAAATTTACAGAGCTCGCACCGGGCTTCGCAAAGGAACGTATTTTCAAAGCAGATTATGACGGTACGACAGAAAAAGGCAATATTGCTGCATCATCTGTGTTAACAGCACATCCGGAAATTAAAATATGGCTTGTGACAGGTGCCAATGAAGAAGGTACCATCGGAGCTGTTCGGGCATTAGAAAGTGCCGGATTAGACGCCGATGCCTGTGTGGTTGGTCTTGGCGGATATATGGCAAAGGATGAATGGAATAATAAGGGAGCTGAAGGAACCTGTATGAAAGCAGCAGCATACTTTTCTTCCGATTCCGTAGGCACTGGTTCGGTGAATGTATTATATGATGTTATCAGTGGCAAAGAGGTACCGCTGGAGACGGCCGTAGATGCCATTGTTGTAACTCCTGAAAACTATAAACAAGTAATGGGAAAAGCTGCTGAGTAAATATAATCAAAGTTAAGAAAAAGCCGCCGGTTTTCCGGCGGTTATTTTCTTAGAAGCTATTTTATTTTATCAGAAAGCCGGTATTCAGAAGGCGTATAACTGGTTACCTTCTTAAAGGTAGTACAAAAATTGCTTTCGCTGGTAAATCCAGAACTAAAGCAAATATTCTTTACCGTATGGTTCGATGATTTTAAAAGAAATCGGGCATTGTTTACGCGTGTGGCAATGACATATTCATGGGGCGAGAAACCGGTTTCTTTTTTGAATAATCTGCTGAAATAAAACGGGCTTAAGGATGCCTGACCAGCCAGAGATTCAAGCGTAAGTGGTTCCGTCAAATGTTCATTGATATAAGCGATGGTATCTTCAATAATGCTTGATGATACTTTTTCGGAGTGGGTAACGTCTTTACTGATTAGCAGTTCCGTCAGAATATTAACAATATAATTATTATATAATGCTTCTTTGGTGGAAATGCATTCTTTAAATTGCAGATAAATTTTATGCAGGTACTTTTCAAACCGATAGGTGTCTTTTAATGTGATTACCGGTGTACTGCTGCCATTGATGGCATGATAATACTCCATAACATTTGCTCCGGCAATATGCAGCCATTCGGCTTCCCAGCCGGTATTTGTCCAATAGGTATGCGGTTCGTAACAATTTAACAAAACCACCTGCCCGGCGCTGGCATGATATACACGTCCGCCGGTTTTTACTTCGCATTCGCCTTTTCGCATAAACATAATCAGGATACTGTCAAAGGAGTTCCGGTACAGTTTATAACCAGGAAGGTAACGAAACAGACCAACACTGGTGGGATACAGAAATAGTTTTTGGGCCTGTGTACTTGAGGTGTAGACATAAAAGTCAGAACCTTCGGCTACGCCCTTTTCGGTTGATTTCAATTGAAACACCTCCTTGCATAAAGTTATTACTATTATAAATAAATAAGTGGCGGCAGTCAATATCAATGTAGAGCAAGATTTGTGAATTTGAACAGAACTATTGTGTGATTACATATGAGGTTTTAATATGAAGATATGGGCAAAAAAGTTAAAGATTATATTTTATCAGCAGACCATTACAAAACGCATTATTCTGGTTATTACCATACTAAGTATTATTTCTAATATAGCGTTTACGGGCAGTGTTTTTTTAATTATGAAAAATCAGTTGTTAAGCAAAACAAAAACAGAACATATGAAGGATATGCAGATGATTGAAAAACAATTAAATATGTTTTTTCAAGGCATTCGCAATGACGCTGTTTCGGTTCTGGTAAGTGATAATTGTCAGAATTTACTGTTGCATACACCGGAACGACAGGAGTATGACATGACGATCCGGTATCGACAATATAAGCTGCTTCAAAGTTTAATTATGAGTACCATAGGACAACGGTCCGAGTATAATACAATTGTATTATATGATCTGGACAGTAATTGTTATGTTGACGACCGGCTTCAGGTATCGTCGGAAAACTTGCAGCATAAGCAAAAAAAAATAATGCAATTTATGGGAGAAGAGGAAAATGAGACCATTCTGTCAATGCATAAGAGTGCGTGGCGAAAGAAGAAGGACACAGAATATAAAGATTGTGTGAGTTACCTGCGGAAAGTATACAGCAAAGATGGGGGAAAACTGATCGGCATTGTTGAAATGGAAATACCGAATGAAGCGATCTATGAAATGTACCGGCCAATCATGGAGCAGGGGAGTACCATCTATTTGACATATGAGAATCTGGTGGTCTCAGCAATGGATACCAGTATGCTGTATCGAAATTTGGAGCAGGAAAAATGGTATCGGAGTTTGAATAATAAGGCGCTGGTTAATGGTGTTCAGATCCTGAAAAAAGGTTCTGATATTTATTTTCAAAAAAGCTTTTCAGAATTTGGCTGGATGATTATAGATGTGGTTCCGGCTTCCAGCTATATGAGAGATGTTCTGTTTTATGCATTTATTGATATTATGCTTGGTATCTTTCTATTGGCAGCAAACTTATATATATCCAGAATCTTGATTGTATCAATAACGAAACCATTAAGTAAAATCACCAATACAATTGTGGATATTGGCCAAGGGGATTTAGAGCAGCGGGTTAGTGTAAAGGATGGTGGTGAAATTGGAATGCTGGCTAGTGAATTTAATCGAATGATTGAAAAAACCCAGGACCTGATGCGGCAGATTGTCCAAACCGAAGCCCATAAGCGGGAATCTGAACTGGCACTGATTCAAATGCAGATGACACCACATTTCTTTTATAATATTTTAGAGAATATCTGTGGTTTGATTGTGATGGATCATAAAAAGACCGCAATTCAGGTGATTGGTTTATTGTCTGATTTTTACCGTGGAGTATTGAATAAAGGGAAGGAGATTATTGAAATCGAACAGGAACTTGCCATTGCGATGAACTATCTTGATATTATGAAAATTTGCCATCCGGACAAATTCGATTATGATATTGATTGTCCTTTGGTGGTGAGAAAACATCATATAAATAAATTGACCTTACAACCAATATTGGAAAATGCCATTCATCATGGCTTTGAGAATATGAGCCAGGGGGGAATCATCAATATTACTGTGGGCATAGACAACGGGCAGTTGATTCTGGAAGTCAGCGATAATGGGAAAGGGATTTCTTCCAACCATTTGGAGGAACTGCGGCCAGAACCGAGAGTTCAGATGGCAAGCTTTGGATTGAAGAATACAGATGAGAGAATTAAACTTTATTTTGGAACCGAATATGGGATTATGATTATAGAACAGGATGTCGGCACCAAAATACGTATTGTATTGCCTGCGAAGGAGGGGTGAATCATGTTAGGGGTTATAATCGTTGATGATGAGATATTGATTCGGAAAAGGCTTGTATTTGGATTTGACTGGGAAGCGATGGGGTATCGGATGGAAGCGGAGGCGGGGGATGGCGGAGAGGCACTTCTGCTGATGGAGAAACGACAATATGATGTTGCCATTATTGATATTGCCATGCCGGGAATGAATGGCATTGAGTTGTCGAGAAAAATGAAACAGCTGAAATACCCAACAGAGGTAATTATCCTGACCGCACACAGCGATTTTTCATATGCGAAGCAAGCGTTGCAGAATGGTGTTTTTGATTATGTGTTAAAGCCAATTCATGAGCCGGAGTTTATTGATACATTAAAGCGGCTTCGTGAAAAGATTTGCCATATGGATGCTGTTTTACATACTAAAATATTTAGTGATTTCTTTCATGATATGGCAAAGGCCGATGGAGGCTCAACGGTTTTAGAAGTATTGGAGCAGAATAATATCTTGAACCAGGAGCAGTATATGTTGATTTTAATTCATATGGAAACTTTTGAAAATGATAATACAGATATGATGGAGCTTTTGGCGCAGTTCCGAGGATACTCCCAGTCATTGCTGGAAGGAAGAGAAAGCCTGATCACTTATGATATTTATGAAGATAATATTGTCATAATTGTAAGTTGTGTTAAGTATGAATCCGAGGAAACGTTTATAAATTCGCTGCGGCAATTATTATATGAAATCAAAGAACAGACAAAGAGTGGAGTACAAATCGGAATCAGTCTGGCTCATAAGGAATTTGCAAAATTGGGGAAAGCCTATCAAGAGGCTTTTTCGGCAATCAATAATGCCAGAGTGTTGGGGGATGAGTTGCTTACGTATAAGGAAGTAAAGAAACGCAAGCATGAATATTATAAAGTATCTTATCAAGAATTGAAGGATTTCCAGTATTATCTTGTTAAGAACGATTTTGCATCTTGCAGCAGGTTGATTCGGCGTATTTTTGATAACATGGAGAACATGAAAAATAGCTTTGAAAGCATTACATTGAATGTAAACCGTTTATTTACGGAGCTGGTTTATGCAGGGGTCTTTTCTGAATTGGAAATATATGAAGTAAAACAGGCGCTATCTAATCTGGGAAGTGTGGAAGAAATGGCAGATTGGTGCGAAAATGTAATCTTTAATTTAATGGAAAATGAAATCAGGGGGACGATGGAAAACAAAAGTCTGCCAATTGTGGAAAAGGCTTGTGAATATATTCGGGCTCACTATCAGGATCCTGATTTAAACCAAGGACAAATTGCAGAAGTTTTGGCAGTATCCACATCCTATATCAGCGGGGTTTTTAAAAAAGCAATGGGCATTTCAATGATTCAATATATAACAATGGTGAGGATGGAAAAAGCACGAGAGCTATTATTAGAAGAATCAATGAATGTTAAAGTGGTAGCAGAACAAACAGGATATCATGACGAGTATTATTTCAGCCGCTGTTTTAAAAAACAATATGGGTTATCACCTTTGCAGGTTCGTAAAATAGCAGCTGCAAGAAGATTAAAAAGTGAGATGTAAAAAACAAACAAAAAAAATTTACAAAAACGGGTTTAAATAATCAATTGTTTAACTGGCGGTGGTTCATTATAATATAAATAACAAGAAAAATAATCAATATGCACAATGATGAGGGAGGGTCTATGAAGAAGAAAATAAGTATATTTATTGTAGTATCAATGTTAACAGTTGTTTTTCTAAGTGGCTGTGGAAAACAGGCAAAAACACCATCTCAAACGTCTGAACAGGAAGGAACCACAGCACAAAAAGAGGTTTCTAAAAACAAAGTGAAGGTTCGGATTTTAACTCGTTTCAGCAATCCGGACAATGTGCGAGAAAAATATTTTATGGATATGGTAGCAAAGTTTCAAGAGGAAAACCCAGATATTATATTGGAGGATGTTTCTATATCGGATGAGGAATCCAGAGATACTTTATTTAAGACTGCCGTCGCGGCCGGAGATCCCATTGAAGTATTTAACTTTTTGGGCTATGCGGCAAATCTCGACTATGTTAAAAACGGGGTGGTGACAGATATTTCTCAATTGATCGAGGAAGATCCCACATGGACACAAGACTATATCAAGGCTTTATTTGCACCGGTTGATTACAGCGATTTTGACATCGAAGGTGTTTATGGATTGCCGACGACACCATATGGTGTTTGCTGCTTCTATAATAAATCTATTTTTGACAGTTTGAACATGGATTTGCCGGAGACTTGGGAAGAAATAGAAACAGCAGCGCCGATATTGATTGAGAATGGCTATATTCCAATGACTTTTGGGGCAAAGGATAATTATCGGGCCGGTCATTTTCTGACAGCTCTTTCAATGAAATATTATGGCAGCCAACTTAAAAATGACTTGATAAGTGGAGAAAAAGCCTGGAATGGTCCGGAGACCGTCGTTCTGATCGAGATGATTGAAAAATGGTATCATGATGGATTGTTTGGCAGTAATAATCTGGCTTATGATGCTAACGGGGAACTGGCAAAGCTGGAAAACGGTGAAGCAGCAATTATATTCTCGGGTTCATGGAATGTCGGTACAATTAATACATTTAAAAATGCATCAGATATTGTCTGTAAGGGATTTCCCTATTTTTCTGACAAACCGGAATGCAAGGATGAATGGATGGGGGGACCGGATGACTTTATGGCTATGTCCGCAAAGCCAGGTGACGAAAACTATGAAGCATCGGTACGGGTTTTGAAATTTTTCACATCACAGAAGTACTGGCAAGGTTTATATGAAGTTCAAAATGGCGGCGGAACGTATCCGGTTACTTTCAGTGAAGCAATTGAAGTGGATCCGATTACCACTCAGTTTAATGAGTACTATGGAGGGGCAACCAATATGATTGGCGAAATTGAACAGTTTTCCTCAATGGCTTCCTTGATGGATATTGTCAGAACGGAGGTAACTTCCATTTTTGCCGGAGATGGAGCACAAGACATTGGGAATCGCATACAGGCAGAAGTGGATGCCTATCATGCGGCGCAGTAAATGATAAGAGCAAATGGACAGCTGCTGCACGAAAATAGTCAAATGTCAGCAGCTATCCTTATGCCTTTATCTCAATAAAACAGGAAAAGGAGGCGGAGATAGTTGGCTGGATCTAAAATTAAAAAGCAAAAAATAGAAGGTATGTTATTAAGTCTGCCGGCTTTATTGCTCTATTCATTTATATTTATTTATCCATTAATAACAGTATTTCGCTTGTCCTTGTATAAGTGGAATGGAATTCCCAGTTCACCGCTGCAGTATGTTGGATTAAACAACTACATGGCCTTGCTTCGAGATCCCCGCTTTTTAATTGCGCTCAAAAATGTTGGTATATTTATCTTGTCCGGTGTGCTTTTGATTTTGCCGGTGTCATTATTTTTAGCAACGGTAATTCAATCAAAATCAAGGGGAAACCGATTTCTGCGGACCAGTTATTTTATGCCACAGGTCATCAGCCGGACAGCCATTGCACTGATGTGGTATTTTCTTCTCTATCCGGAAGGCGGACCGGTTTCCACGCTATTTGATGCACTGGGACTGCAACATATTGATGTCAATTTTCTGGGAAATAAAACCTGGGCTATTTACGCGATTACGGTTATTAATGCATGGACGTATGCCGGTTTTAATATGCTGATATTTTCAGCAGGTATTACGGGGATCCCCCAGCAGGTTTACGAAGCCGCAATCGTTGATGGAGCAAATTCACAGCAAAGGCTCAGATACATTACGATACCGCTTTTAAAGAGCAGTTTTCAAATTTTTATATTGAATTGTATCATTGGTTCGATTACAACCTTTGAAATGGTTTATGTTACAACCGGAGGGGGGCCGGGAAATGCTTCTGAGGTATTTGGTACGCTGCTTTACAAGAATGCATTTACCTATAATAACTATGGATACTCCAATGCGATGGGTGTATTTTTGATTGTTACATCATTTCTTGCCAGTGCATGTCTGACAAGCTTGTTTGCAAGATCAAATAAAGAAGATTGAGGAGGTGGATAAGATGGGAAAATGGACGATTGGGAAATGCGTCTATTGGCTGCTGGCGTTGATATTCTGTTTTGTTTTTCTATATCCTGTGTATTTCACTATTATTTCTTCATTCAAAAACAACAATGAAATCTGGAATACAATGTTTGCTTTGCCTTCGTCAATAGAATGGGGCAATTATGTTTCGGCTATTTTTGATGTTCAAATTCTAAGAGCGGTGTTAAATTCATTTGTCTTTTCGGCGGGAGCTTGTATTGTTGTAGTGATTTTTGTGACGATGGCGGCATATGTGGTGGCCAGAAAGCTGATTCGAGGAACTACGTTCCTGCGGTTGTATTATCTGCTTGGTTTGATGATTCCGCCGTATGCAATGTTGATTCCGGTAGTTACCATGTTTACTGAGTTTGGAATGCGGGATAAATATTTGCCGATGATTTTTCTTTATGCGGGTATCAATTTTCCGATGAGTTTTTATATTATAACCGGTTTTATTGCAGGAATCAGCCGGGAGTTGGATGAAGCGGCGATAGTAGATGGGGCAAACACTTTCCAAATTGTTTTTGGCATTATCTTCCCAATTGCAAAGCCGGGCATTTTTACGGGGGCGATTATGGCATTTTTGACCGTTTATAATGAATTGGTATTTGCGAATACATTGCTCAGTACGAAGGCCATGAAGACGATATCGGTTCGCCTTTTGGGGCTTCAGGGGGAACGATTCACCAGTTACGGTCCGATGTTTGCATCTATTGTTATGTCGATTATCCCGATTATGATCATATACCTGTTGTTCCAGGAAAAAATAGAAGGTGGCGCCGTAGCCGGAGCGATCAAAGGATAAGGAGGTCTATCATGTTAAAAGAAAAGGCAAGGATTATTCCACTTCGGTTTTTGGGGGCGGAGGAATCGGATTTTTATCGGATTCTTAATGCCCTGAACGTTATATATCAGGATGAAGTGGAGTTTATGGAACCGCAAATTGCAGGTGAGAACATAGCAGAGACCGCAGATGCCGTTTTGTTTCCGGTGATGTGGACAAACGTCTATGTTGAAATTGACAAACTGCTGGAAACAATTACTCTTCCCGTGATTGTTATGACAACGACGGTAGGCGTTTCATTGATGTTTGATTGGGAATCGGTTTCGTATATGAAACAAAAGGGATTGCAGGTGTTTAATCCTCACAGTGTGGAGTTGGCAAAAACGATATTTAAGGCATTGGCCCTGAAACGTGCTATGAAGAAGCAGAAATTTATGGTTTTCCATGACTCAAAGGGCGAAGGATTGATTCCGGAACAGTTTAAAATTTTTTATTGGTGGAATGATGAAAACATCAGGGATATTAAGGAGCGTTTTGGCATTACCATTGTACATAAGTCTTATAAGAAGTTAGGAGAAAGGGCTCAGGCAATCAGTGATGAGGCCGCCAGAGAAGAATTCAAACGTTGGGATTTTGCGGAAGCCATCCCTTATGAACGTCCCGTTCTGGCTTCAATCAAGCTGTTTATGGCAATCAGAGACGAGGTGGATGCAGAGGGTGATGTGGTCGGTTGCGGTGTGAACTGTCTCAATGAAGGATTCTATAGTGATACAACCCCTTGTTTGGCCTGGAGCCTCTTATACCAGGACCGAGGTATTATGTGGATCTGTGAGAGTGATACGTCGGCCCTGATGACGCAGTATTTAATTGGCAGTACCATTGACTGTTCGATTTTTACGACTAATATTTATCCGTTTTTATCAGGGATGCCAGCTTTGTCTCATGAAAAGATTCAAGAGTTTCCGCAGGTTGAAAGGCCCGACGATCATGCCCTGTTGGTACATTGTGGTTATTTGGGCTGTATCGCTCAGACAATGTGTACGAAATGGATTCTCCGACCGCCGGTACTGGGATGGCATTCATGGAATATTGTTGGAGAGAATTCCATCGTTATTGATGCGGAGGTGGAAAAAGGCGACATTACTTTGTGTAAGCTGCACTCTGATTATCTGGGGATTTTTGTGGAAACTGCGGTACTGGAAGAATATGTACAGTATCCCGGTTCAGATTGCCGAAATGGCGGGTTGATTTGCGTTCCTGATGGATACAAGCTGATGGAAAATATTTGTTCTCACCATGTGATCGTAACGACCGGAAAAAGAAGCAATCAAATTAAGGCGGTAGCAGAGTTATTTCAATTGAAATTTATGGACGGTAAGTAATTTATAATAACTTAAAATAAAGTGTAAAAGGCTATCCTTATTGCAGGGTGGCCTTGTTCCGCCTTGGTGATGCCTGGGGCAGCACTGTTGGAGGTCCTGAAAAAGATGAGGAAATAGTGAGCAAGATTTCATAATTAGAGAGCAAGAAGGGGTAATGAAATTAGGCGATATTAGTATTATATTATAGGCAAGAACAAAAAGGAGGCCAGGTAATGGAAAGCACAAAAATTTGGGAGGAATCGATTATTATTCCTACCTATGAAGTAGGAGCAGCGGATAAAAATCCAATGTTTTTGGAAACGCGTGTTTATCAGGGCAGTTCAGGGAAAATTTATCCATATCCGACCGTTGAAAAAATTTATGATGAGAAGGTGGATAAGACTTATCAGGCGGTATGGCTGGAAAATGAATATTTAAAAATTATGATTTTGCCAGAACTGGGAGGGCGTATTCAAAAGGCTTTTGATAAAACCAACCAGTATGACTTTGTCTATTATAATAACGTAATCAAACCGGCGCTGGTTGGTCTCTGCGGTCCGTGGATCAGCGGTGGTATTGAGTTTAACTGGCCGCAGCATCACAGACCGGACACTTATTCACCGGTAGATTATATGCTGATTGAACATGAGGACGGTTCAAAGACCTGCCGCATTTGTGATGTGGATCAGATGTATGGTACCAAGGGAGAGGCCAGCTTTACTTTATATCCGGGAAAATCATACATCGAGATTAAAGGTCAATTATATAACCGAACATCAACTCCGCAGACCTTCTTATGGTGGGCCAATCCGGCTATTCCGGTAAATGACGATACCCAGTCAATTTTTCCGCCGGATGTGCATGCGGTTATGGATCATGGGAAGCGTGATGTATCCCGATTCCCGATTGCTACCGGTGTTTATTATAAACATGACTACAGTGAGGGGGTAGATATCTCCCGATATAAAAACATTCCGGTACCAACATCCTATATGGCTGAAAAAAGTGATTTTGATTTTGTCGGCGGTTATGATTATCAGGTGGGCGCTGGTATTCTGCATGTAGCTGACCATCATATTTCCCCGGGAAAAAAACAATGGACATGGGGTTGCGGCGATTTTGGCAAGGCATGGGATCGGAATCTGACGGATGAGGATGGTCCTTACATCGAATTGATGACCGGTGTTTATACGGATAATCAACCTGATTTTTCATGGCTGGGGCCAATGGAAGAAAAGACGTTTACCCAGTATTTTATGCCCTATAAGGCAGTTGGTGCCGTGAAAAATGCTTCTATCCATGCGGTAATCAATATGGAAGCGACGGAAGAGGGGATTCATATGGTTGCTTATGGAACTCAGAAGTATCCGGCGGCAAGAGTGCTGCTTACCTGTGATGGGCAGGTGGTTTCTGATGAAACGACGTTGTTGTCGCCAACCAATATCTATGAAAAAACGATTCATACCAAGATAGAAGATGAAACAAAGTTAACCCTGAGTGTGCTGGACGGCGATAAAGTACTGGTGTCTTACACGCCGTTAAAGAAGGAAATACCACGATTGCCAGATTCGGCCGAGGCGGCCAAAGATCCGGAAGAGATTATGACAAACGAAGAACTGTATCTGACCGGTCTGCATATTGAGCAATACCGTCATGCAACGTACCGGCCGGATCCATACTATCTGGAAGGCCTGAAACGAGATCCGCAGGATATCCGAATTAACAATGCCTATGGGTTACTGCTGATGGGAAGAGGTCGGTTTCGTGAGGCGGAAGCATGTTTTCGCAGTGCAATCAAGCGGGCAACCTGGAAGAATCCCAACCCATATAATTCTGAGCCTTATTACAATTTAGGTTTGGTATTGTTCTATCAGAGTAAATATGATGAGGCCTTTGATGCGTTTTATAAGGCAACCTGGTCCAATGAGCAGCAGGAGATGAGCTTTTACTACCTGGCCTGTATTGAGTCCATGAGAAAAGAATTTGCGAGTGCTTTGGAACTGGTTGAAAAGGGTCTGGTAAAGAATGCACATAATGTGAAAGCCAGAGCCTTGAGAGTTTATCTGTTGCGCAAGCTTGGACGCACGGAAGCAGCTATCGCAGCTGTATCAGATAATCTGGACGTTGATTCGTTTGATTATGTGTCCCGGATGGAATTGGCATGGCTGAATCAGGAAAGCCAGGATGAGCTTAAGTGTGAAATCCATAATATCGCCAGAGGCTTCCACGAAAACTATTTGATGATGGCTAGAGATTATGCGGAATTTGGGGCATATGAAGAGGCGGTTGATACACTTGACCAATGCGATTCAGAGTGGCCGATGTTGTATTATTACAAAGCATATTATCGGGAGCTGAGTGGGCAGGATGGTGAAGGTGCATTAAAAATGGCCGAAAGCTGCAGCCAGGATTACTGTTTCCCTAATAAACTGGAAGATTTAATTGTATTGCAGTATGCAGCAAAACAGAATCCGGCGGGAGCAAATGCATTTTATTATCTTGGCAACCTGTATTATGACAAATTTCAGTATGAACCAGCTGTCTCAAGCTGGGAACAATCCGTACAGCTGAATCCGCATTTTGCAATTGCCTGGAGAAACCT
>Ga0154002_1000212_pt1 | contig 15805 bp, 13 predicted proteins | sample TSNY086MetaG_FD_102276 | JGI IMG/M metagenome (GOLD analysis project Ga0154002, IMG submission 102276) | Attine ant fungus gardens microbial communities from New York, USA - TSNY086 MetaG | ecosystem: Host-associated > Fungi > Mycelium > Unclassified | place: USA: New York, Robert Cushman Murphy... | reverse complement strand
CTTTGAATTTTCAATAAGACCACGGCACCCATCCGGATGCCGCAGTCTTATTCTTATTTGGCAGAAATTTGATTTATTACATTTTGCTTACATTCTTATAACACCTAAAATAATACCTGAGATAAGACATATGATACTCACTCCCCATACCCAGAGGAAACATGTCTTAATATGATCTTTGATCTCCACTCCGGCCAATCCTACACCAAGGAAGGTAGCAGGTACTACCGGACTGATAAAGGTTGCACAGTTACGGCACACTACCATGGCAAGCGCTATATGTACCGGATCAACACCAAATCTTGCCCCAACTTCGATAAGTACCGGTAACAGTCCGTAGAAATAAGAATCTGTACAGAATAATAAAGTTAACGGAACCGACATTACGCCAATAATGATGGGAAGGAAACGTCCCAGCGACTGCGGAATTCCCAGTGCCAATATATTAGCCATATGATTCATAATCTCGCTGTCTTCTAAAACTCCCAAAAATACACCTGCTGCTAAAATCGTGGAAGCCATCATCAAGGATGGAGCAGCATGGGACTTGATGACTTTATTTTGCAGCTTTGCACCAGGATAATTGACAAGCAGAGCAATGGCGCAACCTACCATAAATGTATAGTATGCCTGTACCGGTAAGAATACCAGGCAGATAATAACAACCAGGGTTAAGCACAGGTTAAACCAGAATAACTTTGGTCTGGCTAACGCATTGGCTGCATCAGTGCTGCCCGCATCATCGGATGAGTCACCATATTCTATTTGCAGAGTACTGTTAGCGCCTGCACCTCTCTTCTTCTCGATGCCGCCCCATACTACAGATGTTACTAATGCAATGACAATCCCTACGGCCTGCATGGGAATAATCTGCCGCCAAAATTCATTCGCATCCATATTTAACACGGCCGCTGCACGCATGGTAGGTCCACCCCAGGGAAGCAGGTTCATAACACCCATGGCCGTTACACAAATCAGCAGTAAGGTGGTCGGGCGCATTTTCAGCTTCTTATAGACCGGAAGCATGGCCGGGATGGTGATTAGAAATGTGGAAGCTCCGCCTCCATCCAAATGTCCGATTATGGCAATAATACAGGTCATCACAGCGACTCCGACTACATTACTTCCCACCTTTTTCATCAGGGCATTGATAATGCGGTCAAACAGGCCGACATCCGACATAAGCCCGAAAAACAGGACCGAGAAAATAAATAATACGGCAGTACTATGCACCCCGGAAACTCCCGATTTAATAAATTTCCCAATCTCAGTAATGGTGAAAGTTCCAGAAAGTACCAATATAGCCGCAGTTACCGTGGATACTCCGATAAAAGCAATTGATGGAACCGTTACATTTTTCAGCAACAAGATAATGATAACTATAATGGTTGCAAATCCTAAAACCGCAAGCATAACTTCGTTCATGATTTTGTTCCTCCTATTCCTAAGTTTATTTTATAAAAAAAGTATAAACTTTCAACCTTACGTGTTTATACTCTTTTTATTGTTTTAAATTAAGAATAGGCTTAATAATTATTAAGAACCTTCAAGAGTATCTTTACAATTCCGATATGCAGCTCCTTACCGCCTTTAAAATAGTGGAATCAGAAACCGGCTTATCAATATATCCATCAATCATTTTCCTCCGCTTTGCTTCGACAATTTCTCTTGTAACTCTATCAATCATAACAATCTTGATCAGCTCCGAATGCTGTCCCTGAATGGACATACAAAAGTCTAAAGCGCTCTTCCCCCCAACATCCTGTTCGATGACAAGTACATCAAATGACTGCTGCTTTAATTCCGTTCTTGCCTCTTCCAAATCCATGCATACGGTTACTGCCATTGCTATCTTGGCAAAATTTTTTTTAAGCAGCTGCAGTACCTTGGAATTGTCATCCACAATCAGGAGCCGCAGGCCGGCAATGGCTTCGGATTTTTGTATTTTCATTTCCTGCTCTTTTTGTTCGTTTACCGGAAGATAAATGCGAAAGACGCTTCCTTTTCCCGACGGGCTTTCTACATTGACATACCCCTTATGGGACCGTGCGATCTGTTCAACTAAAGTCAGTCCTAAGCCGGTTCCCTTGCCATCCTTTTTCGTCGTAAAAAAGGGATCAAATATTTGCTTTAATACCTCTTCACTCATTCCGCAGCCGGTATCTGCAATATCAATTCTGATATAGCGGCTCCAACTATCCTGGATGGGGGAGGAAAGCTTACGCAATTCAGGGTCCGTACTTTCCACGACCGTTCCCTTTATGGTAACCGTTCCCTCCTGATGTCCGATGGCATGGATGGCATTGACCGCAATATTTAGAATCATCTGGTTTACTTGTGTTTCATTCCCCAGTATGTACGCATCCTTAAAATCAATATCCTCAATCAGACGGATATTGGCAGGACATACGGAAACCACCATCTTTATTGCTCTCTTAATTATTATTTCCGCACTGATATTTCTATAAACGGTTTCCATATTTTTTCTGCTTAAAGAGGAAATCTGCTGAATAATTTCTTTTGCTTTTGCTGAAGCCTCACAGATCTCTTCTGCATAGTCATAAAGACCAGGGCTGTCACTTTCCGTCAGCTCCGCCAGTATCAATTCCGCATAGCCCATAATAGGTGTCAGCAGATTATTGAATTCATGGGTGACTCCCCCCGTCATCGTTCCAATAATCTGAAGCCTCTGCTGATGAGCCATCGTCTCCTCACTCTGATACATCTCCGCCAGAATCTGGTTTAATTCCGTCAGATAAGCAATCTCCTCCGTATCCTTCTTTCTCTGCAGCAACAGTCTGGCCAGATACCAGGCGATCACTATAATCGTAACAAATGCCGCACAAAACACCATGACCAGCTTGAAAACCCCTTCTGCCAACGGTGCATAAAGATCGTTGTAAGCAATAACGGCACTGACCACCCAAAAGTCATCACCGATAAAAGCCGGGGTATAGGCGCTGATCTTCTTCACCCTGGGCATGTCAGGCTCGTTCCACCAATAAGAATAATATTCCTCAATACCTTCTTTGCCGCTTAGCTGTCCTGTTGTCATCGCCGTAAGACTGTCTAAGTCTGCTTGGGGATAAATCTGATGGCGGCCTTCAATCACATGAATGCCTATCTGTCCATCATTGGGATGCATAAGAATAGTCCCGGCCGAATCCTTTATCACGATATATCCACTGGTTCCCAGGCGGAGATTCAGCATCAGCGTCTGGAAATAGCCTTTTGAATCAATGACAAAAGACAGCGCATCACCACTTGCTCCTTCCCGCCTCATTAACAGATAAATCTCCCCATTAGTAAGCTTTGTCTGGTAGAGCTTTATATTTTCGTCTATCTGCGTAACCAGATGGGTGCTGGCTCCCTGATATTCGTTTAAGCTTTTTAACACTGTGCCCTGCGCATCTTCCACAATCACATCATAAATAAACCGCTTGTGGTGATCGGCATACTCTCTAAGAGTTGTCCAGTTCGCCTCTCCATATTCCTCAATATCAACAGCCATGCCCGCATAAAGGCTGTTTAAATCCTCTTTATACCCGTCAATAAAAACTTCCAGATGGCCGGCAATACTCTGGGCCGTTAAAAGCATCTGATTTTTCTGGGTATCAATCACCGCTTTTTTATATTCCTTCCAAATATTGACTCCGAAAAAAATAAATATCAAGAATGTTGTCGTCATAATTGCCGTTAAAATAACATACGGACTTGTTCTTTTCGCCTTTTTTATCTCATCTTCTTTCATAATACCCCTTTTTCCTATCCCTGTATTGACATGTATCTAACTAAATATTATAATAAAATCAAGAATATGTATACGGGTTTTTAAAAATCCAGGGAGAAAATTATGGCAGATAAAGTATTGATTGTAGATGATGACCCGGCAATATGCAAACTACTGGACAAAGTAATGCGCAGCAATGATCTGGAAACTACTATTACAGACAGCGGCACCTCTGCATTGAATTTTCTGAAAAGCCATACCTATGACATCATTCTTATGGATATTATGCTTGGGGATATGGAAGGCTTTGAAGTCATCAAGCGTCTCCGTAATCAGGGCATCCGCACCCCGGTTATGATTATCAGCGGCCGGAGCGAGGATTATGATTCCTTGTACGGGCTTTCCCTTGGTGCGGACGATTACATAACAAAGCCTTTCCGTCCGTTGGTTTTAGGAGCTAAGGTAAAAGCATTAATCCGCCGGGGCAAAAACATGGTCACGGACAATTTAGGCATTATTGAACAGGGACCATTTTCTTACAACACGTCCACCATGCGGTTTTATAAAAATGGCGAGAAGATCGAGCTTTCTTATAAAGAAAACGCTCTGATGCTTCTTTTTATGAAGCATCCCCAGCAGGTGTTTTCCAAAGATATGATTTACGAACATGTGTGGGGAAACAGTGTCGCCGTTGATGACAATGCCATCATGGTCTATATCAACCGGCTTCGGGGGAAAATTGAGGAAGACCGGCAAAAACCGGCTTATATCGTAACAGTGAGAGGTCTTGGTTATCGTTTTACGCCGTAGTTCTCCAAAAGCCTGGTGCCGTTTCCGGCGCCAGGCTCTTTATTATTTCATAACCTTCTGACTTAAAGCGGGTACGTCCATCTCACTCGGGAAATAAAGAATCATAAAAAGAAATATTGTCAATGCCAGTAGATTCGTACAGCCGGCAGCACTGATATTTTTCACCGTAAATGTATGATCCATTCGCTTAAGGGAGGATACTGCATTTACCCTGTAAGCACCTCCTGCTTTCATAAAATTTTCCGCCACCGCCTGAACAGCTTTAAGAACCTCGGGGTTATGCCTTGCAATGATATTAGAATCCTCCACCTGGCTCATGAGCGAAAGCAGCGTTTCCAGCTTAATCAAATTCCAGTTCTTCTCCTCTTTTACTCCCCGTATCATAATCGGAAGGGAAATGCTGCGCACAAAGTTATAACCGTTAATCGCTTCTCCTCTGGCCCCCAGAGTTCCATACATCAGCATGTTCTTTTCTCCGTTGCTCTTTCCGCCTCTTTTCCGGATTTCTATAATCTCATTTATTAATATATCCTTTACCATTTTCTGTTCTATCAAAAAGAGTTTTTCCAAGGTGATCCGTCCCCATTTTTTCAAACAGGCGCCTGTTGCCGCACTCATAATTCCCAGGCTAAAGATCAGTCCCTTATGGGTATTTTTCCCTCCTGTCGCCCGATACATCGCTTTCTCTGCCGCCTTTCCGATTGTGCGGATAGAAAGAAATAGCGACCGGGGAGAATCCGCCATCAGCATTCCCTGACAGGACATATAGACAAAATACGGTCTGATCGCTTCCGCGCCGCGCTCAAACGTCTTGTAATCCATATCCTTATGGATGCCGGTGGAATACAAATCCACCAGCCCCGGCTTAGGAGAAGTATACACCTCTTCCAGTAAAGATAAATAAGCCAAATATCCAATCCGTTCTGCAGTCTGTTTTATGAGATATGGTGCATCTGATAACTGTTGCTCAAACACTCTCATGGTGCATCTCCCTTAAATTGGCTTTTGTTCTGGTTTCTATCAATCTTTTTTAATCTGATGCACGATATCCATGATTGTACCGTCTCTTGCCTCAATAATTCCGACCACCCTGTCGCCAAATTGGACTTTTTCCGGTGTTCCCGCGATAGAATAGGCAATATCGCGCAGCTCTTCCATTGTCGTAAAAGGAAGATCAACATCCTTCATACATTCAATGAGATCCTGCCTTCTTGGATTAATTGCGATACCGTAATCGGTTATCACCGCATCAACACATTCTCCCGGCGTTGTAACTGTTGTAACCGCCGTGCAGATAGCCGGAATTCTTCCCTGCAGCAGCGGAGAAATCACGATCGTACACTTTGCTCCCGCCGCCGTATCCGGATGGCCGCCCTGTGCACCGGTAATCACTCCATCCGAACCAACCACTACATTACAATTAAAATCCACATCAATTTCCAATGCTGCCAGGATTACAAAATCCAGCTTATTCACTACCGCACCCTTATTAAACGGATCCGCATATTCTCCGGCGCTGATTCTGAAATGATTTAAATTCTTGACGGATTCTACTGCCGCCAGATCAAAGTCCTGAGTATCTAAAAGCACATCCACCTGATCATTAATCAACAAATCACACATGGCCTTTGTAAGTCCGCCTACGCCAAAACGCATCCGGATATTACGCTCTTTCATCACCTTGCTCAGGGAAATTGTAGAAGCAATCGAGGCACCGCCAACTCCGGTCTGATAAGAAAAACCGTTTTTAAAATAAGGGGTATTGATCACAAATTGAGTACAATGATCGGCCATCATCAGCTTTCTCATATCCGTAGTCGGTTTTGCCGCACCGGTCGCAATTTTCTTCGGATCGCCAATCTCATCAACGACCACTACATAGTCTACTTTGGTCATGGAGATATGCGCCGGAAAGTTAGGGAACGGAACCAGACAATCGGTAATTGCCACCACTTTATCGGCATAATCCGCATCAACCATGGCATAGGACAAAACACCACAGTTTGATTTGCCGCCAATGCCTCTGCTGTTGCCGTAATCGTCACAGGTTGGCGCTCCGATAAAGGCAATATCGATTCTCACCTCGCCGCTTTCAATCGCCCGCACCCTTCCTCCATGGGAACGCATAATGGCCAGTCCTTTTAGCCTTCCTTCAGAAATAGCCTGGCCGATTTTTCCTCTCACGCCGGAAGACTGAATATTGGTAATGGTTCCGTCATCGATATACTCACCCAGCTTATCATGGGCCTTTCCCAACGAGCTGGCACATATGGTGATATCCTTAATTCCCATATTATGGACTTCTTCCATTACCATGTTGACGATATAATCCCCGTCCCGGAAATGGTGATGGAATCCAAGCGTCATTCCATCTGCAATATCGCATTTCACCAGCACATCATGAATGCTGTCCACCAATTTGTTTCCACCGGAATGTATCACACATTTCGTCATCGGACCGTCTTTTTTGTATGTATGTCCATCAAAATGATGGGTGCCCTGAAAAATTTCTTTTCCGGTCTGCGCTAAAATCTCTTCCGGAATATCTCTTCCAACTGCATTGATCATTTTATAATTCCCCCTTATATGTACCAGCCGCTTTCGCTAATGCAATAATTCTCTTAGCGCCGTCATAGAATGCAATATCTATCATCTTACCGTCTACCGTAAAGACACCGATTCCTTTAGCCGCTTTATCTTCGATTTCTCTGACAACCTTCTCTGCAAACACCACCTCTTTTTCACCCGGTGTGAATATTTCATGCACAATCGGAATCTGTCTTGGATTAATGATGGATTTGCCATCAAAACCCATCAGATGAATGGTTTTTACATCCTTTCTAAAACCTTCCATATCATCCAGATCCGTATAAACGGTATCAAAGCACTGCACGCCGGCAGCTCTGGCCGCAATGATCATATTCTGGCGTGCCCCCATCAGCTCAATTCCGGTGCCTGTAATAGCGGTCTGAAGATCTTTCGTGTAATCTCCCCCTGACAATGCGATTCCAAACAGGCGCTCTGATGCTTCGCAAATATCCAATGCCTTGATTACCCCTCTTGCCGATTCAATGGCCGCCATTAAGAGCGTTCTTCCTTCCGGTATGCCAAATTCCTGCTCCGCTGCCAGGACCGCCGCTTCCACCACTTTCACCTGTTCTGCTCTCTCCGTCTTGGGAATGCGGATGGCATCGCATCCTCCGGCTACCACACAACGAACATCTTCTTTCCAGTATTTCGTATCCAGTCCATTGATCCTGACAACCCGTTCACAGCCTCGATAGTCAATTTTCTTCAGGGCATGATAGATTGAAAACCTGGCAGCATCTTTCTGTCTTTCAGCGACTGCATCCTCTAAATCAAACATGAGTGAATCCGCCTTATAAATATAAGGATCCCGAATGAGTCCAGGTTTCTGGGCATTTAAAAACATCATCGTTCTTCTTAATCTTTTTTTATTGTCATTCATTCCCTTACTGCACCCCCCCACGGTATATTATCAAACTGCTCGACAGAACGGAATGCTGCTCCTTCTATTCTTGCTTTGATCGTACAATCCAGAGCACCTTTGTCAATAATCGTAATTCTCACGTCCTCAATCCCCAAATTCTCAAGTGTACTCATGGTTACCTGTCTGATTGCATTTCCATATTGGTTGATGACCACACTTTCCAGGGTGAGATCGACCCCTCCACTTCCAGGCTCTACTGTAACCTGACAATCACAGGATTCCAGTGTACCCGACATAGCTGGTTTCTTAATCTCCATAACCTCTGAACCTCCTCGCTCTTTATCATATATAATATCATTTTAATACAGTAAGCTTAAATCACAGCTCTTTTAATCTTAAAGTTTATTTAGAATAGGCCTCTAAACCGACATTTAACTGTCATTGCTTAGAGGCCTTACCCTGATTTATTCACTTAACACTAAAGCTTCATATGGCCGTAATGTAATTTCGCACTTTTCCTGATTGATATCAGCGCTCTCGTAGTTGCCCAGAATGATTCTATGGTGTTCACATCCCCGGGGCAGCCGGACTGTTTCCTGATCCCCTGTCAGGTTATTCCAGACAAACCATCGCTCTTCGCCCAGACTCCTTTGATATGCCAAAATATGTGGATTGTCTTCTTCCATAAACGCGATATCACCGTCAGCAACCAGCGGATTGTCTTTCCTAAGCCTGATCAGCTGTTTGTAGTATGCAAAAATCGATCTTTCTTCATATTGCTGGGCCGCGGTGTTAATCATTTTATAATTATCCGGAATCTCGATCCACGGCTCTGTTTCGGAAAATCCCGCATATGCCGTATCGTCCCATTGCATCGGGGTCCGCCCGTTATCCCTTGATCTGGCCGCCAGAATCTCAAGGGTTTCCGCCTTGGACTTGCCTTGTGCCAATAAGATTTCATAATAGTTAATGCTTTCAATATCGCGGTATTGGCTGACCGAAGTATAATGCGGGTTTGTCATCCCAATCTCCTCTCCCTGAAATATATAGGGAGTTCCTCGCATCAGGTGAATGACGGTTGCCAACATGGTTGCCGATTCATACCAATACGCTTCCTCATTCCCCAGTCTGGAAACGATCCGCGGCTGATCGTGATTGCACCAGAACAGTGCGTTCCAGCCATTGCCCTCCTGCATGCCGATCTGCCATTCCACAAACAGCTGCTTCAGCGCTGTCAGGTTGGGTTCCATCAATTCCCACTTTTGACCGTTATTATAATCGATCTTTAAATGATGAAAATTAAAACACATTAATAATTCTTTTTCCTCCGGATTGGAATACCGAATACAATGCTCCAGTGTTGTCGAAGACATCTCCCCGACCGTTATCATCTCCTCACCGCCGGTATCCCGCATCAGCTCCTGCAAATATTCATGTATCCGGGGACCGTCCGAATAGAACCTGCGTCCGTCACCTTCTGCATCGTCTTCCCAGATATCCGGTTTGGAAATCAAGTTAACAACATCAAACCGAAAGCCCTTTATTCCTTTGTCTTTCCAAAAGCGGATAATATCCTTCAGCTCTTCTCTGACCTCCGGATTTTCCCAGTTTAAATCAGCCTGGGTTACATCAAACAGATGCAGATACCACTTCCTTAGGGACGGAACATATTCCCATGCAGAGCCGCCAAACTTTGACTGCCAGTTCGTCGGCACCTGCCCCCCTTCCCCATCGACAAAGAAATAATACTTCTGGTATTTTTCATCTCCGGCCATTGCCCGCCTGAACCACTCGTGGGACGTTGAGGTATGATTGAAGACCATATCCAGCATTAACCCCAGACCACGTTTTCCACCTTCTGCGATCAGTTCTTCCAGATCGGCCATCGTCCCGAACTTCGGATCGATCCGGCGATAGTCCGCCACGTCATATCCGTTGTCGTTTTGCGGCGAAAGGAAAAATGGAGTCAGCCACAGATCGTCCACACCTAAATCCTGAAGGTAATCCAGCTTTTCCGTTACTCCGCGCAAATCACCAAAACCATCGCCGTCGGAGTCTTTAAATGACTTCGGGTAGATCTGATATATTACCTTACGCTTAAAATCTGTCATTTGATCACTATCCCTCTTTATTTTGTCTCGATAATTGTGGTAACACCTGCAACAGTATCTACTCCGGTATGAAACTGCAGATTATGCGCACTTCCCTGATTTGCAATGACACACACGATCGTATCCGGATATCCTGCCGCCTTGATTTTATCCCGGTCAAAACGAATCAGCGGGGTGCCTGCCTTCACATATTGACCTGCCCGAATCAGATATTCAAATCCATCGCCGACCATTTTAACGGTATCAATACCGATATGCAGCAGAAGCTCCAGCCCGTTGTCAAGTTTTAAGCCGCAGGCATGACCGGCATCTTCCATTATGACTGTAACCTCTGCATCCGCCGGGGCACAAAGCACATCACTTTCCGGAATGATCGCCATTCCTTCCCCTAAGACACCCGCCGAAAACACCCCGTCATTTACTTCTTCTAACGAAATTGCTTTTCCACTTGCAAAGGCTTTTAGCATATTTTGCGTTCCTGTCGGTTCCGCCGGAAGCTCCGCCACCGCCAGTTCATTTTGCAGTTTTTTCTTTCCGATAGCAACCGTTAAGACAAATGGAACTGCAATCGCAATTGCCATACATATTGCAAAACTAATCATATACTGCGGCTGAATTGACAGGATTCCCGGAATCCCGCCAACACCAATGGAATTGGCTGTAGTTTGGGTTGCGACACAGACGATTGCCGCGAGGGCCGATCCGGTCATTCCGCACAGGAATGGGAATTTATGCTTTAAATTAACACCAAATATCGCCGGTTCCGTAACGCCCAGATAACAGGAAATACTTGCCGGAACATTGACTTCTTGTGCTTCCACATTTTTACGCTGCAGTAAAATCATTCCCAATACGGCTGATCCCTGGGCAATATTGGATAAAGCGATCATCGGCCATAACATCGTGCCGCCATAATCCGCAATCAACTGCAGATCGATGGCGTTGGACATATGATGCAGTCCGGTAATGACCAGCGGTGCATAAAAGAATCCGAAGATGGAAGCAAAAATAACTTTTGCCGAACCGGTAATCCCGGCATATATAACTGACGAAATAGCTGCACCGATTTTCCAGCCAATCGGCCCTAAGATAAAGTGTGCCGCCATAACGGAAAGCAGCAAACTACAAAACGGAACCACAATCATCGAAATGACCTGCGGGGTGATCCGGCGGAAGAATTTTTCCAGATATACCAGCGTAAAAGCGGCCAGAATTGCCGGAATAACCTGCGCCTGATAACCAATCATATTAACCTGAAAGTAACCGAAATTCCATTTCGGAATATCTGCCGCGACGGTTCCCGCTACTCCGTACGCATTAAGAAGCTGACCCGAAACAAGGGTCAGGCCGAGAACAATTCCCAGCATCTCCGTAGTTCTCATCTTCTTTGTCACCGACCAGCAAATACCCACCGGCAGCATGTGGAATACCGCCTCGCCGATCAGCCACAGGAAGCTGTTGATACCAGACCAGAACGGACTGATATTACACAGCGTTTTCGTGCCGTTCTCAAACAGGTAGAGACTATCGATACAGTTCCGGAAGCCAAGAATCAAACCACCGGTAATGATCGCCGGGATCAGCGGTGCAAATATCTCCGCTAACGTTGTTACCATTCGCTGTAACAGATTCTGATTTTGCTTTGCCGCCTGTTTTACAGACTCTTTCGACACTCCCTCAATCCCTGCTGTCGCAATAAAGTCATTATAGAAATCCGCTACGTCATTTCCGATAATCACCTGAAACTGCCCTGACTGGGTAAAACTCCCCTTTACCGCTTTCATCGCTTCAATCCCTTTAATATCCGCTATTTCCGGATCATTTAACGCGAAGCGCATTCTTGTGATACAGTGTGATACTGCTGCAATGTTCTCTTTGCCTCCAACCAGAACCAGAAGCTCTTTTGCGTCCTTGCTATACTTCCCCATAATATCCCTCCTATTTTATTCTTGTTTAAACAAGTTCCTAATCTATTTATAACACACTTGTTTAAACATGTCAACAGTTTTTTTATAAATTTTCTTGACTTCTGACAGGAGCAAACATATAATGGTGTCAAATGTTTAAACATGTACAGAAACAGGAGATATTTTTATGCCGAAATTAAAATATGATGTAATCTATCATGACTTAAAGAGCAAAATTGAAAGCGGCGAATACGGATTCCAGGGACTGCTGCCTTCCGAAAACAGTTTGGTTCTGACTTATCAATGTTCCCGCAACACCGTCAGACGGGCGATCAGCGCACTTGTGGCCAATGGTTATGTTCAGACCATGCAGGGAAAAGGTGTCCGTATTATTTTCGAGCCAACGCCGCAAACCGCTTTTACCCTTGGCACAATTGAATCATTTAAAGAGTCCGCCCTTAGAAACAATCAAGTGCCAAAGACAAAAGTTATCCGCTTTACCGAATTGACCGCCGATCGTAAGATTGCAAAAAAGACCGGCTTCCCCGTCGGTTCCGATCTATATTATCTGCAGCGCCTGCATTATCTGGATGATAAAGCACTTATTTTAAACCATAACTATTTCTTAAAGGATGTGGTCACGAATCTGACCCCGGAAATTGCAGAAGGTTCCATTTATGAATATTTAGAACATGTCCTTCATATTTCAATTATCACCAGTAAGCGGATTATGACGGTGGAAAAGATGACTCAGGTAGATGAAAAATATCTAAACTTAGGCGATTATAACTGCCTCGCCGTCGTTAGCAGCCAGACTTATAACAATGACGGTGTCATGTTTGAGTATACACAGTCAAGACATCGCCCCGATTATTTCCGTTTTCAAGATAATGCAACAAGACGGCTGCGCTGAAGCTGACTAAATTGGATATTGAAAATAATAACTATTTCTGTTATCATATTATTACACTATTAATTTTAACAGCAAAGGAGATTATTATGAGTAAAATTGTACTTATCGGTGCCAACCACGCCGGCACAGCTGCGGCCAATACGATTCTGGATCAATATCCCCATGAACAACTGGTTATCTTTGACCGCAACAGTAATATCAGCTATCTTGGATGCGGTACCGCCCTGTGGATCGGACGTCAAATCGAGGGTCCTGATGGCCTCTTCTATTGTTCCGAAGATGTATTTACATCTAAAAATGCTGTCGTTTACATGGAAACAGAAGTTCGTCACATCGACTTTGTCAAAAAGGTAATATCTGCTGTTGATAAAAACGGCAATCCGATTTCGGAATCCTATGACAAATTAATTCTGGCAACCGGTTCTCTTCCTATTACACCAAAGATTGCCGGCACAGACTTAACCCATGTGGAATATGTCAAGCTGTTCCAGGACGGGCAGAAAATTGATCTTACCTTGCAGGATCCTTCCATTGAGAATGTTGCCGTTGTCGGTGCCGGATATATTGGCGTAGAAATGGTGGAAGCAATTCGCCGCCGCGGTAAGCACCCACTTTTATTTGAGGCAGCAGACACCTGCTTATCGGGATATTATGATGAATGGTTCAGCCGGGACATGGATCAGATTTTATCGGAAAATGGTGTTGAACTCCATTACGGTGAAATGGTAAAAGAAATAAAGGGCGCTGGTAAAGTAAACGAAATCGTAACCGATAAAGGTTCTTATCCGGTTGATATGGTGATTCTGGCCATCGGCTTTCAACCAAACAGCCAGCTTGGCGAAGATCATATCAAAACAGCTGGAAATGGTGCTTTTAAAGTAAACCTGAAACAGGAAACGAATATACCGGATGTCTACGCAATCGGCGACTGTGCCACCATCTACAGCAATGCTCTGCAGGCCAGTGCCTATATCGCCCTGGCAACCAATGCGGTGCGCAGCGGTATCATCGCCGGCCACAATGCCTGCGGTACGCCACTTGATTCCATCGGGGTACAAGGATCTAACGGCATCTGTATTTTTGATTACAAAATGGTGTCAACCGGCCTTAACTTAAAAGCCGCCGCAGTGGCCGGCTTCGAGCCGGAATACACGCAGTTTGAAGATCTTCAGAAGCCGGCATTTATGAAAGAGAATAACCAGAAGGTAAAGCTCCGCATTATCTATGACAAAAAGACCCGTCGGATATTAGGAGCACAAATAGCCTCCTGGCAGGATATTTCCATGGCCATTCATATGTTCAGTCTGGCAATTGAAGAACAGGTCACGATTGATAAGCTAAAACTGCTGGATATTTTCTTCCTGCCGCACTTCAATCAGCCTTATAACTATATTACAATGGCAGCACTCTCTGCAAAATAGCAGCAACGTTAATCGCGCACCTGCAAATGGCAGGCGGTTGTATAAACCGCCTGCCATTTACTGTTTATTCAAGATATTGGGTTCGCAGAAGCTCAGCGTCCTGCTGCGATATCCCCAGTCCTTCCCCTATGTAATATTCAAAGCTGCCATAGGTTTCTTCCGCTGCCTGATACATTTCATCAAGATAGCTCTCATGGACCGTATACAAATGCCGCAGGCCCAGGACCTGGCTTTCGCTTAGCCCCCTTTGTCGGTCACGCGCAATCAAAGCTTCGTTGGCCTCTGCCCGCAGTTCATTGGTCAGCATATAATCAGCATAAATATCTTCCCGGCCTACACCTAAAATTGTCAGTATAATGGCCGCACCGATACCGGTTCGGTCTTTCCCGGCAAAACAGTGAAACAAGGCCGCGCCTTCCTTTAATTCCCGCAGATTGACAATAAATTCGTGATAAGCATTACGTGAAACAGGGTTCAGCACAATCCTCCGATAGATCTCCCGCATCCCGTCGGCTGCCATTTGGGGATTTAAATTGGCCTTGACGTTATCCAGGCTGGTGGCATTCTCCCTGATATCCTTCATGATATCAATGTTAAGGTACTGTACTCCCGGCAGCACCATATCCGGCCGTTTCGCGATTTCCCTTTGATCTCTGAAATCAAAAATTGACTTTAACTGATATTCTCCAGTCAACATTTCAATATCTGCCGGCTCCAGGCCGACCAATTCTCCGGCACGCAGCAGTCTGTGTTTTTTAACCCGGCCATACTTTGCCGATATTCCGCCTAAATCTCTGAAATTGACGATTCCCATCTTTTCGTTCTCCTTCGCAATGACTATGGTATTCATTTTATCACAAATAACGGAAAGTAGATATATGTGTTTTAAACACACAAAAAAGAATTACGCTGATTTCCCGTGTCGTTTATGATTACATTGACATATTATAAATCACAATATATTCGGAGGTTTTACAATGACAATAGACGCTACTGTGCTTGAAGTGTATAATGACAGACTGCTGGTCAGAGATTTAAGTAATAACCAGGAAATTATGGTTTACTCCCGCGATGCCCGCAGTTTTTCACCTGGGAATATCATACGAATTATCTTTAATGGACAAATGACCCTTAGCATACCTCCGCAAATTACCGCTATTTCGATTCAAAGAATTCAGCGTCCCGTCACACCGCCACCCTCTGCCTCATCCGAACTTAGGGCAACGGTGATTCAGAGAAGCTGTGACTCCATTCTGGTACGCGAAATCGGTACCAACAATCCGTTTCTTGTTGAGTATCAAAATTCCTGCCGTTTTAGTGTTGGGCAGAATCTTGTGATCCAATATGAAACTATATTTTTAAATGTACCTCCGGCGCTATCAAGGATTGTCGCAACAAACATAACCCCTATGCGTTGAGGGTAACCTCATTTCATTTTTAGAGCGGTCATTCCGCTCTTTTT
>Ga0154002_1000210_pt1 | contig 15871 bp, 17 predicted proteins | sample TSNY086MetaG_FD_102276 | JGI IMG/M metagenome (GOLD analysis project Ga0154002, IMG submission 102276) | Attine ant fungus gardens microbial communities from New York, USA - TSNY086 MetaG | ecosystem: Host-associated > Fungi > Mycelium > Unclassified | place: USA: New York, Robert Cushman Murphy... | reverse complement strand
TTATGGCGGGTTTGTTTGCCATGCTTATTTTTATAAATCTGGTTGATTTTATGACTTTGTTTCCATGTTTTTAACAATTTTAATCTTTTTGCATATTTATCTATGAGTTTCCGAACCTACTCAGATTACGTCAATAAAACAAAAAACACTTATGTGCATGGAGCAGCTACGCATAAACGGCGTCGGGCAAGCCCGTATCAAGCTACCCGCCCTATGGACATTTGAAAAGCCCCGAGGATAAATGCAAGTGGGTTGTAGACCCGGAAGCCGCCGCGTGGATTCCTTTTTCGTCTACAGTCTGACAAAGGCGCGCGTCCGCACCTTTGTTTTTATTCCCGTATGTCCGCGCCATATTTTTTCCGATAACCGCTCGGCGTAACCCCTATAAATCTTTTGAAGCTTTTTGAAAAATAGCTTGGGTCGTCAAAGCCCGTGAGGCCGCAGATTTCGGCAATCGGCGTATCCGTCTCCGCAAGCAGGTGCGCCGATACGGAGACGCGATATTTCAGGAGATACCGCATTGGCGGCGTTCCAATCGCTTCGGCGAAGCAGCGCAGGCATTCCCGCTCGCTTACGTTTGCCGTGGCGGCTATGTCCCGCAAGGTAAGCGGCTCCCGATAATGCCTGTGGAGATAATCGAGCATTGCCTTAATGCGCCCCGTATTGGCGGGCTGTTCCAGCTTTTCCCGCTCCAACGCTGCTCTCATGTTTTGGACTATCAGTAGCCATACCCGCGAAAGCCCCTCACGCACGGCAAATTCATATCCGAATTTCTCCGCGCCGCAAGCGTCGTGCGCCTTTTTGAAGGCCTCCAGCGCCTCGCGTTCCCAAGCGTTTTCACTTCTCAGCGGAATCCCCGTCAGAGAGCCGCAGCTTATTAGCGGGCGTACATAACGCTGCTGAAAAACGCTTCCCGCTGCTCCGGATACAATTTCGGGGTGAAACACAAGCGCGTTCAGCACACACCCATCGCCGCCCACGATTTCAGCGCTGTGGAGCACATTGGAATTGACAAAAACGCCCTCCCCCTTCTTTAAGTCCAGCTCCATACCGTGCAGCCCTATACGCGCCGCGCCGCTGCGGAGCGTAAGCACCTCGATCTCCTCATGCCAATGCCACGGAAGTATTCCCCCTCCGAAGCGGCTCAAATCGACTATATACGCACCGCAGGGGAACATTGGCGTTCCGTGGCCCGAAAGCTCACGGCTGTCGGGCGCGAGTATGATTTCGTGGCCGGTTACCTCACGCCGTTCGGGAGCAAATATAATCTCGTAACGCTCTAAAAACACTCTACCACCCCATAACACAAAACTGTCGGTTTAGTTATAGTATACGTCCTTTTAATTATTGTTTCAAGTACTAAATACTGATATTATGATATCGTAAGGAGAACTAAGAAAGGGGGTGTTTAAATGTTATCAAACGTTGTTGATGTGTCCTTTTGGGACCCTAAAAAAATAAAGAGGTTTTTTAACTTGGTTGACAACTGTGTCGCTCCTGTTACATTATACCTGCCTGAAACGCAAATAGCGGATTTGCGTTTCAACAGCCACGTTCGCCACCTTTTTATGTGGATGGCGGTGGACGGCAAGATTCCCCCGCTAAAAATAAAACTCCATGACGCTAAGGATATGGAATCGCTGACGAAATTTATGACTTACGGATAGAAAAACCGCATGGTTACAACACCTGCACTTACTCGAAAAATCGGCAACAAAACCTTTGAGGTGTTCGTCCATTTCAGCGAAACCAGCAAAGAAACCTTGACCGACAAGATTATGCAGCTGGTTCACAACATGATTTTGCGCTCAAGAGCCGAGACCGGAAACGGGCGCTTCGTTAGTAAAAGAGGATCGCCGCTTGAAACGGTATCCTCTGTTATCTCTTAAAAAGCCACTGCTTTTCTGATATACTCCACGAGACTATCAATATTTAAACTTATTTGCTCCATAGTATCCCTGTCACGTAGTGTAACAACATTGCTTTCCAGTGTGTTATCATCAATCGTAACCGCAAAAGGTGTTCCTATAGCGTCAGCTCTACGATATCTTTTGCCTATATTTCCAGCATCATCATAAGATGTCATGAAATGAGATTTTAACATACTGTAAACTGCAACAGCTTTTTCGGTATGACGTTTCTTCACTAATGGCAAAACATTAACTTTTATTGGCGCTAAAAATGGCTTTAGCCGTAACACTTGACGAGTATCATTTTCATTGATGATTTCTTCATCATACGCTTCAAACAATAGCGCCAGTAAAATTCTACCCACTCCATAGGTAGATTCAATAATGTATGGGATGAATTTCTCTTTTGTTTCTTCATCAAAATAAGTCAGATTTTTTCCTGAGTATTCTTGATGCCTTCTTAGGTCAAAGTCTGTTCGGTTATGCGTTCCGTTAATTTCTCCCCAACCAAAAGGAAATAGATACTCTATGTCACATGCTGATTTTGCGTAATGGGCTAATTTAGCGTGATCATGATATTGCAAGTGCTCAGAACTTAACCCTAAAAATTCAAAAAACTCCATACCATAGCGTTTGAAATATTCATATAGCTGCTCATCATCGCCTTTTTTACAGAAGTTTTGGTATTCCATTTGTTCAAATTCAATTGTCCTGAAAATGAAGTTTCCAGGCGTAATTTCGTTACGAAAAGCTTTCCCTATTTGCCCTATACTAAAAGGCAATTTAACTCTCATAGTTCGAAGTACATTTAAGAAGTTGACATACTCGCCTTGTGCGTTTTCGGGTCTTAAATATATAGTTACAGATTTGCTTTCTGTTACCCCTCGCTGCGTTGCAAACATCATATTGAACTGCCTGATGTCAGTAAAATTTGATTTACCGCAATTCGGACAAGGAACATGCTTATTTTTAATAAATTCATTCATTTCGTTTTGGGTCATGGAATCAGCATTGACTGTTTCATCAAAGGAATTTATTAAGTTATCTGCACGATGTCTTGTTTGACATTCTTTGCAATCTAAAAGCGGGTCAGTAAAGCTCTCCAAATGACCACTGGCTTCCCAAACCGTTGGATTCATCAAGATATCTGAATCCAATTCAAAACTATTATCTGGTTTTTGAATAAAATAGTATCTCCAGGCATCTTTGAGGTTGTTTTTCAACCTTGTTCCCAACGGACCATAATCCCAAGTGTTTGCAAGTCCACCATAAATTTCACTACCTTGAAAAACAAACCCATACCGATTGCAAAAATTCATCATCGTTTCCATCGTTGACTTTTTCATTTTAGTTGCCTCCATTTTAAATTATTAAAATACAAAAACGCCCTAAGCTAATAGCTTAGGGCGAACAATACAGTCCGTGGTACCACCTAAATTCAGAAGTAAACTTCTGCACTCAATAGCACAGGCGTTAAAACACCGATGCTTGTTCCTTTTAACGGTGGAATCTCCGTTGGCATCTACTTGGATAATATCCTTTTGAACCACAGCTCAAAGGCGCCTTCTACATTGCCCTCATGAAGATTCGCACCGACCATCTTCTCTCTGAAATCAGACAATATATACTATCCCTTGTCATAGCCTTTACTATTTAGTTTTGTGTATTGTATCACATTTATACTTAAGAATGCAAGAAGTTTTATTTTCAAGCGTTTACAGCCGTTCCTCGTGCTTATTGTAATGAAAGGTCACGTTAGTGCCATCGTAAGAATCAATTCTGGAAGAGGCAATTTGGAAGCCTGAACAGATTGAAAAAATCGAAACAGCTGCGGACAGAACCAGTCCTTCTGGAAAGCGAAGTTTTGCGACGGTTATGCTTTCGGTAGATAGGAATCTTAAATTTCGGGATATCAACTGGAATAAAAGGCACATAAAACGAATAAGCCACCCCTACTCCCGTTGTCTGATGACGTTGGATGGGCAATCATTGATTACCTCAAAAATGGGCGTCCATATACGGACAGTTCAAATATATTCGTTAAACACAGGCCACCCTACGGTGATGAATAAAGCAGGTATTGCCCCCGAATTGAAAGAATTTGCTTCTCATTTGGAAACGTTTATTACTGAAAAAAGAGCCTTTGGTTGCAGATATATCGAAGAGGACCGTCTTGCACATGAGTTTAACTGGCTGAGTCTGCAATTCAACTGCAGTGAAGGTATGTCTAATGAACTTGTGGATCTCTATTCATAAAATCGCTAATTATTTTATCATAATCTACAAGTGTTTTTTGCATGGCCCTATCTGCTGAGACAGCATTCAAAAATTCATCAGTAGAAAAAGGAGACAAATTTTCATTCAGCTTTTCAGCAAGAAGTATTTCCAACTGGTTGTCAAGATCCATTATTAGTTCTCCCAATGCCGTCAGTTTCACCACATTAGAGCGTTGGTCATTACCTTTCCGGCTGCGAATTACCAAGCCCTTTTTGGTCAGTCTGGTTGCCGTCTGACTTACCGCTCCATGTGTAACCCCCAAAGCTTCTGCCATTTTCAAGATTGTAGACTCCTCGACCGTACAGATTGCCCGTAAGAAGTCCAGCTCCCTCATATGTAAAGTGATGCCCGGGACATACTCACGTGACCTATTTAAATATTGATAATATGCAACAGTTGTATTTCTTCGTTCCTTAAAATAAAGTTTGATTGCTTCTTCTCTATTCATATTGACCTCTCAATCCTGATTTAATGAACATCCAGAGACTTCAGTATACCATAATCATCTGCAGAATAGGATATTTCTCACAAAAAAAGTTCTTTATTCTTTATTGACATTGTATCCTATTAATTATATAATCAAATTACGTTAGTTGCTAACGCAATTTATGTAAAAACAGAAGGAGATAACTCGTGTACCTAAAGTATAGTACTCGAACAAGAAGAAGGTGGTACTAAACTACAATACTGGAACGAGTAAAAACAGCTTACGGCTTTTCATGTCTTTACTTTAGGAACTGGTATGCCAGGCTGGCACAAAGTGCCAACAAGCTTTGGTATCTAGCCTTATTTGGGCTAGATAGCGGAGACTGTTCCCAAGCCCCGGGTACACGATTTAAGAGAGGAGGTACACCTTATGAGAACATGGAAAAAGAGTCAATGCAATATGTGTGGATTAGCTTGCGGACTGGAAATGGAAATTGAGAACAATGAGATTGTGAATGTTCGTCCAGATCCGGATAATCCCAGAACAAAACGGTATTGTTGTCGAAAAGGACGAGCCGCTAAGTATTACCAAACCAACACTGACCGGCTTAATTATCCGCAGAAACGGGTGGGTAATAAGTTCATCCGTATTACCTGGGATCAGGCTTTTCAGGAAATTGCTGAGAAAGCATCTGCAATTATTAGAGAATACGGACCACGCTCTTTTGCTTTGTGCGGATGTGCACTGGCTTCCGCACACTCGGATGCAGCCGTTGCCAAGCCACTTATGGCAGCACTTGGTTCTCAGTATTACTATGGACCTATCGGAATTGAATTTGCCGGAAACTGGTGGAGTCATGGCAAGATATTGGGAGACCAAAATTATTTTACAGAACCAGATGAAGAAAAAAATGAGGTGTTGCTGTTTTGGGGTAGCAATTCCTACGTCTCTCACCAAATCAGTGAAGCACGGCGTACAATCCGCAAATTTTCCGAAGATCCTAATCGAATGGTTATCGATGTCGATCCACGGATGTCTGAAACCGCTCGAATGTCTGATATGCACATCGCCCCTCAGCCGGGCTCTGATGCGTTGCTGCTTCGTGCTATGATTTCAATTATTCTAAAAAGGGGATGGCAGCATCAGGATTTTCTGGATTTATGGGCTGCTGACTATGACAAAATCATTCCTTGGTTTGATGGCTTTGATATTATCGGAGCATTGCAGGTCTGCGGCACCCCTTATGTCCAAATAGAAGAATTTTGCCGTATCCTGTCCACACGAAAATGGGGATTACATCAGGATTTAGGTATTTTCTGTGGTCGACACAGCACACTCAACAGTTATCTTCTAGTAATCCTGCAGGCTGTTACCGGGATGCTGTGTGTATCCGGAGGGAATATTGTCCAGGACGCGTTTAAGCATCGGGGACCAACCACTCACGAGGAAGATCCGGCTGTATGGCGCACCGTCAAGACAAATCGTTTTCCAGTGCTTGGCACCTATCCCGCTGGTTGTCTGTCACAGGAGATATTAAGTGACCATCCCCAGCGGCTTAGGATCCTGATGACTTCAAGAACCAATCCGATACGTTCTTTCCCTGATTCAAAAGCGATGAAGAAAGCATCTGAGAAACTGGATCTGCTGGTAGTAATTGATGTCTGTGAAACGGAAACCACCAGACTCGCAGACTATATACTGCCCGGAAAAACCGGTTATGAAAGCTATGAATTCAGTATGTTTCAAGCAACCTATCCCCATGTTACCTGTCAATTGAAACATCCGGTTCTGGAGCAAACTGCCGAGCGGAAAGAGGATGCGGAGATCTGGCTGGGAATAGCAAAAGCAATGGGAGTCATTCCGCCAATGCCGGAATATCTTTATCAGGCAGCCGAAAAATCGGTGGCGGAAAATGACCGCATTACATTTATGCTGACACTTTCCAAATACATTGAAGAACACCAGGAACTGGCGCCAGTTATGTCACTGATCATCGCAGAGGTAATGGGAAAAGCAATGGGTTCAGCTGCCAGAGCCATGATATGGGCAGCGCTTTTAACCTCACATTTAGGCACTACCGGTATAATCGAGCGAGCTGGTTTTTCAATGGGGGATAAGCATAAGCAGTTGCAGGGACATCCGAAGCTGAGTCCCATGATATTGATGGATAATGTTTTTCAAGCAGTTGATGACCATCCTGAGGGTGTTGTGATTGGAATATCGTATCGGGAAACCTGTTTGCCGGATCACATTTTCCACGAAGATAAAAAACTGCATCTGTATTGTGACGAGATTAACAATTACATCCAGCGGATTACTCCGGAAGCAGAAGCCATTGTGATTAAAGGAGAAGCTGAGTTCCCGATGGTTCTCAGTGCTGGCCGACATTCCGATGGTGGTCACAACGCGACCATGCGTAATCCGGCAACGTATCAATACCGTCAGCCCTATACGGTGGCGATCAATCCGGAGGATGCTACGGAATTGAATCTGGAGAACGGTCAAAATGTACGAGTGGTAACAAAAACCGGATCGGTGGTAGCACCAGTTGAATATACTTGGCAAACATCCAGAGGATATGCCCTGATCCCCCATCATTTTGGATTTCAATTTGATGGAAAAGAATACGGCAGCGGAATCAACGAAGTGACAGCAGCAAAGGATATGGATGAACTGACAGGCAATCCGACACTTCGATTTGTACCATGTCGGATTGAAGCTGTAGAAAGGAGTTGAGAAACATGCAGACTAAATATGTAGAAATTATTGACAAAGCTAGAGCCAAAAGTGATAGTCTTCTAAATTCCATGCATGCACTTCAGGATGCGGAGGGTTATCTGACCGAAGCAGCAGTCCAGGCACTGGCAGAAACATTTGATATTCCGGTTTCAAAGGTCTATGATACTGCCAGTTTCTACAGCATGCTGCGATTTACCAGACCGGCAGAAACAGAAATCCAGATTTGCCGGGGTTCGTCCTGCCATGTTGCCGGAGCACGGGATGTCATTGCTGCCTTTGAATACATTCTGGACATCCATATGGACGATACTACTGCTGATGGGAAATATGGACTCTACTATAGCGAGTGTATCGGCAGATGTGGTAACTCTCCTTCCATTCTGGTAAATGGACAATTATTTACAGAAATGACACCAGAAAAAGTGTATCAGCTTATCAACAAAGGAGGTAGAAAACTATGATGCAGGAACTGCGGCTAGCGCTTCGCAATGCAGGAACTATCAATCCGCGATCGATTGATGACTATATCACAGCCGGCGGATATAAGGCTCTTACTAAGACACATAACACTAAACAGAGCGATTTGATTGACATGCTGGAACGCTCCGGCCGCCTTCGTGGAAGAGGTGGTGCGGCATTCAATACCGGTCTGAAATGGAGTTCAGCCTATCAGGCGGCAGGAACAGAAAAATATATTATCTGCAATGCAGATGAAGGGGAACCTGGTACTTATAAGGATCGGACGATCCTGGAAAGTGATCCACACACGGTTATAGAAGGGTTACTGATTGGTGCCTATGCTATCGGAGCCAGCAACGCCTATATTTATTGCAGAGGGGAATATCGGGAAGTAATCCGGCTTCTGGAAGATGCAGTATCTCAGACAAAGCAAATGGGTTATTGCGATAACGTTACAATTCAAATCGCTTATGGAGCCGGTTCTTATGTCTGTGGAGAAGAAACTGCACTGATTGAGTCACTGGAAGGAAACCGGGGAGAGCCACGTTTGAAACCGCCTTTTCCGACAATTGCCGGGTTCAGAGGGAAACCAACGGTAGTCAACAATGTGGAAACTTTTGCAGTTGTACCGCTCATTGTTGAGCAGGGTGCGGAGTGGTTCCAATCTATCGGTGCTCCTGATTATCCTGGCACAAAAGTATTTTCTTTGAGTGGTGATATCAATAACAAAGGTTGCTTTGAAGCACCAACCAACATTACTCTGCACGATATAGTTTACGGCTTTGGCGGCGGAATATCAGAAGGACACAGACTTAAGGCCGTCCAGCTTGGCGGTAGTTCCTGTGGATTCCTTACACCGGATATGTTGGATCTGCCGGTCGATGTCGAATCACTGCGGTCGATTGGCAGCGCACTTGGTTCCGGTGCTGTTCTGGTCATTGATGACACACATAATATTGTGGATATTCTCGTTGGGATTGCAGAATTCTTTGTTCATGAATCCTGCGGAAAATGTGTACCATGCCGCGAAGGCACGCTGCGGGTTATGCAGTTGCTCAAACAGCTTGCTGCAGGCCAAGCATCCATATCTGTGCAGGATCAGCTTCGCGACTTGTCAGATTATATGAGCATGTCCTGCTTCTGTCCTCTCGGTCAGTCCGCAACGACTGCATTGTGCAGTGCCTTGGATTTATTTAAAGAAGATTTTAGCGTGAAGCTTCATGGACAGGAGGTGCATTGAGATGGAAGCAGTAACAATTATCATTGATGGCAAAACCTATTCTGTACCCAGAGAAATAACAATTCTGGAGGCTGCATCCTTAAATAGTATCCATATTCCAACCCTATGTACGCTTAAAGGGATCGATCCCAAAGCAAACTGCCGCCTCTGTGTGGTTGAGATAGAAAAAAGCCGTACTTTTATGCCAGCCTGTGCCACAAATGTGTCTGACGGCATGGTTATCCGGACGAATACGCCCTCACTGCGTCGTTCCAGAAAACATACACTGGAACTTCTGCTATCCCGTCACAGCGTGGACTGCCACCATTGCTTGCGTATTGGCAGCAGTAAATGCGAGGATTTGGATCCGACATTTTGTGAAATGTGTTTTTTCTGCGACTGTGTCCGAGATGGCATCTGTGAACTCCAGGCACTGGCTCGGGAATATCAAATAGATGTCCTGCCTTATAAGATTGACAGTTGCCGATATCCCATTGACGATTCAACCGAAACAGTGATACGCAATCCCAATAAATGTATTAAATGCCGGCGTTGTGTGGATATCTGCTGCGAAGTGCAGGCAGTAAATGCGCTTAGTGTCATAAACCGTGGAAAAGATATTCAGATTATGCCTGAGATGGGAAAACCACTGGCAGACAGCCCTTGTGTGCAGTGCGGCCGATGCGGACAGGTATGTCCGACCGGTGCAATTCATGAAATGGAACACAAGGATGAGGTTATTTATTTTGCACATCAGTATGGTATGACAACGATAGCCCAAATTTCGTTCGATGTTCTGAAGGAACTGGAGGCGTTAGCAGGACTTGCATCAGGAGAACTGGATATCCGTGTGGTAGCCTCCGGCCTTAAAAAAATAGGTGTGGATGTTGTGGTCTCCGATAAGTTTGCCTCTTCTATGGCTAAATCACAGGCAATTAAATCATTGAGGGAGTGTATCGGGCATACAAAACAGCCGATTATAATTACCAGCAGCTATGCTACTAAACAGTTTATCAATAAAGAATTTGCTTCCTTTAATAACCGAATAATTACATATCCATCACCGCAACAGGCATTTAGTTCATATGTAACAGATATCTGGTCCCAAACACAGCAACTGGATGCAGCAAACATTCGCACCATCTCTGTTACAGCCACCAATGAAAATGCAGCGGAGGCCGCCAGAAATAACAGTGTCGACTATGTCATCAATGCCAGAGAATTATATCGTATCTTTATGCGAACCGGGGTCAATCTGAAGCAGTGGACGGCATGCGAATTGGATAGCTTCGGTGAGGAAGAATGTGAAGTATCTGAATTCGATGAACTACTTGAAATGGTTGAATGGAAAATAGATAGCAATATAAAAAAATTTGAGTTTACTGTTGACGAAAAAAGGATTAAAGCAGCAATCGGAATCACGCTCGGTCATACGCGAATACTTTTAGAACAGGTGAATAGTAATCAGTCGCCTTATACTGTGATTCGCGTATGTGCCTAATCTCATACAGTACAATATTGGTGCCGCGATTATTGCCGGAGGAAAAAGCCGTAGAATGGGCTTTTACAGTATGCCGAACGAGCAGAGGTATATACCTCTGCTCAAAGTTAATTATTTTCTTGATTCCACAGGCATGCTAAGTGGGTGATTGAAGTTTTCTCATTCCTGGTTCTCCATTGAATCCCCGGCAAACTGATATTTTATCCATTACATACTGCTTCACCAAAGCTTTTCCTCTTTTCCCGTAAGCCTTGGGATCAATGGTAGACTGATTTTCATTCAGAACTTCTTTTACACCTTCGCTATATGCAATCCGCAGATCAGTAGCATAATTCACTTTACAAATACCTTCCCGGATGCATTCTCGTACCGTATCATCCGCTACACCGGAAGTGCCATGCAATACCAGCGGTATGGACACTTTTTTCTTGATTTCCTTCAGTATATCCACCCGGATGTTCGGTACGCCAGAATACACACCATGTGCCGTACCAATCGAAACAGCCAGGAAATCAATCCCGGTCTTCTCCACAAAATAAGCTGCCTCCTCCGGTGAGGTCAGACCGCCATCACCACCTTCCCGTTCATCCTCTTTACCACCCACACGTCCAAGTTCCCCTTCCACCGGAATCTGCGCGGGATGGCAGGCATCCACTACCGCTTTTGACAACAGGACATTTTCTTCCAATGGCTCATGGGAACCATCGATCATAATGGATGTATAACCTTCTCTAAGTGCCTGCATCGCCAATTCAAAGCTGCTGCCATGATCCAGATGAAGAGCAATTGGCACAGAAGCTTTTTCCGCCACTGCTTTAACATTGGCATAATAAAGATTCAACCCGGCATATTTAACAGTGGATGGTGTTGTCTGCAGAATAACCGGTGCCCGCATTTCTTCTGCCGCCTCAATAACAGCCATAACCATCTCCATATTCTCCACATTAAAAGCACCTACAGCATAATTTCCCTTTTGGGCATCCAATAACATTTTTTTCGAAGTAACAAATGGCATATTTTCTCTCCTATTTTTGTGCTGACAATTTAATAACATCTGATTTCAATTTGCATTCATTTTTAACCGATACTCTTTACTCTAACTTTTTCACTAATATCTCTTTTGCATAAGCTTCTACCCGTTCCATACGACCAAGTCCATTACTCTCAGCCACATTTGCTCCCATCGCCGCAGAACGTTTCAAAGCCTGTTCTATCTCATAAGGAAATTCCAGCCAAATGCTTAAAAATCCAGCCAGAGAAGCGTCGCCGGCGCAAGCGGAACTGACCAGTTCTACCTGCTTTGTCCCTGCACGATAAACAAACTGGCCATTATAAAAATAAGACCCCCGTTCACCAAGTGTCAGCAGAATATTCTGCGCCCCTTTTTCATGAAGATAATGCAGCACATCCTTGATATCATCCTCATCCCTCATAATGATGCCAAAGATATCTTTTATCTCTTCATCATTGGGCTTGATTAGATATGGACGATAATGCATCAGCTCATTCAAGTAGGAGGAGCTGATATCCAGAACTACATTTACATGATTCTTTTTACAGAGTTCCAGAACCCGGTCATAAAACTGATTATCCATGCCCTTAGAAAGACTTCCGCTAATCACCAGCGTTTTCATGTCATACAGTTCATCAATCACCTTTAGCATATCCTGCTGCTTCTGAGGTGACACGTAAGAACCTTCATTCACAAATTTGTATTCCTGTTCTCCATCATTGAGGAAAATGTTTATCCGTGTCGTATCCTCTACCCAGATTGGATAAATCTCGATGGATTTCTTTTTCGTTTCTTCAACAATATACCGCCCTGAAAAATCCCCGAAAAAACCCAGCACTCCCGACGGAATCTGAAATCGTTTCAAACAGTAGCTGACATTTAAGCCTTTTCCATTTGGTGTATAGACCGCACCAAAGGTCCGATTTACTACTTTCCCTTGTATCCCATTTGAGGAAAGGTTCATATCAATTGCAGGATTGGTTGTCAAAGTATAGATCATACGACTGCACCTCACTTCTTTTTTGAAACTTATATTTAAAATATCCAAAGCCACGTCATGTTGTGAGCGGTAATTTTCTCCGTTTGAACGAGCTAAATTGAACCACTACTCTGAATTTATCACCTTTTATTGCAGATTCAAAAGCATCTTTAATATCATCTGCCTGATAGACTTCACTAACGAACGGTTTCAAGTCAAGAACACCTTCTGAAACCATCTGCGCCGCTCTTACAAAATCCCGGTCATTAGAATTTGCCGTTCCCAGAATTTGAATTGACTTTCCATGCACCCAGTTCGGATCAAAGGGTACCGGTTCTGCCGGGTGTATGGAACTGTACAATACGATTTTTCCCGAATTGCACACACATTTAAAAGTATCTGCCACCACCGAGGGAAGAGGCGTTGTATCAAAGATTACCTGCGCTTTTAATCCACCGGTTATTTCTGTTACCCGTTGTGCCAAATCTTCTTTTGACGGATTTACTGCGTATTTAGCTCCCAATGTCCTGGCCAGATTCATGCGTTCTTCATTTACATCAGAAACAATCACACTGGCTCCCTGCTTTACAGCCAGCATAGTATGTAAAAGCCCCATGATGCCGCAGCCAACCACCAATACAGTATCGCCCATTTGGATATCGGCGACCTCCACGCTGTGAATCACACAAGATACCGGTTCAATAATTGCTGCTTCTGTTGGCGAAACGTTATGATAATGAAACAGGCAGTCCGGAGATACCAGCATGTATTCGCTTAAACCACCCATCCCCTTGTATGGAAGCCCCTCCAGATGTGCACTATGATTGAAATGGTTACAGCTTTGGGAATCTCCGGTTTTGCAGTAATAACAGTTTCGGCACTGTAAAGTCGCACCTACCACAACGGTATCCCCTACATGCCATTCATTTTTGTTTACACCATCTCCCAGTTCCACAATATGGGCAGCAATCTCATGGCCTCCGATAAACGGAAACTCCACCTTATTTACTCCGGTATACACTCTTTGCTCCCATGTACAAATTGCAGTAGCATCAATCTTGACCAGGACTTTATTTCCAGTCGGTACCGGTCTGTCACAATCCTCCAGTCCAATCTGCTTAATTCCTGTAAATACTGCTGTTCTCATTTTTTCGCTCATTCTCTGAGTCCTCCTTATTCTGTCTATCCTAAAATTCCAGTAAGACCAAGTGCCAAACCAATCACTACTAAAATCAACATCACCGTTGTCGATTTTAATTGCTTATTCTTGATCAAATACAGTGTCAGCAATGTAAATCCAAGCGGCAGCATTCCCCGCAGCAGCTTATCCAGAATATCTGCCTGCAGAGCTAATTCGGCACCGCCAACTTTGATAGACATCATTGATTTTACCGAAACATAATTTGCTGTCAGCGAGCCCAGCACTGTAGCCCCCATAATAGATGCCGCCTGGATAAGCTGTTTCATCTTTCCGCCGCTTAAGATTGCCTCCACACCAGATTTACCGGTGGTATACCCCTTCATATACATAAAATACGCAATCGGAAACATAATCGCCATCATCAGTGCTGCGAACACCACCGCCCCCATGATATTCCCGCTGGAAGCAAGACTTATACCAATTGCCAGCATGATAGGCTGTAAGGTTCCCTGCCAAAGTGTATCGCCAATACCTGCCATAGGCCCCATCAAACCGGTTTTGATACTGTTAATCGCCTCATCGCTGATTTCCGCTCCATTCGCCCGTTCTTCTTCCATTGCAATAACCATACCATTTATGATACCGCCAAAATGAGGTTCCGTATTATAAAAAGACATATGGCGCTGCATAAATTTTTTCTGTTCTTCTTTGTCGCCGGGATATAACTTCTCCGGCAGATGTGACATTGACTGAAGCACCCCGCTGGCCTGCAGACGCTCATAATTGTAATTGCTATGCGAAAAAAACGTCCATTTCCAAAACGCGGACAAAATATCCTTTTTACTTAGCTGTACTTTGTTTCCTTCCATTTAACTCCGCCCCCATTCTTATATAAATTCATCTTCTTCTTCAATATCTCTCACGTCAGCTAACACCGGACGCATTTCTGTCTTTGAGATCAAATCGGTATAGATATAAGCAATGATACCCGCCAGAATAGCAATCGGCATTGTCTCAAGGCCCAAGTACACTGCAATCACAAACCCCAGAATATACCACAGCAAAATTCCCGGTTTACTGATAGATCTAAGATTCATGGCAATACCAATTGCCGGAAGAATACCACCTACAACTTCCAGTGCCTGTAATGGTCTTCCCGCCAGCATTTCAATAATATTTGTCACTATCCCCGAACCAAAATAGCAGCCCAGGGCTACCGGCACTACACCTAAGAGAAATGCCACAATCTGAGGCGGCACAACATGTAAGAATTTTGCTTTCTTCATATTCCCCTCTTCAACCGCCTGATCGATCATATGTACAAAAAAAACATCTATCGTCATATGCAGAACCCATACGATCGTTCCCAAAAGCCCAATCGGAACTGCAATTGCAATCGCTGCAGACGGATTTACCCCTGCGGCAATCGCTAACGCCGTACCGAGAGTACCGGCCAGTCCCGGATCTGTTGGTGGTGCACCGCCGGCAGAAATATAAGCGATAAATGGAAGCTGGATCGCAGCACCAATAATTGCTCCGGTAACCGGATCTCCAAGAATGAATCCTACCAGAACTCCGGCTACTAATGGTTTCTGGATTATTGTACTTCCCAGCAGTGTAAGCCATGGTGTCCCATTGATTCCAAGATAATACACAATTCCAATTAATATTGATTGTAAAATAGTAATTTCCACAGTACTTCCCCCTTTTTCTACCTCAATAAGTCCGCCACATTAACAGGTGTATCTTCGGCAATAATCTGAATCTCTGTTTTACAGCCAGATGCAATAATTTTTTTAATGATTTCACGTTCTTCGTCTGACATTGAAATATTTTTATAAAACTTAGTACGGTTTTTCGCAGCTCCCATACCGCCAATGTTCAGTTTATCAAAGATTATACCCAGTTCAATCATTTCCAGAATGGTCTTCGGATTTTTCACTAAAATAATCACCTTATCTTCTGGCGGAAAACCTTTTAATAAACGTGCGGCTGCTTTTTCTGCTGTGAACACACCAAGTCCCACATTACCAGGTACGGCATTCTTGAGCACTTTTTTTAAAAAAGGATCTGCTGCTGACTGATCATCAACTACCATTATCTTCGTAGCACTCGTATAATTCAGCCAGGAGGTCATTACCTGTCCGTGAATCAAGCGATCATCAATTCTTGTCAATACAATTCCCTGCATTCCCTATACCTCCTAA
>Ga0154002_1000205_pt1 | contig 16057 bp, 11 predicted proteins | sample TSNY086MetaG_FD_102276 | JGI IMG/M metagenome (GOLD analysis project Ga0154002, IMG submission 102276) | Attine ant fungus gardens microbial communities from New York, USA - TSNY086 MetaG | ecosystem: Host-associated > Fungi > Mycelium > Unclassified | place: USA: New York, Robert Cushman Murphy... | reverse complement strand
GTATTGCTCTGCAAATTGTCCTTCGTGGTACTGTTTGAGGAATTGCTGCATCCTACCATTCCCATTGTCAGAGTGATGCCTAAAAACAGTGCTAACATTCTTCTTTTCATTACACTTACCTCCTTAGAAAATCTCGTGGTCTGGGCTTATCAGCCCAGTAACCACGGCGTTTCTTACTTCGACTACATGTAGTCGAAGTAGTTAATTCATATCATAAAGCCGTCCTCGAAGTAGTTCGTTTTCACTCTTCAGTTTCCTGTTTTCTTCTTCAAGCTTGGCTATACGCTTATCCTTAGCGGCAATAATTCGATCCTTTGACTGGGATGTCTTATCGAATTTTGCCCGTTGGTTTATTTCCTTTGATATTCCTTTTTTCCTTAACATTTCTATCTGCTCACGGATTTCTGTGTCTTCATATAGGAAGCTTTTCGATACCCCACCCGCCTTGTGTACGCTATTAAAATTAACCGCCTTTCCCAGTGCCTGCAACTCTGCAATCGCATTTGATGCCTTATTCCGGGTTTCTGTCGTTCGCTCCTTCCAGCTTTCTTCCAGGCCTTTCATCTTGCCGCTCATTGCTGTTCCTCTCGGAGCGTGGCATGTTTATGGACGGTGCCTTCTTTACCAATCCGCAGCAGCATCTTCTCAAGGGTTTCTAAGTATCCTGCATTCCTTTCTTCCCAATCCAGCCTTCCAATGTTCCTGCTGATTTCAATTAGCTCCTTCACCCTCTTTATTTCTTCCTCATACTCCGGGATATTTTCCTTTGTGCTACAGAATTCCGGACACTCCAGGCATTTTCCCATCTGATGGCGGCAGACCAGCTTTGATGGTTTGAAGCAGGTTCCAAACGGCACCCTGACGGCATCAAGGTTCTTTCTGACGTATTCATATCTGATCGTCTCTTCCTTTTCCGCATCCTCCGCCTGTTCAGGTTTGCGGCACGGGCGTTCTATGTGGAACAGACGCAGGCTTTCTGTTTCCTTCCACTTTTCATACATTGCGTTTTCTGATACTTTTGCGTAATGGAGCGTCATCTGCAGGCTGCAGTGCCCGAGTATCTGCTGGATGATTCCTATCGGCATCCCCTGTTCAGCATATTCAACCGCTCTCGTATGTCTTAGGGCATGTGCTTTAAAGTGGTATGCCGACCCATCTGGGGTACATATGCCTTTCTCATTTATCAGCTTCCGGACCTCCTTCACGAATGCCTGCTTACTGACTGGCATTCCCATGGTCCTTCCTTCATAAGTGTTGAATAAATACCTTTCCGGGTTATTATCCTCTGTGCTGCGTTCTTTTGTTTTCTCTGACTGCTTCCGGACCATCTCTGCCACACTGTCCCTGACAGGAATCTTAAGCAGCGGGATGCCTGTCTTTGTTATCTCGCCGCACAGGTATGGCACGTATCTCTGTTCTTTTTTATTCCAGAGGTAATCGAGGCATTTATCATACCTGAGGTTCAGGATGTCTGTCCCGCGCCAACCACTCTCACGCAGCAACACATATATTGGCATCATGTCCTCGGGATCCAGTTCTGACATGCACGCATCAATCTGTTCCCTTATCGGTTCCGGTATGTATTTTATCTTTTCCATGGTGTCTGCCGCTCGTTCGCGCCTCGGAACGTCGTCGTTATATATCAGGCGGCTTACCTCTGCCTTCGGAGCCTGCGGGTATTCTGCCAGCTGGATATACTCCAGAAACTGCTTTACGAAGGACACTGCCTTGCTCCTGTAGGTTGCATTACGTCCGGCATAATCATTGCTTACCCATGTAATGTAGTTTTCTATATCACCCCTTGTCAGCCCTTCCAAAAAACCATCCTCGTATCCATGGCAGTAATACGCATTGAAAAAATATTTAACATAACGCACCATCTCGCCACAGTGCGACCAGCTCCGCTTAGTGACCATCCACTTCATGAAGCGCTTTACTACGTCGCGGTAGCAGGCGGGGATTCCTTCAAATGAGAGCGTCCTGTGCCCACTGCCTTTTTCTGCGGCTGAAAGCCTGGAACCCGGAATGTTCAGTGCATTCCAGATGTCCTTTTCTGTTTCTTCCCGTTTATCGTAATGGTCTGTTATGAATTCCGTAAGCCGGTTCCTTAATTCGTTGTAGAACTGCATCGGATCCTTTTTCTGCGTAAGTGCTGACTGGCCTTCGAGGTAACACTTCAGTTTTATCTCCGGTATCTCCAGACCCTGCAGGCTGCTCCCGTCATAATTATCAGAGACATACCTTCCGATCCAGTAAAGCGGCGGCCTCAGGTTTTTGAACACCGTTGTTCCCAGGAGGTGCTTCTCCTTCATGGAGTACAGTATATAATATTTGGCTTCATTCCTGATCCGCTCCTGGCCGAAGCTGCTGAAGTCCAGTTTTTTCGGGCATGCGGCTATCTCCGGCAGCACCCCTGAATCAATGAACCCTGCATCTTCCCGGTTCCATACATCATTTCTTATCCAGTACCCCCCGTCCTCGGACAGATAGGATACAATAGCTTCATACTTTGGGTCTTCCTGCAACAAGAAGGCCAGTGATGTATTATTCATCATCATGCACCCCCCTTCCACAGGCAATGGCAGCAGAAATGGCCGGTTTTGTCTTCCTGAATTCCTCGGCCACCATCTCATCAGAGGGGTGCACATACGTATTCATGGTTGTATAGATGTTCTTATGGCCCGCCCGCTTCCGCAAAAGCTCCGGTTCCCAGCCCGCTTCATACAGCAGGCTTAGGGATGTGTGGCGGAACATGTGGGGCGTCACCTGGATTCCCGTCTTGCCCCGCAGCGTGCGGAACAGGTTGTCAACATCGGTATAATCCATTGCGTCCCCGGCATCCTTCCCACGCAGTTTAATGAATACATGGTTCGTCCTGACACTGTTGTCATGGTATCTGCATAGATAGCCGCTGAAGCATTCCATCAGTTCCTGCGTGGCATCCAGCCTTCTCGGGCTTGAGACCGTCTTGATTTCTGCCATGTTCTCCAGTTCCCCACGGTCACGCAGGACGATCACTGCTTCGGATGCTTCAAAATCTTCCAGCCACAGCGAAAGGGCTTCCCCTATACGCATCCCTGTTTCAAACAATAAATAAAGCAGAAAATAATCCCGTTCATTTGTGCATGCTGCCAGAAGTTCTGAGACAGCCTCCTTCCTTACTGTATGCAACTGTCTCTGTGGCACTGGGAGCTTCAGTATATGGCTCTTTACCTGCCTGCTTTCTGCAATGCCATGGAGAAAACTCCTGTAGCTCCTGCCCGGGTTGCGGATGAATTTCTGAAGTGCCTGTGGCAGGGTGCCTGCATAATCTTCATGGCGCAGTAGGTAATCATAAAATGCAACCACTGTGTCTACAGCTGCATTCACCGTCTCAGCACATCGCCCGCTCAGGCTTCTGATGGGTACCACCTTCTTGAAAACATATGGGTTCTGTAACCATGCCACGAACCCCGCCAGGTCATCTATAGTTACTTCCTCATAGGCCTTTCCCCTTTCCTTCAAGTACTCGTAATACTGTTTCAGATGTGTGCAGTACATCCTAAGTGTGTTCCTCGCATATCCCGCATTATCCCTGAACTTCAGGAACTTCCTTACCGGTTCAACCGGCAATCCTTCATCATCTGCCAGATAATACCTTATCCGGTCATCCTCTGTCCTTACCCGTACGACTTCCATTGTCTGTACTCCTTTCTTTTGTTGTACAGATAATATAAGCCATTGGATAAACGGATACAACTTCGGCTACTTCGGCTACTTCGACTACTAACCACGAGATTTGAGTGTAGTCTAAGTAAAAAAAGCTTACTTCGACTACTTTAACTACTATAATTTTTTATCACGAGATTCCATTCTAAAATCTTGTTATTGATTGACACTGTTGATCATCTGTGCCATATCAAAAGTCGCCTTTTGCATAACGTGGGGATTCACTTGTTCGACGAAACTCCGGTGCAGGGGATGTTCCAGATACAACTCCAGGTCCTCTTGCTTAGCTAACTCCATGCGAATCAGCAGGTCGGCATTACTATTACAATTTGAACAGTTCCGGTAGACCTGAACATCCTTTACCCCAGGCAATGCGGATTTGATTTCCGCAAAGGTATCAACCGCCAGTGAGAAGATTTCGTCACTAAAGAATCCGGGCTCGAATTTCAAGAGCAAATAGTGGTACATACTTACCTGTATCCTCCTTTCAGCTTATTTAACGCTCTGATATACATACAAGCAATATCCATGCCAAAAAAAAGTAACCGTAAAACCGGATTTTAAATACATTTTCCGACCACCGGTTGCATAATTGAATTTTTTATTTCATTTATGAAATAACTGTGTTATAGTAAATTCAGAAAAGGAGGTTTTCCCGATGACATCTCACAGTACCAAGAAGTATATTGTCGTTGTTCCTGATGAAAGTAAAATCGTCGCCGGCTTTGAAGAGATCAACCGACACATTTATAAGACCATCATATCAAAACCTTGTCAGAAATTAGTTGATGATCTGCTGGAAATCAAATCAACCTCCGGCGATGAGGTTGGCGGTATCCTGACCCGCGGCAGCCTCTCACAGTTCTTATATGAGAAAGAAATTCCCTTCCCGATTTTTACACTGGATTATACCACCTCCAACATTCTGCATTTAATGCAAATGTGCCAGGATCTGGGGTATCATCGTGTCTGCTTTTTTGAAATGGCCTGCAAAGCAGAAAATATTGATGTCAATAACTTATTTATGCATACCACCCTGGGCGAAAATGAGTATTACTACTACAAAATGTATGATAATAAACTTATTGATGAAACCATCTGTGCACTGGCCGGGGAGAATAAAATCGACGTACTCATCGGAGATATTGAGCCGGTTACCTATGCCCAACAATATCAAATTCCAAATTACATTTTCTTAATTGATGATGTGGACTATAAACGGGCTATCGCTAAGGCGACTTATAATACCGCCATTTTAACCCGTGAAAAATCAAAAATGGATTTTATTGAAGTCATTACAAATATCATTTCTGAAGGCATCATTATTGCCAATGCTGACGGAACCATTGAACAATTCAATCCGGTTGCCTATAGGCTTCTTTATGATGATGAGAATACGGCTAATATTGCTGATCTTCTCGGTATGACCATGGAGGAACTCCTGGCCCTGCCGGCAAATCAGGTCATCACCATCAAGGAACAACGCTATGTCCTCAACGTTATTCCGGTTATTTTAGCGAACGAACAAACCTACGCTTTGGTTTTTAATACGGTCCAGCATGTTGAAAATCTGGAGCTTTCCATTCGAACTCAAAACCAGCAAAAAGGGCTGGTCGCCAAAAATAGCTTTCATGATATGATTTATAAAGATCCCAAAATGAAAACACTTGTCAGTACGGCAAAAAAATATGCCCGTTCAAGCGGCACCATCATTATCTGTGGAAAAACAGGCACCGGCAAGGAAGTTCTGGCCTCCAGCATTCATCAGGAAAGTCATCGCCGTGACGGTCCCTTTGTGGCAATCAATTGCGCCACCTTTACGGAAGCATTGATTGAAAGTGAATTATTCGGTTATGAAAAAGGAGCCTTCACCGGTGCGTTGGGCAGTGGTAAAAAGGGTCTGTTTGAACTGGCTCACAAAGGCAGTATTTTTTTGGATGAAATCGGCGAACTGTCACTGAATGTACAAGCCAAGCTGCTGCGGGTGCTGCAGGAGAAAGAAATACGCCGCATCGGCGGTGACAAAATCATTCCGATCGATGTACGGATTCTGGCCGCTACCAATAAAGACTTAAAGGACATGGTCCGTCAGGGACTTTTCCGCGAGGATCTTTATTATCGTCTGGCCCTGCTGGAACTCCATATCCCGCCCCTTAAAGAACGACCTGCCGACATCATCCCGCTGTTGATCTCATTTATTACCAAAACCTGTGAACGTGAAAACAAATCACTCTATTGGACCGATACCTCCGTATTTGAACCGGTACATTCCTATGACTGGCCGGGAAATGTCCGTGAGCTGCGAAATTTCTCCGAACGCATTGTCTTGTTGGCCGAAAGCTATAAAATCACCGAATGTTTTATTAAAGAAATGATCGCCGACAAATTCACCGGAAAGCCCATTACTCAATGTGTAATCCCATTGACCGATGACCTGCACCAGGTCGAGAGTGCCTATATTCAGTTTCTCCTGGAGCACTTCGGTGGCAATAAAGAGCGGCTTTGCGATTATCTTCACATCAGCAAAACCACCTTGTGGCGAAAACTTCCGACGCAACATGGTTAATAAATAACGCTTATATCTACAATCAAATGTAGTATAAGCGTTATTTTGCCTATGCCCCCGGACCCTTTCGTGCTGTCCCCAGCGATATCTTATCCCGTCCAATCTGCTGAACGGTAATCTCATCTCCTTCTTTATAAGGAATGTCTTTCGCCATCAGGTGACTGTCTCGCAGGAATATCGTTTCCACCGGCTTATCATTGACACAAATAATTGAGTATTTATTAAAATATTCACCGTAAACATCAATCCGGTCATTTTCATGAATTGTCGTGCGTTGAATGATTGGCTGCACTCCCATCTCCATCTTCGTCGCCTGATAAGGCAATTCACCGCCATATACTTCATGATTGCCGTATAAAATATCATACTCCAGCACCTTCATTGCCGCCAGATATGCTTCCTCATCCTCATTCCCGCCTGCATGTTCTTCTTCCAGCGCCTCTGCCTTGTTCAGATAACGCTGGTGGAAGCGCACCATCGTACCCTCATGAATATCCAGCAAATTCAACACATAGGATGCCAGCTGATAAGTCTCCAAATCCCGCCTTTCCGGTGCCAGTCCCAGATTATTCCAGATTACATATTCAGTCTGATACAAGGAACCATTCTTCATTTCCTCTGCCGTCCATTCAAAGCCAGGTAAATGATCGCCATACATGATCAATACGGTCGGCTCATTACGTGTATTCAACGAGATAATCAGTTCTCTGATGAAATCATCCATTTCATGAATCTGTTCACAGTAATATTCGAAAGAGGGATATTTCCCATGCCCCTGAACCGAAATCGTATACACAAAATCGTATCCCAGCGTAGAATCCAGAATCTTATTGGTTTCCTCGACCAGGACCTTATCCTTACACCAGCCGGTTTCATTCTTCTCCAGATGGTACATATACTCCATCGGTGTAAAGGTGTCAAAGCCCAACTGGGCGAACACCTTATGCCGGTCGTAGAAAGTCCCTTCATTGTTATGTATGGCATGTGTCTTATATCCCAGATTCTTCAGGACAAAAGGCAGGCTTTCACAAGCCGTCTTTTGCAATACTGTCTTGTAAGGATACTCGCCAGGTCCGAAAAAGTCCAGATTCATCGCCGTAATACACTCAAACTCAGTATTAGCCGTTCCTGCTCCCACTGAGGGTACGTTCAAATATCCGGAAGGATAAGCCCGTTTTAAAAAACGAAAGAACGGAATCGGATCCTCTTCGACCGGACTATTCTCCCATAACGCCGGATCAGAAAAAGATTCCAGCTGCAGCATAATAATATTGGGCGACTGGTGCTCTTTTAATACTTCTGTACTTTGCGGTTCTAGTTCTTCCTCTTCGATCTCCGTCACTGCCTCTACACTATACCCATCCGGCTTTTCAATGCCGGTATTAAATACGGAGTTGGCAAAGCAGTACGCAAAACCATAGTCCTCATAAGCCTTTCCAATATTGCCAAACTGGATTGCCACCAGCCCCGACATCATGGCCAGATTTAATGCACCCCAGATGATCGACATGGCCGCCGTACTTACCAATACTGATTCTTTCAGGATCACCGGTTCCCGGTCAGGAGGTGCCATTTTCCACGTGATAACGATTAAAATCAGCACCAGTATCAATGCTGCGCCACCCAGCACAATCTGCCACCATGATAAATAGGTGGTCAACAAGCTTGATGCATATTTAACCAGCCGCAAATCAGAAGCAGTAAGCGGCGTTGTCCTGAATATCAGCAGTACCCCATTGACAATTCCCATCAGCAATTCCAGGATGACCAAAATCATCGTCCAGAATATCTTCCGGCGGGTAAATAAGACCATTAAAAACGGCACCAGAAATAACACTGTATTTAACAAAAATACAAGCGGGTTTTTCCACAAAAACTCAAGCAGTCCACCTACTGTTTTCCGACCGAACAATTCTACCCACAGATTCATCACCAGCGCAATCGCTGCCATCAGGCCAAGGGTTTTACCCAAATGCTTCATGACACTCTTCCTCCATATATTAATTCGCTTTAGTCTATCACATTCAAAATCAAACTCCTATAGCTATTTTTCTTAAATTTTATTACTTTTTTACATGCATAAAATTCACAGGCCAACATAAATGACAGTAAAGGAAAAAAAGGATTTTCTTATGACAATTTTTACCGATATTATCAAAGGAGTAGTCATTGGCATTGCCAATATTATTCCCGGTGTCAGCGGCGGCACCATCGCTCTTTCTATGGGCATTTACGATAAGCTGATCGGAGCTGTATCCGGTATTTTCAATGACTGGAAAAAAAGCATCCTGACCCTGCTTCCCATCCTCTTCGGCTGTGGCATCGGCATCATCGGTTTCACTTATGCCATTGAATACCTGTTGACAGAACATGCTTTCGTCACCAGTATGGCTTTCATCGGTTTGATCTTCGGCGGGCTCCCCACTCTGGTAAAACAGTTAAGGGCGGGGCAGAAAGAAAAAGGCTGCCCCATCGGTATTTCTGGTTTCCTGGCTTTTGCCCTGTTATTTGCGTTCTCCATTGTCCTGCCGCTTATGGGTTCTGATAAGGAAGTAATAAAAGACCTGGCTGCTGCCCCCGAGACCATGGTTATCTTGTTTTTTATCGGCATTATCGCTTCCGCCACCATGATCATCCCCGGCGTCAGCGGTTCTCTGGTTTTAATGATTCTTGGTTATTATTACGGAATGATCCAATCCATTACGAACTTTTTAGAAGCGTTGAAAGTCTTTGATATTCCGGCACTAGCCAATGGCTGTCTGGTGCTCTGCCCTTTTGGCGCCGGTGTTTTGCTGGGAATCTTCTTGCTTGCCAAACTGGTCACCTTTCTGTTTGAACGTTACGGAATCCAAACTTACTGTGGGATCCTGGGACTGATTATCTCATCTCCGTTTGCGATTCTCCATAATACCGGATTGATTCATCAGTTAGGAAAACTGAATTTTAAAATAATTCTGGCTGGTATCATAATTGCTGTTGTCGGTGCCATTCTAACTTATCTGCTTGGCGAAAAATAACATAAAAAAGCTCCGATGAACAAGTCAACTGTCCACCGGAGCTTTTTCTATCTTCAAAATTAATTAGTCATTACCATACAGCGTAACCAGCTTAGCCAGGTAGTCATATCTTTCCTTAGCCTCGGTCTCGTTCTTCTCAAACAGAAACGCTGCTCTTGCCGGATCCTTCACGGCCAGGGAGGAGTAACGTACTTCGCCCTTTAAGAAGTCCTGATAGCCTTCCATCTTCGGAGCCTTGCTGTCCAGCGTGAACTTGTTCTCAGCCGCCGGATTGAAGCGGAAGTTGTTCCAGTAACCGGTCTCAACTGCCAGTTTCTCCTCGGTTTGAGCCTTGTCCATCCCCTTCTTGATACCATGGGCAATACACGGAGCGTAAGCAATGATCAGAGACGGACCCGGATATGCCTCTGCTTCGGCAATGGCCTTAACCGTCTGACCATAATCTGCACCCATGGCGATCTGGGCTACATATACATAGCCATAACTCATGGCGATGCTGGCCAGATCTTTCTTCTTCACATCCTTACCGCCGGCGGCGAACTGAGCAACTGCCCCCGGTTTAGTAGCCTTAGAAGACTGTCCGCCGGTATTGGAGTAAACTTCGGTATCGAATACCATAATGTTAATATCATGGCCGCTGGCCAGAACATGGTCTACACCGCCGAAGCCGATATCGTAAGCCCATCCGTCACCACCGAATACCCACTGGGATTTCTTCGCCAGGAAGTCTTTCTTCTTAACGATGTCCTTGCAGGTCGGGCAATCAATGCCAGACAGAGCGGCAACTAATTTATCGCTGGCAACACCGTTGGTAGCGCCAAAGCTAAAGCTGTCCAGCCACTCCTGGCAAGCTTCTTTGACATCTGCGGAAGCTTTGTCGTCAGCCATAACGGCTTCTACTTTTGCTTTCAGGCCTTCTCTCAAGGAAGTCTGAGCCAGTAACATACCGTAACCGAACTCAGCATTGTCCTCGAACAGGGAGTTGTCCCAGGCCGGACCTTTGCCTGCTGCATTTACGGTGTATGGTGTAGATGGTGAAGAGTTGCCCCAGATAGAAGAACATCCGGTTGCGTTGGCAATGTACATTCTGTCACCAAACAGCTGGGTAATCAATTTTGCATAAGGAGTCTCGCCACATCCTGCACAAGCGCCGGAGAACTCAAGTAACGGAGTCTTGAACTGGCTGCCCTTAACCGTATTTGCTTTAAACTTCTCAAGAACTTCCGGCTTCTCCGGCTTCGCTGCAGCGAATTCGAAGATTGGCTGTTGGTTCAGATTGTTGCTCAGTTTGTCCATGACCAGAGCCTTCTCGCCCTTCTTGCCAGGACATACGTTAGCACAGGAACCACAACCGGTACAGTCAAGCGCAGAGACGGTCATGGAGAACTTGTATCCCGGCATGCCGGTCATATCTAAGGTCTTCATGTCAGCCGGAGCATTCGCTGCTTCATCAGCGGTCATTGCTACCGGACGAATTACTGCATGCGGGCATACATAAGAACAGAAGTTACACTGAATACAGTTTTCCGGTTTCCAAACCGGTACATTTACGGCAATGCCGCGCTTCTCATATGCGGAAGAACCGGATGGTGTGGAACCGTCTACATATTCGGTGAATGCCGATACCGGCAGGCTGTTGCCTTCCTGAGCATTTACTTTCGACTGAACGTTGTTGACGAAATCGACCACATCTTTTCGGCCGGAGGTTACTACTTTGTAATCCAGACCCTCGTCAGCACAGGACTTCCAGCTGTCCGGAACGTCCACCTTCACAACGTTATCAGCACCGGCATTGATGGCTGCCCAGTTTCTCTTAACGATTTCCTCACCCTTACGGCCGTAGGTCTTCTCCGCAGCATCTTTCATCAGCTGGATGGCCTTCTCCTCCGGAATGATACCGGTCAGTTTGAAAAATGCCGACTGCAGGATGGTGTTGATACGGGTCGCACCCATACCGGTTTCAATACCAATCTTTACACCGTCGATGATGTAGAAGTTGATGTTGTGATCAGCAATGTACTGCTTCATCTGACCTGGCAGATGAGCATCCAGCTCTTCTACGCTCCATGGGCAGTTCAGCAGGAAGGTACCGCCGTCAATGATTTCCTGAACCATATTGTACTTACGTACGTATGCCGGATTGTGGCATGCTACGAAGTTCGCCTGACGAATCAGGTAGGTGGATTTGATCTTCTTGTGTCCGAAACGCAGGTGAGATATGGTCACACCGCCGGACTTCTTGGAGTCATAATCAAAATATGCCTGAGCATACATGTCGGTATTATCACCAATAATCTTGATGGAGTTCTTGTTCGCACCAACCGTACCGTCTGCCCCCAGACCCCAGAACTTACAGTTCGTCGTTCCTTCCGGCGTGGTGATCAGCGGAGTGCCCAGTTCCAGAGACAGATTGGTCACATCATCCACGATACCGATGGTGAATTTCTTCTTCGCGGTGTTGTCATATACCGCAACGATCTGCGTCGGGGTGGTATCCTTGGATCCCAGGCCATAACGGCCGCTGACAATTTCCACCTGATCGAACTTCGTGTTCTTCAGCGCAGTTACAACATCCAGGTATAACGGCTCACCCAGCGAGCCTGGCTCTTTGGTTCTGTCCAGTACGGAAATCTTCTTAACCGAATCCGGAATGGCAGCTACCAGCGCCTCTGCACTAAATGGTCTGTACAGACGAACTTTTACCACGCCAACTTTAGCGCCGGTGTTCTTTACCAGATAGTCAATGGTCTCTTCAATGGTGTCATTTACCGAACCCATAGCAACGATTACGTGCTCTGCATCAGCAGCGCCGTAGTAGTTGAACAATTTGTAATCGGTACCGATCTTAGCATTTACCTGATCCATGTAATCCTGTACGATTGCCGGTAAGGCATCGTAGTAGCTGTTACATGCTTCTCTTGCCTGGAAGAAGATATCCGGATTCTGGGCCGAACCTCTCTGGCAAGGATGGTTTGGATTCAGGGCATGGGCACGGAACTCATCAATTGCATCAAAATCAGCCAGATCAGCCAGATCAGCATAATCCCAGGCTTCGATTTTCTGCAGCTCATGAGAAGTACGGAAACCGTCAAAGAAATTGATAAACGGAATTTTGCCTTTGATTGCCGCCAGATGTGCAACTGCGGTCAGGTCCATAACCTCCTGAACGCTGGACTCACACAGCATGGCGCAGCCGGTCTGACGGCATGCATATACATCGGAATGATCGCCGAAAATAGACAACGCATGGCTTGCCAGTGCACGGGCAGATACATTGATTACGCCCGGCAGCTGTTCGCCGGCAATTTTATATAAGTTAGGAATCATTAGTAATAGACCTTGTGAAGCGGTATAAGTAGTGGTCAGTGCACCGGCTGCCAAAGAACCGTGTACTGCACCTGCTGCACCTGCTTCTGATTGCATCTCTGTTACCTGGACAGTCTGACCAAAGATATTCTTTCTGCCTTCTGTCGCCCACTCGTCCGTATGTTCAGCCATAACGGATGACGGGGTGATCGGATAGATAGCGGCAACGTCCGTAAATGCATATGACGCGTGGGAAGCAGCCTGATTACCATCCATCGTTTTCATTTTTCTTGCCATTTGATTTTCCTCCTGCAAATGTGAATAGTACATATCCCGGAAAGGTCTTCCGGGTTTACCACCGGGATATCCCGGTATATGAACCTCTCCGTCTACTTTCCCCCCTACGTTCACAAAGGGGGCTTTTCTCTTTGAAAGGTTGACCTGTTTTTATTATAACAACTTTTAACTGATTTGAAAACCAAAAAAAACCAAAACAAAGTATTCTTTTGCATACAATCGCAAAAAAAGAGGGTACTATCCATAACTTCATGGATACCACCCTTAAAAAACGTTATTTTTCTATCATGAAGGACCTGGTGAAACCATCTGCACATCATCCGTGCTGCCTGTTCCCGGGGCATTGTTATCTGGCGCGGCAGTTGTCTGCCCCGTGGTAGCTGCCGGCCCGGCGGCAGTTGTCGACGATGTGCCGCCCGGCTTTGAACTGCCAGTTGTCGGTGTCGTGCTGCCCGGCTTCGTACCGCCAGTTGTCGGCTCCGTGCTGCCCGGCCTCGGACTGGTCGTGGCGGCTTCAGTCGGGTCGGCGGTGTTCGCACCCGGTTCACCTGACTCTGTTGTTTTACCGATATCCGGCATGGTTGTAAAGCCATCCCCTGCACCTTCCGGTGCCGGTCCGGATTCAATCGGCGGTACGATCTCACCTTCAAGGGTACCTTCGGTAGTAGCCACGCTGCCAGAGGTGTTCCGTAAAATAACCGGGGCATGTCCTTTATAATTAGTCTTATGGTCAACTTCCTGGCTGATCACTTCGCCATTTTTCGTAACCACCAGTCTGGTCGTCCAGCTGCTGCCCCTGGTTCCGGCGCTCTTGATCACCTCAACGTCCAGTTCCAGGGTTGGATCCTCTTCATAAGTCGGGGCCGGCGGATCTTTTTCCCCATTCTTGGTGGATTCGAGTTTCTGCTTTACGCCGTCCGCCAAAACCGGAACGGCATAGATAGAAATGGTGACCGTCTGGTTCGAATAGCTGGCCCGGATTCCAATCGCCGCACTGGAGTTATTGACAAACTTGTAATCCGGTCCGCCCCAGCTTATCGTAGCATCGGTCCCGGGTGTCACATAGGAAGGTTCATAGGTATGGGACTGGCGCACAGTGGTTTTGAGTCCCGCCTGTACCACCGTATTGTATAGAGTGGAAGACACCTGGCAAACACCACCGCCAATTTCTTCTACTACTTCTCCGTTATTATATGCTGCCGCACCCTGGTAGCCCTTGGCTTCCGTACGCGGTCCCACTGTTCCGTTAAAGGAGAATTCCTGTCCCGGCTGCAGCACCGTTCCGTTGATGGCCTGTGCGGCCAGCTTTATATTCGTATTCCGCTTGCTGTTGGAGGTCGTCTTTGTGGTAAAGGAAGATACCGTTTTGTACTTCTCTTTTGCCGCCTCCTCATTAAACTCCGGCTCTACCGTCTTGACCGACACCTCGATGGACGTGTCAAACTTTTTGGCCTTGATCGCCTGCGTAATGTCGGAAATCAGTTTTTCCTGATCCACTGCCGCACCGGTCTCGGCACCGGTAAACAAAAACTTGTCATTTGCCGCATCATAGCTGGAAATAGATCCGTTCTTCGCCGACTTGTCCCAAAGTGCGGCGACTGCTGCGACTTCTGCCTGTATCGCCGATTCCAGACCGCCGATATCCAAAGCATAGCTTTCTTTGGCTTCCCCACTGTAAACCTCCTGCAGCAGCTGATCGACTTTCTCCGACATCAGATTCTTTACCGAATAGGATTCCCCGCTGTGGGTCACTTTCATATTCCACGGATACTTCTTAAGGATCGCTTCCCTGGCCTCCGCTTTGGACATGCCGGTGATGGAAACCCCATCCACCGTCACTTCTTTTTGCAGCTGCGTCTCCGGTTCGGTGGTCACTTCCGTCTCGGGTTCTTTGATCATGTCCGGCCCGGTCATGCCCTTTAGCAGGAACACGATACAGGTAATTGCTAAAATCAGCAGCACGCCGCCGATTGCGATCTTCCTAAAATCATAGTGGGAGCCGCCTTTTCTGCGGCCATGGTTCTTTCTGGCATTGCTATATTGATAACCGGTACTCCGGGTACTGCCGGTGTTCCTGCTTTTTGAACTGCTGTTGCTGCCCCTTGCCCGGGAGCGTCCTGATCCATTCCTTCTCTGGTTATTATTCTGACTCATATCTGCACCTTGTATTTCCTCTTCTATATTCTTCCCCGGATTTTTCGCCAGGGGTACTTGACATAAATTTTACACCTACTAGAGTATAACATACTTTTCCAAAAAGAAAATTACTATTTTATAAATTTTTTAAATTTTTTGAGATTGTTTTTCTTAACATCGACTGTTATACTATATTTACTGGCGAGTAACCTGCATAACCGGCACGGCAAACGTCAGAAAAAACAGGAGGAATCAATATGAAGATTCAAAACGTCAATGATGTCGATTCTTTTTTCAAAGTAATCGATGCCTGCAAGGGTCCGGTGGAACTGATCTCTCCGGAAGGCGACCGCATCAACCTGAAGTCAAAATTATCCCAATATCTGTCCATGGCCGCCATCTTCTCCAATGGCTACATCAAGGAATTGGAGCTGGTCGCTTATGACAAAGAGGATATCGAACGATTAATCAAGTATATGTATCAGGGCGAATAATTCACCCGGACAGGAACACACTTCGGCACGTACCAGCTGGTATATTCCGGTGTGTGTTTTTTTCTTGCAAACAAATATTTTTAAAAAAAAGTGTAAACAGTGACATGCTGCCCGACATATGATTAAGTGTAAACAAATTTTGGAGGATTTAATATGAGTGATTTAGCTGCTACAAACTGTGGATGTGGATGTGAATGTGACAACAGAGGAAATGGTTTTAACTTTATCTGGATCATCTTGCTGCTGTGCTGCTGCGGTGGTGGCAACGGTATCGGCGGAGGCTTCGGCGGCGGCAATGACTGCGGTAACGGGTGTGATTTCATCTGGATCATCCTGCTGCTGTGCTGCTGCGGTGGCGGTAATGGTTTCTGCTAAAGTCCATAATACCCCCTCTTAATTGAGGGGGTACGTTTTTTTCCTCACGATCTGTCTTTCTGTATATTCATCCCATTCTTATTTCGGTAACTTCTCCCATTACTATTCATTGGTACGGCGTTTTTTTGATTACGCAGCGACTTCTGCCGGTATTCCAG
>Ga0154002_1000204_pt1 | contig 16079 bp, 12 predicted proteins | sample TSNY086MetaG_FD_102276 | JGI IMG/M metagenome (GOLD analysis project Ga0154002, IMG submission 102276) | Attine ant fungus gardens microbial communities from New York, USA - TSNY086 MetaG | ecosystem: Host-associated > Fungi > Mycelium > Unclassified | place: USA: New York, Robert Cushman Murphy... | reverse complement strand
GGTGCGCTCCGGAAGCGAAGCAACCATCGGCAGCCGCTCTTCCACCGGCAGCATCGTCAGCGGCTTTTTATCCGACAGCGTCTGATACCAATAGGCGGTGCTGCTCCAGTCGTCCGCCAGATGATTGGCGTGGCCGTGCTCAATCGTCACCCGGATACTTTTCTCAAACCGGATCGGATCCGTGATGTGGAAGCGATACGCGATATGCATGCCTTCCGTGTTATCGCCCTCATGCACGATGGTGCCGAAAAACGGAAAATGATTGCGCTGCATCCCCCATGCATGATTAAAATAGTCCTCCGTTCCGGTGCCGTTGATACTGGGATACTCCTCACCGTCAATGAAAAACATGTCATTGCCTTCGCCCCACCAGCTTCCCTGTAAATGTTTTACACTCAGATTACAGCCGACAAAGTGTCCTCTGCCCTCTGTTTCAAGAACGACATAGTTGTTCTCTCCCTTTAAATTGGGAACGGTGTTAACCTCCGGTGAATTGGTCTGCAGTTCCGGCCCCCAGCCTTTGCATGGGTTCTCACGATGCCAGGAGGAATGGAAATACAGGGTATCCTCATCCAGAGGCTTTTTATACATCTCATAATCAACATAAAAATAAAGGATAAATGGCAGTTCATTTTCATTGATAATTTCAATCTTCGCTTTGCTGTTAAAGGGCATCGGGAAATAGCAGGATACCGAGCATGGTGCTCCGTAACGCCCCGCCTCTTCCGGTTTCAGCGACACATTAAACGGCAGTGACGTAAAATTCCCGGGATAACTGTTGCCAATACAGAAGAAATCACCGAACGGAACCAGGACACTGGGTGTACTCTCATCATCCCAGGTGATTTTAATCAAAGCCTTGCGGTAATAAAACGGATCATAGTCATCCCAGATTACGCCAAGCGCCGGATGAATCTCCATCACCGGGGCAGCGTTTGCCTGCATCACCGGATCGATAATCGACGGTTCCTTTACCTTGCGGCAGGAGGAGGTCATCCAGATATGTGTGATGCACCCCGGCCCTTCGATCTCTCCCAGAGTAATGCTGCTGCCAGGTGCTATCTCCCAGTAATCCTGATTTCTGCCACTGTGATCCCAACTGGACAGACGGCCGTTTTTCGCTTCCTTCGCTTTTGTCAGATCCTTAAACATTCCTGTAATATTGCCCATTTTTTCTCCTTTAACCTTTGACTGCGCCGGCAGTCATTCCATCAACAATATTTTTTTGAAATAAACCATAAAATACCAGTTCCGGTATAATTATCATGATGCTGGAGGCGATAATCGCGCCATAATCCACGCTGAACTTTCCTTTAAAGAACGATGCCCCCATGGACAGAGTATAGCTGCCAATATCCCGCAGCATAACCGATGCAAACGGATATTCATTCCATATGTAAAGCACATTAAAAATCACTACTGTGGCAATCACCGGTTTGGTCATTGGCAGGATCACCCGCCCGATAAGCTGCCATAAGGTGCACCCATCCACCAGAGCCGCCTCATCAATCTCCCTGGGCAAGGCCTTCAGATAACCCACCAACAGCAGGGTGTTAAAGGAAATCGAAGTGGCGATATAGGGCATGATAAGTCCGTACTTTTCCTTCAGTCCTAACAACAAGTTAATCTTGTACACCGGAAACAGCAAAATAAAGGGTGAAATAGATAATCCCAGGATCAGGTAACCATAGATCAGCTGCTTCAGATGTTTCCCAAAATCCATCCTGGCCAGAACAAATGAACTCAAAAACGTGATCACCAATTCCGCCACTATGGAAACCATGCAAATCGTAAACGTATTGAGATAAAGCTGCCGGTAATTGAGTGTGTCTAACGCATGGACATAGTTATCAAAATTGATGCTGTCAGGCATCGACAGGGGCGACAGCATAATCTCGGAATTTGTTTTGAATGACAGAATAATCATCCACAAAAACGGGAATACGGTTATTACCGTAACTGCAATCATTCCAAAATACATCAGCATCCTTTTTCTTCGACTCATCATCCTTCTTTTTCCTCCCCTCGCCTTGCCGCAACCTGGTAGAGCCCCACAATAATGATGGAAAAAACAAACGTGATGGTAGCCAGCGACATCCCATATCCATATTCTCCGTTTGTGAACGTAGTGGAATAACTATAAGTGACAAGTGTTTCCGACATGTGGTTAGGTCCCCCGCCCGTAGTCTGCTGAACAATCTCAAATATCTTAAATACTCCGGTAATAATCAAAACCGCTACCGTGGAAATGGTGGTCCGGATCATCGGAATGATGATATACAAAACCTTCTGAACAGGAGAAGCACCATCCACCCGGGCTGCCTCAAGCACCTCCTCCGGCAGCATCTTAAGTCCGGCGATGTAGATTGTAACGATATAGCCCAGCTGCTGCCAAAAATAGATCACGGCGATTGAATAAGGGCTTAATGTTTTCCCGCCGATCCATTGCTGCTTCATCCCCGTCAGCCCGATCGCGTCCAATATTCCATTCAGGACACCGACCTCCGGGTCTAAAATATAGACCCAGATAATGCCCACGATAATCGGCGCAATGATAGCCGGTGAAAAGATTAATGCTTTACATAATCCGTTATACTTCAGACTGTTATTCAAAAGCATCGCAACGAGAAAAGCCGCCACCAGTAACAACAGAAAATCAACGAACAGGATGATCACCGTATTCCGCACCGAAATCCAAAAGGTGGTGTCCGAAAACAGTCTCTGATAATTTGTTAACCCCACAAACTTTGCCGTCCCAATTCCTGAATACCTGGTAAAACTATAATATAAGGCAATAAATATCGGTGCGATAATATAAAGTGTATAGACAACCAGTGTCGGCAGTAACAGTCCTGCAATATACCTTTTTTTACTTAACCAATGCATAATCCCCTCCTACGGTGACTAGTTTGCATATCCCTGCTGTTTGTCAATTTTGTCCAGAGCTTCCTCCGGCTCATAATTGCCCAGCATTACCCCCAACATAGAATCGTATAACTGTGCCTGAACGGAAGAAGAAATAACCAGGTCCGGTTGGGCAGACGGACTCTCCCAGCCTTCATCCAGTGCTGCCAAAACCGCTTTCAGTGCATGCTGTTCTTCCTTAACCTGGATCCCACTATAGTTCGTTGAAGGAAATGCCGAACCGGCATAGGTAATCTGCGCCGCCTCCTCACTATAATAAAATTCCAAAAACGCATAGACAGCAGCTTTCGTATGTTCATTCTGCGAAATTGCCTGATTCACACAAAGCGGCGCTGACGGTACTTTCATTGCCCGTTCCTGTTTATATGTACTGTCTCCAAAGGTCGGCCCCCACCAGAAACCAACATTCTCTCCAAGTGCTTCATCCAGCTCCGCGCAGTCCCATGCGCCGGTATCAAACAACGCTGCATTGCCTGCCTTAAACTGTTCTTTTGCATCAAAGTAGCTGAGTGTTGACATATTGCTGGGGAAAGCTGAAGCCTCACCTAATTGCTTCAGTTTTTCAAAGCATGCAACCAGATTGGGATTGTTGAACTTCTCTTCTCCTGCTAAAATCGCATCAATATAATCCGAATATCCGTATCGGTCCAGGACCGCAAGGAAGGCCCATATTGCATAGGTATCCGTACTGCCCTGGGCAATCGGTATTATTCCCGCCGCATTTAACGCTTCTGCCATTGTCAGGAATTCCTCAAACGTGGTGCCATTGACCGGAGCTTCCATGCCATTGTCGGCAAATACCTTTTTGTGATAGAAAAATCCCTCCACATTACTCTGATAGGGCAGGCCGTACTGCATGCCGTCTTTCTGAAAAGCAGCCTTGGTGCTGTCATCCAATGCTTTATCCGTCGCTTCATTCTGCGACAAAAACTCCTGCAGATCAAGAATAACTCCGGCTTCGGCATACTCCGGCGCCTCGGCAGCATCCACCCAGAACACTTCCGGTAAGGTACCGTCAGTAGCTTTCAGCTTCAGATTCGTGGAATGAGCACTTTTTTCTGCCGCTTCAAACTCGACCCGGTATTCGCCCTGGAATTTTTCATTGAATGCATTGACGATCTCATACGTTACCGCTTCCTGTGCTTTGGGATCTGCCACATGAATCCCGAATCTGATTACCGTTTCTTCCTCACCGCCACGATCCGGCGCCACAGTCTGCACCTGACTTGCGGCAGTGGATGGCGTCGTTTCTTTGCCACAGCCCGATAACAGAACAGTGGTGATTCCTGCAAACAAACACATTGCATACATCTTTTTTTTCATAAATAGCCCCTTTCTCTGTTTGTGGAACCCGTTCCACTAATGGTCAAAAAAATGCGGGTGGAACCCGTTCCATTGATGGTTAAAAAAAATTTATTACCTTTGTCGACTTAATTGTCATTATATAGCATAAAATATGTATTGTCAACTAAAATCAAAAGAAAAAATGTATATTTCTATCTGTGGAACCCGTTCCTCTCCAGACCAAAATATACACTTTTACCAATCATGTGCTTTTGCCTTTGCGCAAAGTGATATCCACTATCACTCTTTTATTCAAAGTATCATCACCGGCGATGCGTTCGAGCATCAAACGGCTGCACTCATGAGCCAGCTTATCAATGGGCTGGACAATCGCAGTCATCGTGGGATGGACCAGTGTTGTCGGCATCGTCCCATCATAGGCGACTACCTTCGCCTCCTCCGGGATCCTTCTGCCGTCCTCCAGAGCAACCTTCATATATGCGATTGCCAGTAAATCTGCACCAAAGACTCCATCCGCATCCATATGTTTATAATATACATCCCTGACTACACTGTTAAAATAAGCCATCTCAAACCGGTTCCATTCCAGTTCATAAGAAAAGACCGGGATTCCCGCCTCCTTCATCCTGCACTCAAAAGAGATGTGTCTTTCATGGGCAGGAGAATTAACATTCTTAGCCCCCTGAAATTGGATCACGGAGGTACAGCCGGCACGGATCATTTCCTCCGCCGCCAAAAGTCCGCCGTTCCAGTGGTTCGCACCGACCACCGGTATATTGGCCCCAAGAAAGCGATCGAATGCGATAATCGGCTGGCTCGTATTTAAGTATTCACTGATTTCCAGAGAATGAACACCCGTGATAATCCCATCCACAATATGCCGCTTTAGCATGGAAAGGTACTCCACTTCATAGTTCTGCTCCCTGATTGTGCTGCATACCATCGTTTTAAATCCACTGTCGTACAGCTCGCTTTCGATACACCTGACCAGCTCAGCAAAAAAAGGGTGGGCAATGTCCGGTACGAGTACCGCAATAATTCCGCTTTTTTTCTGGAATAGATTCCGCGCCAGCTCATTGGGAGTGTAATCCAGCTGTGCCATCGCTGCCAATATCTTTTTCTTTGTTTCCGGTGCCACATAGCCGCTGTCATTTAAGGCTCTCGAAACGGTTCCAACGCCAACTCCGGCAAGTTTTGCAACATCTTTGATGCCCGCCATCTAATTTATTCTCCTTCACTTTCATAACCACAATCCTCAAATCAATCCAATTGCTTCCCGCACCGTACTCACCCCATGCAACGCAATCTTATCCGTTTTCTTCATCTTCTCCAGACATACCTGCGGCAAGATACAAGCCTCAAAGCCCAGCTTCATTGCCTCGTTCACCCGCTGCTCCGCCATCGAAACAGCACGTACTTCACCCGACAGTCCTACTTCCCCGAAAATAATCGTTTTGGGATTCACCGGCCGGTCCTTATAGCTGGACACCAGTGCCAATACAATCGCCAGATCCAGGGCCGGCTCATTCATCCGGACTCCGCCGGCAATATTAATATAAGCATCATATCGCGACATTTCATAATGACAGCGGTTTTCCAGTACCGCCATCAGCAAGTTCACCCGGTTATAATCAGTTCCCGCCGCTGTCCGTCTGGGCATTCCAAAATTGGTCTGGGCCACCAGGGCCTGCACCTCCAGCAGAATCGGTCTGGTTCCCTCTAAAGAACAGGCAACTACCGCCCCCGATGCCCCGGCGGGCCGGCCGTTTAAAAGATACTCCGACGGATTCTCTACCTCCACCAGTCCGGCTTCCTGCATTTCAAACACACCGATTTCATTGGTAGAACCAAAACGGTTCTTAACCCCCCGCAAGATGCGGTAAGAAGCATTCCGCTCTCCTTCAAAATACAGCACACTGTCCACCATATGCTCCAGCACGCGCGGGCCGGCCACCACACCTTCCTTGGTTACATGACCGACAATAAATACCGCGATCCCCATACCTTTCGCAATCTGCATCAGAATATTCGTGGATTCCCGTACCTGGCTGACGCTGCCCGGGGCTGATGCCACATCTTCCCGGTACATCGTCTGAATCGAGTCAATAATCACCACTTCCGGCTGCTCTTTCCGAATCACCTCACTAATATGATCCAGACTGGTCTCACACAAAAACCGCAGGTCACCGGTGATCGTTCCAATCCGGTTGGCCCGCAGCTTAATCTGCTTTAAAGACTCCTCGCCGGAAATATACAGCACCTTATGCCCCGCTGCTGCCAGATTCCGGCACACCTGCAAGAGCAGTGTAGACTTGCCAATTCCCGGATCGCCGCCAACTAAAATCAGGGAGCCGGTCACAATGCCGCTCCCCAGTACCCGATCCAATTCCTGATAACCGGTCGAAATCCGGTCCTGATCTTCAATGGATACCTCGGACAGCAGCACCGGCTTAACCGCCATTCCCGCTCCCAGTCCAGTTGCGCGGCCACCCGCAGCAGAAGTTTTCTTCGCCACCGGCTCCTCTACAAAAGTATTCCATTCCTTGCAGCCCGGACATTGTCCCAGCCACTTACTTGATTCAAAACCGCATTCTTTACAAAAGAATGCGGTTGTCTTCGCTTTTGCCATATATTATGTTCCCTATCTTTAGCCACTTTTCCTGAACCTATGTATCCGGTCCCTATCTCTTCAATACTTTCACCTGACAGGCAATTCCATCATTCAGTTCCACACTGACTACCAGCTTACCGCTCTTATTGGTCTTCATTCCGCCAACGGCATAATCATCTACAAATACCTCATACTCCGTATCATCTTCCAGCTGGACACTGATCTGGGCATCTTTATCACCCTCAACCGTAAATTCCACGCCGTCATTCGCCACTGAAAAATGCTCCACTGCTGTCCCCGGAACAGATTCGTATACGAACATTCCGTTGCGTTCCAACTTTGTAATCTCATAAAAAGTCTTAATCTTATATAGGTCTCCTGCATGTTCATAGTCCTGGAGTTTTTCCTTGGCTGCTAATTTGTAATTCCCAAAGCTAATGGTTCCATCTGCTTCCGAGCGAATCAACGATTCAATAACTGGCATTACTTTGCCCTCCTGTTATCTTTCTTTTGCTTAGTACAGCGTTGCAATGCTGTACAAGTGTCAAGCTGACAGCATCCGTAAAAAGGCACTGTCACTTGACATCATTATACACCACTCCGAAAAAAATGGCTAGTTATTTATCAGCTCCGGCGATAAAAATTTCAAGTCGTCGCCCTCTTTGATCACCTCGATCTTATCACCATTTTTCACGCTGCCATCCAGAATCTCCTGGGCAAGTTTATCTTCCAGCCGGCTTTGAATGGTTCGGCGCAGGGGCCGGGCCCCATATTTCTGATCATAGCCCTTTTCTACCAGCAGTTCTTTGGCTTCCTCGTTGACTGACAGTTCAATATTCATCTGACTCTTGGTCCGGCGGATGATTCCCTGCAGCATAATGTTGATAATCTGCTTCATATTCTCTCTGGTCAATGAATGGAATACCATAATTTCATCAATCCGGTTCAGGAACTCCGGTTTAAATAACCGCTTGACCTCTTCCATCACCCGGTCTTTCATAAATTTATACTGCTGACCTTCATCCTCCGCCGAAGCAAATCCCAGGCGCTTTGGCGAGATGATATTCTCAGCTCCGGCATTGGATGTCATGATCAAAATCGTATTTTTAAAATCAATCTTCCGGCCCTGGGCATCAGTGATATGGCCATCATCCAGCACCTGCAGCAAAATATTGAATACATCCGGATGAGCCTTTTCGATCTCATCAAACAGAATCACCGAATACGGATTACGGCGAACCTTTTCACTCAGCTGCCCGCCTTCATCATATCCCACATATCCCGGCGGTGAGCCAATCATCTTGGAGACACTGTGCTTCTCCATATATTCTGACATATCAACCCGGATCAGGGCATTGTCGGTGCCAAACATCGCTTCTGATAAAGCCTTGCAAAGCTCCGTCTTGCCAACACCTGTCGGTCCCAAAAACAAAAATGATCCAATTGGCCGTTTAGGATCCTTAAGACCCACACGCCCCCGGCGAATGGCTTTGGCAACTGCCGTCACCGCCTCATCCTGGCCCACTACCCGCTGATGGAGAATGCTTTCCAGATTACGCAGACGCTCTGACTCTTCCTCTTCCAGTTTGCGCACCGGAATCTTCGTCCAGCCGGATACAATATCGGCAATTTCCGCTTCACCGACAATCAGTTTGCGGGTAGTCTTTTCTTTCTGCCATTTCTCTCTGGCTTTTTCGATTTTCTCCCGTTTCTTTTCCTGCTTTTTCTTGATCTCCCCAGCCTTTTCGTATGCTTCAGCCTTGATTGCCGTTTCTTTTTGTTGTTCCAGCTTCTCGATTTCTTTATCCAGTTCCTTGATCTCCGGCGGCTCTACATACGTGGTCAGGCGAATCTTGGAAGAGGCCTCATCAATCAGATCAATGGCCTTATCCGGCAGAAAACGGTCATTGATATAACGGGCCGACAACTTCACCGCGGCCGTCAGGGCATCATCCGTAATTGTCACTCTATGATGTTCTTCATACTTGACACGCAGTCCTTTTAAAATCTTGATCGACTGCTCCTCATCCGGCTCTTCCACCATAACCGGCTGGAACCGGCGCTCCAGAGCCGAATCCTTTTCGATGTATTTCCGATATTCATCAATCGTCGTGGCACCGATCAGCTGCAGCTCTCCCCGGGCCAGGGACGGTTTTAAAATGTTGGAAGCATCAATTGCCCCCTCTGCTCCGCCGGCGCCGATGATCGTATGGATCTCATCAATAAACAGCAAAACGTCACCGTCCTCCATGACCTCGGCCAAAACTTTTTTGATCCGCTCCTCAAATTCACCGCGATATTTGGAACCTGCCACCATTCCGGACATATCCAGGGTCATCACCCGCTTGTCCGCAATCGTCTCCGGAACATTACCGGCCATAATCATCTGGGCCAGTCCTTCTACAACGGCTGTCTTACCCACGCCCGGCTCCCCGATCAGACAAGGATTATTCTTGGTGCGGCGGCTCAGAATCTGCACCACCCGCTGAATTTCCTGTTCTCTGCCAATCACCGGATCCAGCTTGCCGGCTTTCGCCAGCGCAGTCAGATCACGGCTGTAATTATCTAAGGTCGGGGTACTGGCTTTGCTTTTTCCCGGGCGGCCCATTGACAGGTCCTCTCTGTTTGCCGGCGCGTCCTCCCCCATCGCGGCAACAATATCCATATAGATTTTCTGGATGCTCACATCCATTGTATTTAACAAACGGGCCGCCACACAGTCATTCTCCCGGATAATGGATATCAGCAAATGCTCCGTGCCAATGAGCGGTGCCTTAAAACGAACGGCCTCTCGGTAACTATTCTCAATCACTCTGGTTGCACTTGGCGTATATCCGCTTTTCTCAGCCATTCGAACCGAATGATTCGGCGAAATCAACCGGTCAATCAACTCCGCCACCCTGGCCGCAGTAACTCCATTATGCCCCAGAACCTTGGCAGCAACCCCGCTGCCTTGTCGGATCAGGCCCATCAGCAAATGTTCGGTTCCCACATAATTATGGCCCAAATCCTCCGCCGCATCGACGGCCAGGCTGATTGCCTCCCTTGCCTGCTCTGTAAAACGATCTATCATCAGTTTCTTCCTCCTTCTTAATTCAATTCCGGCAGTTCGGTCCGCAGATAAGCAGCTCGCGCCACATCCAGTTCCTCCTTGCCCAGGGGCCGGTCGGAAAGTTTCTGCAGATTAGCCGGCTGGATCCCTAACATCAGCCGGTATACGGAGCATGGATCCCTGGTAGTCATAATGCCGTCGTTAGTGCCAGACATCAACTGGGACAGGTATGTCATCGCCTCTTTTGCCGAAAGTCTTCTGGCATATTTTAATACACCATATGATTTATATGCTTCATCCGTACATTCCAGACCATGTTTTTCCAGTGCCATTTTACGAACCTGGCGCTCCCGGGCCAACAGCTGGTGCGTGACCTTGCCTACCAGGTCCAGAATCTCCTTCTCGGTCACCCCCAGGGTCTTCTGGTTGGACACCTGGTAGAGCGCCCCATAATTCTCACTGCTTTCGCCGAAGGCACCTTTGATGACTGCGCCAAAACGGCTCATCTCCGTCACCAGGCCCTGGAACTTCTTCCCCTGGGACAAAGTCGGCAGATGCAGCACCACCGAGACCCGCAGGCCGGTTCCTACATTAGTCGGAAATGAAGTCAGATAACCATACTTTTCATCATACGCATACGGAAATCTCATGTTGATATAATCATCCAGCTGATTGGCCTGCTTCCAAAGCTCCTCCAGGCACAAACTGCCCGACAGCAGCTGCAGCCGGATATGGTCCGTACCATTCAGGACAATGCTGGTCTCTTCTGTTTCCGATATGATAATTCCCGTTGGCTCCTTACTATCCGCAATTGTGGAATTTATAACTTGCCGTTCCCGCAGGGCCTTCCGATCCAGTTCTTTTAGTTCCGCCAGATTGGCATACTCGTACTTCTTTCCATCGATCTCTCCCAGGTCCCGCAGTCCATATTCCAGACGGCGGATCATCTCTTTACTTTGCAAATGCGTAAGCTTGGAAGGAAATGGATACTGTTCCCAGTTTCTCACCAGACGGATCCGGCTGCTGATGATTCCGGGCTGTTTCTGCTCTGTCTGTTCAAACCATTTCAACATTATTTTTCCTCATTACTTTCCATTTTCAACATATTGATCTTGTCACGGCAGTTGGCTGCCAACTCATACTCTTCCCGCTCCAGGGCTTCCAAAAGCTTTGCTTTCAGGATCTGGATCCGCTCCTCCAGGCTTTCACTTGCCGCTTCCATACCTGTCGCGTCCATCGCCCCTGGCAGTACTTTGGCCGTCTCCGCCGGCTCCGTATGGTACTTGGGATGCTTGCCGGTATGGGTATCACTGCCCTGCAGCTGCCGGATATTGTCACTGATCAGCAGATCAAAGACACCATAGCAGTCCGGACAGCCAAAACAGCTGTCCTTAACAAATTCTTCGTAGCTGGTCTTGCAGGTTGGGCAGATTACCTGACTTGATTTGTCTTCTTTTTCTTCTTCATTAATTCCAAGCAATCCCGACAGTAGTTTTCCCAACGGAAAATCGCCGTCAAATATTGCCGAATACGGTCCAAAATCCAGTTCTCTGGCGCACTGGGCACAAAAATGATGCTCCGTTTTGACACCATTCATCACTTCGGTATATTGGATATTGGCTTCTCTGATTTTACAGCGTTCACATAACATAATCTTCCTCCAGTCATGCCTTTCCAAAATAATTATAAAGCTCATCAACCAGCGCATGGGTCTCTTCCCGGCTGACCTCCATGCAAATCGCCCGGGCCAGCAATACCCCCAGGTTGCTCCTAAGTTCCTGAATCGCCCGGACCTTATTGGCATCCAGGGAAATCACCGCGCCCCGGCGCCGGTCCAGCTTGATGAATCCTTCCTGACGCAGCACGGAATAGGCCTTATTTACTGTATGCATATTGATCCCGATATTATCCGCCAACTGGCGTACCGATGGCAGAGAATCGCCCTCCTGGATATGTTCTGTCGCAATTCCGATAATAATCTGATTCCGCAGCTGAATATAGATTGCTTCATCACTTTCAAAATCAATTTTCAAGATCATAAACTCACCATCTTTCGTTTCGCTTGTTATAGCGATAATATAACAATTGTATCACAAAAGAGAGGCTACGTCAAGTAGCCTCTCACTTCCATTTTTTATAATTCCTACCGATCCTCATCCAGATCAAAGAATTCAAAATCATCATCATCCAGTTCCAGGATATCTTCGCTTGCTGCAGCTGCTTCCCTGGCCAGATCCGCCGCAATTGTCATTTCCATGTCAGCCGCTGCAGCAGTTTCCCCGGAGCTGGCTGCTGTTGTATCAGCTGTCGTCAATACCTCCGGCTGATAAGCTTCAATCGGGATTTTCGATTCCCCATCTTCCTCGTAATCCTCTTCATCACCCATCATGTAGCGTTCTTCCTTGCTTAGCTTCTTGCCTCTGGAGGTCCGGGCAGCGGAAGTCGTCTGGGGATCTTGATGATTTTTTTTCTTTTTACCTTTTGATACCAGAACCACGATCAGCAGAATCAATAAAATTCCCACTGCTGCCGCCAGACCGTAGACAATATAGCCACGGGTTGCGTAATCCTTGCACAGGTTATTATATTCCGTACTCAGCAGGGCATAATTCTCGGCCGTTTCATCTACAATAAAACGCTGAATCGTATTTTCTTTGTTGTCATAACGGTAAAAATCCAACTCGCCGTTTTCATTCATGGCATAGAACAGACAGGTCTGCACATCTTGTGCTTTACCGTCTTTCGGATTTTTATCACCAGACCAGATCCAGCCGGGAACAGCTGCCTGCCCCACCTTGATGCTGCGCTTTTCAAAGCCGGCAGGAGCCACTAAATCCTCCGGCGGGTTGACGATCCGGATCCGCTTTGCCAGCAGGCTCAACTCGGCCAGAACCTCCGGCTCGTCACCGGTGCTTTCGGTTTCACCCTCCTCAGTTCCTTCTTCGGTCCCAATATTAGTTTTAGTTACCGTAATTACGTAATTCCTGGTTGAAGTGCCGTCCTGCGCAGTAACTTTGCAGGTAACGGTATTCTCGCCTTCCACAAGGCCCTCGACCCCTTCTATGGCCACTGCCGCATTATCATTATTTGCTCTGGCACTGACCGTCAGGCGGTCAACATCCAGCCCTACCGTTGCCGTATACTGTTCTACCTCCGGCGAAAATGACGGTTCCAGGACTCCCGGTGAGATCTGCAGAGACTGCAGCGTCGCATCATTGGAAGAAGTTGGCAGGCTGGCAATCGTAATCGTCGAAGTGCCTTCTTTTTCAACGGTCAGGGCCTGTCCGCTATTATCATATCCATCCCAATCGGTAATGGTAATCGACGTGCTGCCGGCCTGAAGTGCCTTAAACCGCAGCTCCGTCACCGCCTCGCGTTTGCCTTCCACGCCGCTGCGTACTGCGATTGCACCGGTGCCGCCGCTGGCATTATTTGTGTCGTTAATGAATTCCAGCATTGCCGCATCATATTTCAGCATTACTTTGGTATCACCAAGGGTTTCACCGCTGGTACAGGTGAATTTCATGGTTACCGTAAATGTCTCGCCCACCTTGGTTGACGGGTCGGAAAATGAAATTCTGGCGGCTGCCGCATATCCGTCAATCAGATATAGAGGGCTGACTACTGCCATCACCAAGGCCATCATCAGACCTAAAAACCACTTTTGTACTTTTCTGTTCATATTATCTCCTGTCTTTTCTGATTTCATAAGAAAAATCCCTCTCAACCGCCGGGGTCAATAATGATAATATTATCACCGCCCGGGGTAACAGCATGATCACTGCCGCCCGCCGGACCAGCTGCTCCCGGTCCGCCGCTGATGCTGCCGGGGTTCGTACTTCCGCCGGTATCACTGCCGGTATCACTGCCGGTACCGCCGCCCAGACCGGAGTTATATGTCGGTCCGCCATTCTGTCTGACTACATGAATGATATAGTCACGTACACAGCCATTTTGTGCTGTAACGGAAACTGTAATATCATTGTTGCCGCTTTGCAGCAGTATGTTTCCTTTGCCATTTACCACTGCAGCCGAATCGGCGGCGTTGGCAGAAACATTCACACTTGATACCGAATGATCAACAATCAGATCATAGGATAATATATCACGATGATAGGTCGGCGTTAAGGTAAAGCCTTCCACTCCCAGTTCACGGAGTTTATTGTTGGGACTTCCGTCTCCTGTTGGTTTGGTACAGGCAGACGCAGGCATATTGGTATAAACCGGAATCTTAAACTGCAATGGCTTGCTGCGCAGACCATCGTTATAAGCTTCCGCAAACAGGCATGCCTCAGCTGCTGCTGCATCGACATTGGTCATGTACTGGTGTTTGTACATATTGCTGCCCTGAACATTGTATTTCTTTAAGTAGAAAGTGTCCTGGCCGGTGTTTACATAAGTACTGCCATAGAACTGGGCACCGCCGACAATGGCTTTCTCCGGAGCGTTCCATGGTCTGCCGTAAATATCAGACTGCGAGGCATACCAAAGGCCTCGCTCGACTGCCGACATACCGCCGTCCTGGTAAGCACCAACGTTAAAATAATTGTAATAGCCTTCATAGCCAGAGTATGTACCGGATATCGAGCCGCTCGCTCCCTGAGTGCCCTGTTCCTGGATTATCATCGCGGCCAGTACATAAGGATTCACGCCCGACTGCGATGCTGCATTCATGATAATATCTACATAGGATCCGCTGCCGGTAACGGTAATATCGGCTGTCTGGCCGCCGCTTGCACCCGATGACCCGCCTGGTCCGTCACTGACGACACCCGGGCCATATGAGGTGGCCACAATTGCCGCATTGTGTTTGCTGATGGAAGCCTGAGGCGCTTCCAGGCTGACATTGCCCTGGCCGGTTTCGCTGCCGGGATCGGAGTTCCCGGTGTCTTCACCGGAATTGCTGCCGGAGCCGGTATTGCCGGGGCCAGTATTGCCGGAGGGTGCTACGATCACCCCACTGGTGGGCTGGCCAGCGGAATCGTCAGGTTCCACTACATTACTGTTGCTGCCGGATCCCGAATCACCGCCGGCCGGCGCATTGTATTGCATGAAGGTTCCTTTTAGCATGCCTTCCAAACCATCGCTGGTATGAATCGAGGCATCGTACTGCTGGGCCAGGAACTGAAAGATATAGACATCATCCAGGAAATTCCGGGGGTCCATGAAATAACGGACCAAATCATCGGAGGCTGCTACCCAGGTACTGCCGTCAAAGCCGGTCCAGGTACCGTTGTCCCAGTCATAGGCACCGTCTTGTATGGATTTATGGGAAGAGATGCTGTTTTTATGAATCAGGCTGCGGCCCAGTATTGTCTCGTTCTCAATTACCGTGTTCCAGTCCAGGCCGGTTTGCTGTGCGACAAATACCCAATTGGGATACTGGGCGTGAAGCTGCCGCAAGCCGTCTTTATAACTATCCGGAAATCCCTGGGCATTCATGTGGGATTCGAAATTGGCATCGTGAGTATAGGTTACCGGAAAGCGGACGTAGGTGCTCAGCGCATATCCGGTGGTCTGGACACCGCCGCTGCCGGTAAAACGGATCTGATACCAGAGTTTTCCATCACTGGCATTGCTTTCACCGATTACGGTTACAGATGCTCCTTTATCCAGCCTGGTCACCTGGGAATAACTGGTACCGGGACCACTTCGGACATTCAGGCTTGAGGCGTTGACGGTGGCGACACGTTCGGTGTAGGCATATGTTTCAAACGTGGGAAACAGGGTGCTCACCGGGGCATGTATCGATAGAACCAGGCCCAGTACTGCAGCCAGTCCTTTTTTCCATGATCTTTTTTTCATTCGTCGGTCTCCTTAGTGCAAGTTTTGAGGCACACTTTCATTTATTTGTATTTTTACATAAATCAGCCAATTTTGACATTACTGTTATTATAATGACAAATAATAGGATAGTCAACTAATTCGAGAAAAGTTCAAAAATTCGGAATAATTTGTAAGAATTTGTTTAAAAAATGGGGGGGCGCGAAAAAATGGGGGGCGCGAAAAAATGGGGGGGCGCGAAAAAATGGCGGAGGTGGCGGGGGCGGTGCGGGGGGGGCCTGGGGCTAACATCTACAGAAGTTGTACAGATCTTAGGTCGCGAGACTTGGCGTTATGTGGACACGGACTGCATGTTTGAGCGCAGCGAGTTCAGGGAGTGTCCACATGCTTTTAGCCGAGGCT
>Ga0154002_1000203_pt1 | contig 16082 bp, 13 predicted proteins | sample TSNY086MetaG_FD_102276 | JGI IMG/M metagenome (GOLD analysis project Ga0154002, IMG submission 102276) | Attine ant fungus gardens microbial communities from New York, USA - TSNY086 MetaG | ecosystem: Host-associated > Fungi > Mycelium > Unclassified | place: USA: New York, Robert Cushman Murphy... | reverse complement strand
TCGTTGATTTGTAAATGATTCTCCAGGTTGATCCGGTTTAGAAAATGATAGCAAAGTGGTTTGATGTCATCCATTCGTTCCCTTAAAGGCGGAACCGGAATTTCCACAATATTGATTCGGTAAAATAAATCCTGCCGAAATTCGCCATCTGCAACCATCTCATCAATGTTTTGGTTTGTGCAGCAAATGAGCCTGGCAGTAAACGGGATCGTTTTAATTCCGCCAACTTTTTCAAACTCTTTTTCCTGAAGAACACGCAGAAGCTTTACCTGGAGACTCATCGGCATTTCACCGATCTCATCCAGCAGCAGGGTTCCTTTATCGGCAAGTTCAAACTTGCCGGGTTTTCCATTCTTTGATGCTCCGGTGAAGGCCCCGCTTTCATATCCAAACAGTTCGGATTCCAGAAGAGTGTCAGGGATTGCGGCACAATTAATTTTGATATAACTGTTTAATGAACGGTTGCTGCACTGGTGGATCGCCTTTGCAAAGACCTCCTTACCAACTCCGGTTTCACCAGTAATCAGGATGGTTAAATTAGAATCCGCGTATTCCGAGATGATTTTTTTGATATTCTGAATCGCCTGCGAATTTCCGATAATTCGGTCCAGGGGATTGCTGTTGTTTTGTATTTCAGCAAGCTGTTTCTTATAGTGTTCGATCTCCCGATGGAGTTTAGCAACATCGAAGATATCATTGATGGTGGTTGCCGCCAGTGCGCCGATCACCTTGCCATCTTTTTTGATCGGAATCCGGTTGCAGACCAGAGAAATCTCTTCGCCCCTTTCGTGATTGTAAAGCGTCATGACCTGACCGATTTCTTCCTCACCGGTGGTCAGAACACGATTCAGTTTGGTACCAGGAATAACCGTATCGACCTTTTTCCCGATTGCCGCATCCTTTTTTTTCCCTAAAAGATTGGCATATACCTCATTGATGTAAACAATCACACCTTTATCATCAACAATCACAAAATTTGGAAAAGTTTCCAGTGCTGCTTCCATCAGCTGCTGCATGGCAATCCCTCCCTTCTTAACGTTTTCTTAAGTTTAACACAGAAAAATGATATTTACAATCAAGACATGTTGGAATTGTAGTTTTTTCACTACAGTGTGTGAGGTTTTTCTATTACAATTCTTGCTCCTGCTTTTGTCAAAACACTGGAATATAGCGCCTTCCGACAGTTGGCACGGAAATTGCTTTATATATTAACATAACAGAAATCAGAGAGAGGAGAAATCAATGATTAGAAATATTTCTGTAGTAGGAGCCGGCACCATGGGGCATGGGATTGCCAATGTTTTTGCAATGGCGGGTTATCCTGTAAAACTGTACGAATCTTTTGACCAGGTCAGAGCATCGGTGATGGCGAAAATCAAAGAAGAGCTGGAGGTTTTGGTAAGTGAGAATTACATGGAAAAGGAGATGGTGGAAGACACTTTAAAAAACATAACACTGTTTAGCTCCTTAAAGGAGGCTGTCAAAGATGCTGATTTTGTCATAGAGGCGGTTCCTGAAAATCTGCAGTTAAAACAGGAGCTGTTTGCACAGCTGGACAACTTTTGTCCGGAACACACCTTATTTGCAAGCAATACGTCCAGTCTCCCTTTGCATGAGATGATGAAGCACCTGCCAAAAGCCCGCCAGAGCAAGACGATGGTTTGCCACTGGTATAATCCGGCTCATTTGATACCAATTGCGGAGTTATCTTATTTTGGGAATATGGAAGAAACTGCTTTTCAGGCAGTGTATGATTTGCATGTGAAAGCCGGTAAGAAGCCGGTCAAGGTTTTAAAAGATATACCGGGGTTAATTGCCAACAGGCTTTTGCATGCACTGGCAAGAGAAGCATTTCATCTGATGGAGATTGGTGCTGCTTCGCCGGAAGATATTGATAACGCACTGAAATATGGACCTGGTTTTCGAAGTGCGACCACCGGTATTCTGGAAGTTGCCGATATGGGTGGCCTGGATATCTGGTGTGCGGTAGAGGACAATTTATTCAAAGAATTGTGTAATGGGACATCAGCCAGTGGGAAGATGAGGGAAAAGGTAGCAAACGGAAACCTGGGCATAAAAACCGGAGCAGGTTTTTACGCTTACCCGGAAGAAACAAGAGATGCCGTAAGAAATGCTTTTAACAAACGGTTATTGGTTCAACTAACAGCAAGTAAAAACTATTAAAAACTATTAAAAATCAGGAGGAATTTTATTATGGCAAAGAAAGTAGTGATTACCGCAGCAGTAACAGGAGCAGTACATATTCCCAGCATGTCGGAGTATCTTCCGATTACACCGGAACAGATTATAAATGAGGCAGTAGCGGCAAACAAGGCTGGTGCGGCAGTGGTTCACCTGCATGCCAGGGATCCGAAAACCGGGAAGCCATCCAGTGATCCTGAATTAATGAAGCAGATTACCGACGGAGTCCGTGAGCGTTGTGATGTGGTAATTGGGATTACCACGGGCGGAGCCATCGGGATGAATATTGAAGAGCGCCTGGCAGCAGTTCCGAAATGTAATGCCGAATTAGCATCCTGTAATGCCGGTTCCGTGAATTTCTGCTTCTCGCCAATTGCCGATAAGATTAAAGAGCCTAAATTTGACTGGGAAATTCCTTTTGTGAAGAATACCTATACCGTGCCGTTTGCCAATACCTTTAAGGATATTGAAGATTATGTGAGAGTTATGGGCGAGCATGGCACTAAACCAGAGTTTGAAGTATATGAAGTCGGTATGCTGAGTAATATTGCGTACTTTATGAAAAAGGGTATGATTAAGGGACCGGTATATCTTCAGTTTGTTCTGGGAATTATGGGTGGATTGCCGGCAACCATGGACAACTTATTGTTCCTCTATAATTCAGCGAAAAACGTGCTGGGTGATGAGTTTGTGTGGTCATGTGCAGCCGCCGGGAAAGATCAGTTTGATTTAACGACGGCGGCAATGATTTTAGGCGGCAATATGCGGGTTGGACTGGAAGACAACTTATATCTTTCCAAGGGTGTCCTGGCAAAATCCAATGCTGAGCCGGTTGCAAAAGTTGCCGGCATTGTTAAGCTGTTAGGCCGGGAAGTTGCATCACCGGATGAGGCTCGCGAGATTCTGGGATTGAAAGCGGTTCAGTGACGGGAACCAGAAACGGAGGTTATATGATGCTATTTGATCTGAATAAGGAACAGACAATGATAAGGCAGTTATTTCGGGATTTTGCTGAAACAGAAGCAAAACCCCTGGCGGCCGAGGTGGACGAGCTGGAGCGATTTCCTGACGAAACGGTGGAAAAGATGGCAAAGGCCGGATTTATGGGAATTCCCTATAGCCGGGAGTATGGCGGGCAAGGCGGCGATACACAAATGTATGCAATGTGTGTGGAAGAACTGAGCCGGGTATGTGCAACAACCGGAGTCATTGTTTCTGCACATACCTCATTGTGCTGCGATCCGATTGTTAAATATGGAACGAAAGAACAGAAGGAAACGTATTTACCGGAGTTATTGTCCGGCAAGAAAATTGGTGCGTTTGGCTTAACCGAGCCAGGTGCCGGTACAGATGCAGCAGGGCAGCAGACAAAAGCTGTTTTAAAGGGCGATTATTATATTCTCAATGGCACTAAACTATTTATTACAAATGGCGGAAAGGCGGATGTTTATATTGTTTTTGCCATGACCAGTAAGGAACTGGGAACAAGGGGGATTTCTGCGTTTATTGTGGAAAAAGGATATGAAGGATTTTCTATTGGAAAGAAAGAGTTAAAATTAGGAATTCGCGGCAGTTCGACGACGGAATTGGTGTTTGAAAACTGCGTTGTTCCGCGGGCAAATTTATTAGGGGATGAGGGGAAGGGCTTTGGAATTGCAATGGGGACTCTGGATGGCGGCCGCATCGGTATTGCCGCCCAGGCCCTTGGCATTGCCCAGGGAGCTTTGGATGAAACAGTAGCATATGTAAAAGAACGAAAGCAGTTTGGCAGAAGCATTTCAGCATTCCAGAACACCCAATTCCAGTTGGCGAATATGAAGACGCAGGTAGAGGCGGCCCGTTTGCTGGTTTACCGGGCAGCCTGGGCGAAGGATACACAGAAACGGTATGCGGAGGAAGCGGCAATGGCGAAATTGTTTGCTTCTGAAACGGCCATGGAGGTTACGACAAAATGTGTTCAGCTTCATGGCGGCTATGGATATACCAGAGACTATCCGGTTGAGCGGATGATGAGGGATGCCAAGATTACGGAAATCTATGAAGGAACCAGTGAAGTGCAGCGGATGGTAATCGCCGCCGGGATGTTGAAATAAATCGAATTTGGCCGAAGAGGACAGGAGGTTTTATGAATATTGTAGTTTGTGTAAAGCAGGTACCGGATACAACGGAGGTACGGTTAAATCCGGAAACCGGAACCTTGATCCGGGATGGGGTTCCGAGTATTATCAATCCGGATGATAAAGCGGGACTGGAAGCAGCACTCCGTCTGAAAGACCAGTATGGTGCCAGGGTCATTGTCGTATCAATGGGACCGATGCAGGCTGATGACGCATTACGGGAGGCGCTGGCCATGGGAGCGGATGAAGCCTTTCTGGTTTCCGACCGGGCATTTGGCGGAGCCGATACCTGGGCTACCAGTTCGACGCTGGCATCCGCAATCCGTAAAATTGGTGATTTGGCCGGAGTGGATTTGATTATTACCGGACGTCAGGCAATTGATGGGGATACGGCACAGGTTGGGCCCCAGATTGCAGAACATCTGGGACTGGCAAATATCAGTTATGCGGAAGAGCTGAAAGTGGAAGGCAATGCAGTGATTGTAAAGCGGCAATTTGAGGATCGTTATCATATGATAAAGGCCGCCTTTCCGTGTCTGGTCACGGCCTTATCCGAGTTAAATGTGCCCAGATATATGACTCCGGGCGGTATCATGGATGCTTATCGGAATAAAAAGGTAACGATATTTAGCAGAGCGGATCTGGATGTTGAAGAGGGCAATATTGGTCTTAAGGGGTCGCCAACCAGGGTATTCAAATCCTTCACCAAGGCAGTAAAGGGTAAGGGAACGGTGATCCGTCTGGACGCAGCGGAATCCGCTGATTGGTTAGTGGAACGGTTGCAGGAAAAATTCATTATATAAAGATTGACAGGTGGTGATAAGCATGAATAATAAAGAATACAAGGGTGTTTTTGTTTTTGTGGAACAGGTAGAAGGAATAATTGCCAGAGTCAGCTTTGAACTGATTGGAAAGGGCAGAGAACTGGCAAAAGAACTTAACACCCAGGTTACGGCAGTGCTGCTGGGAGATCAGGTGGAGCCGCTAACGAAACAACTGGCAACGTTTGGGGCGGACAGGGTTGTGATGGTAAATGACAGTGCCCTGGCAATCTACATGAATGAGCCTTATGTAAGAGCGATGCAGGCGGTTGTTGAGTCCTATCAGCCGGAGGTTGTCTTGTACGGTGCAACCGCTATCGGAAGAGATTTGGCTCCGCGTGTTTCAGCGCGGGTACATACTGGATTGACGGCGGATTGTACAAAGCTGGAGGTTCAGGAAGAGACGAATCATCTGGTGATGACCCGTCCGGCTTTTGGTGGCAATATTATGGCTGCGATTCTCTGCCCGGAGCACAGACCGCAGATGGCGACGGTTCGCCCTGGCGTGATGAAGTGTTGTGAAGCAAGGGAAGGGGCAGAATGTGTAGTGGAAGACTTTTCCGTGGAAGGATTGGCGGACGGCAAAAATGTTGAAATTCTGGAAGTGTTGAAAAAGGTCAGTGAAAAGATGGACATTATGGATGCCAAGGTACTGGTTGCCGGTGGCCGCGGAATGGGCTGTTCAGAGAATTTCACGATGCTTAACGAATTGGCAGAGGCACTTGGCGGTACGGTGGCGGCTTCCCGTGCGGCAGTTGATGCCGGATGGCAGGAAAAGGCCTGTCAGGTGGGCCAGACCGGAAAGACGGTTCGGCCGAACCTGTATATTGCCTGTGGTATTTCCGGTGCCATTCAGCATTTGGCAGGAATGGAAGAAAGTGATCTTATTATTGCGATTAACAAGGATGAAACCGCACCTATCTTTGAATTTGCTGACTATGGGGTGGTTGGGGATGTTTGTAAAATTATTCCTCTGTTAACGCATGCGATAAAATTGTGCCGGGCATAGTTAAACCATTCCCACAGGCAAATAATGAAGTGCCAGGACGGGATGAAATCCATTGCCCCCTGGCACTTTTAAATTTGCTGTTACTCATTTTTGATGATGGAGTACAATTTCATATCTGTGATTCGACCGTTTTTAAGGGCATTTTTTCTTAGCGTACCCTCATATACAAAATTAGCCTTTTCGAGCACACGGCAAGAGCCGGTATTAGAATCATATGGCTCAGCAAATATGCGTACGATATCGGTATTTTCAAATAGATAGGTGCACACTTGTCTGACAGCCTCTGCTGCAATCCCTTTGCCCCAATATTCCTCGGCAATATAATAGCCCATTTCAGCAGTAAGGCGATGAACATTATCTTTGCGAAACACACCAATGCTGCCGATTGCTGTATCATCCACCGTGATCGCCCACGCAAATGTGATATTCTTGTCTGCCGTAAGCATCGCCGATATAAAATCTTTTGCATCTGAAACCGTATAGGGAAAAGGCAGGCCATCCCGTAAATTATCCTGCACTTTTTTATTGTTTAGTGCATTTGCAATAGATTTGGCATCCTCAATTCTCCATGAACGGATTTTAATATTCATAAATAGCCCTCCTGATCTCACACAATCTCTTTATAGCTAAGATAAGCTAAATTATAGCAGTTTAAGGGAGCTTATTCAAGTAAAAAACCCGAACAGAAACCATCGGATTAATTTTCAAAATAGCTATTGGCTTCCTTATTAAAATAAGATATAATTTAGTAAATGTAAATTGTAACATAGCATATTGAGAGGCGGTACATATTATGTTCATAGGTCGTGAGCGAGAACTAACAAAGTTAAGTGAACTTTATCAGACAAATGGTTTTCAGTTTCCAGTTATTTATGGGCGGCGGCGTGTAGGTAAAACTGCGCTGATCAATGAATTTATCAAAGAGAAAGAAGCCATTTTCTTTACTGGAATTGAAAGCAGTGCTCAGCAAAATCTGGAAAACTTCAGTAGAAGCATTGTTTCCTATACCGGTACTGAGCTTGAAAATACAGTCTTTCCATCGTTTCAGGCGGCGCTTGAATATGTTTTTGAGCTGGCTGAAAAGAAAAAGATCATTCTTGTAATTGACGAATATCCTTACGTTGCCAAAGCTTCCGAGAACTTTGATTCAACGCTTCAATTACTGATTGATAAAAACAAAGATAACTCTAATCTCTTTTTGCTTATATGTGGTTCCTCCGTGGCTTTCATGGAACATCATGTGCTGGCAGCTGACGCTCCCCTGTCTGGAAGAAGTACAGCACAATTTAAAATCCTGCCTTTTGATTTCTTTGAAAGCAGAAGATTTTTTAAGAACTTTTCAGATATGGATATGGCAACAGTTTACGGTATCGTGGGTGGTATACCACATTATTTACTCCAGATAAATGACAATTTATCTATTGAAGAGAACATCAAACGATGTTTGTTAGACCCCTCCAGCCCGCTCTTCGAAGAACCGGACAATATTATCAAACGAGGGGGGCGGGATACTGCTCTGTATAACGCCGTCCTTACGGCAATGGCCACAGGAAGCAAAAGGATGTCAAGAATCGCTTCCCGGGTTGGCGAAAGAACAAGCGTCTGTGCAGATTATATTGAGGATTTAATGTTATTTGGCATAGTCAAAAAGGAAACACCTTTTGCGGAAAGTTTCATACGAAAGACAATTTATAGAATCGACGATAATTTATTCCGGTTTTGGTATTGGTTTGTTCCTGATAATATTGTTTCGATCAACCGCGGACGGACTGATGATGTGTATAAAAAAATATCCCCACTGCTCAACGATTATATGGGTGATGTTTTCGTGAAGATTTGTATTCAATATATGTGGAAACTACAAGAGCAAGGAAAGGTAAAAACGAAGTTTACCGATCTTGGTTCCTGGTGGGGGCAGCATGTCAGAGGCAAGTGGGCGGCAGAGATTGATTTTATGGCGGCTGACGGTGCGAAATCCGTCTTGTTTTGTGATTGCCAATGGACGGATGAAAAAGTGGATGTGGAGGTACTTGATTCGTTTGTTAAAAACAGTTTGCGATTTTATTATAAGAAAAAGTGTCAACATAAGAAAATGCAGTTTTATCTTTTTGCTAAAAATGGTTTTGCAGAGGAATGTATGGAAAAGGCGAAAGAACTTGGTAATGTAACTTTGGTTACGTTTGATGAGATGCTAAAGGTTTAAGATATGGATGAAGCGGGACTCGTCCCGCTTCATCCATATCTGCCATCAGCTTTTTGCCAGTCCGATCTCCGCAAGCAATTCCCTGTATTCCTCATTGACCTGTTCAAGAAATTCCAGGAACTCATCATGATCCTTATATGCCATCGTCCATCCATACTTTTGGCAGATCGCCTGCCACTCCTTGGTTTCCGACATTTCTTTAAATATAGCTTCCCAGTACTTTACTGCGTAATCTGGCATGTCAGCGGGGCCAAAAATGCCTCTCCAGGCAATGAAACCGGCATCGATCCCTAATTCTTTGCAGGTTGGCAGCTGTGAAAGGACCTCTCCTTCCAGTCTTTCCGGTGCTGTGACTGCCAGCACCCTTATGTCGCCGCTTTCAACAAGCCCGACAACATCACTGATTCCGGAAGACAGGATGTCCACATGTCCTCCCATCAACTGGGTAATGGCACCGCCGTTTACAAAACCTTCATACTGGATATCTTTCAGATTGCCCACACCTGCCGCCCGGGCTATTTTTAAGAATTGGATATGATCCATAGAACCCATAGTAGATGTTCCGCCAATGGACACGGATCCCGGAGCTTCCTTTAACTTCTCCATTACCTGATTGATATTCTGGTAAGGGGAATCCGCCCGCACCGAGATACTCCCGTAGTCCATAATCAGTTGGGCAATCGGTGTGGTATTCTCCATGTAATTCAGTTCTGTGCTTCCATTTAAGTTAATCAGACATATCGGCGGTGAAAAAATCGAAATCACATCGTCCTGCCCCCGATTCTGCTCCAGATAATCCATTGCTATGATTCCGCCTCCGCCCGGTTTGTTGGTCACCGGCATCGGCACCGGCACCATGCCCATATTCGTCAGACATTGTGATATTGAGCGGATCGTCAGATCATAACCGCTCCCTCTTCCCGCCGGCGCAATCATCTCCACCGCTTCCAGCGGATACACCGGCTTTTTCACTGCCACTGTCGCCGCCGTGCACCCCGTCAGTCCTGCCAATACTGCCAATACCCCTGTCAATACCGTTCTACTTTTCACCCTGGTTCTTCCCCTCTGTCAATATTCCCGGGCAGTCTTCTCCGCCTTCTTTATTTCTCGGATCAGCTCGTAAAAATCTACCGGTTTATTTATAATATTGTCAATTACCCCACTTTGTTTTACCCGCAGAGCTTCTGATTCCACCAGTCCGGTAATTAAAAGAATTCTCATCTCCGGCTGCCGTATCTTCATTCTCTGTGCCAGTACCGTCCCCTTCATCTCCGGCATCATATAATCCACAACCGCAACATGCCAGCGTTTTGGTGTCTGTTCCAGTGCTTCCAGAGCCAGCTTTGGATCGGTATAGGCATCCACATGATAGCCTTTGCGTTCCAGGCGTTTTGCCAGATATCGCACGACCCGTTCTTCATCATCTACCAGCAGAAGTGATATTTTTTCTTCCGGCTCCCGCGTTACCTCTGCTGTCGCCGGCCGGAACATCACATTCTCCACACTGACCGGCAGGTAAATGGAGAATCGGCTGCCCTTATCCGGTACACTTTCCACCCGTATGAAACCGCTGTGATTGATCAGGATATCCTGGACAACCGGAAGCCCCAGACCGGTTCCCTTACCAACGCCTTTCGTGGTAAAAAAGGGGTTGAATATCTGACGCAGAATCTCCTCATCCATTCCGCATCCCGTGTCCTCCACTGTCACTTCCACGTATTCCGTTCCGGTTGACTCAGGATAATCCTCCGGCAGCAGCTCCGTTTGCAGTCGGCAGGTGGCGACCGTTAATATGCCGCCGGTTTCCTCCATCGAATAAACCGCATTGGAGAGGAGATTCAGCAGCACCTGATGAAGCTGGGTTGCACTCCCATAGACATTGGCATTGCTGTCATCCAGACATTCCTTCATGGTAATATTGGAGGGAATGATAAAACTGATCATTTTGACTGCATCACGGATGACCGTATCAATATTGACAGGACAGTATCCTGTTGTATCCGACTCCTTGCGGCTAAACGGCAGGATCTGTTCGACGATCTCCTTAGCCCGTATTCCAGCCTTGTGAATCTCATCAATGTCCAGATAGAATTCATTTTCTTTACCGAGCTGCTCTTTCAGAAACTCTGCATATCCGAGTATCGGTGTCAGCAGATTGTTAAATTCATGGGCAATTCCTCCGACAAGTGTACCGATGGTGGTCAGTTTCTGATAATGCCTTGCTTCCTCCCGGCTTTGATGCAGTTCTCCCAGAGTTGCATTGATTTGTTGCAGATACTGGGTCTGGAGCCTTAGTTTCTGCCGGTTTTTCATCAAATAATAAATAATTGTGGTGGTAGCGATAACCACCAGCAGCACCGCACTGAACAAGAGGCCGAACTTGCGCAGGCTGGCAAACTCTATTGCCATCACCTGATAGTAGGGCATAGCAGCCGAAATATACCAGGAAGTTCCCCACAAATTCATTCTTGAAAAAGCGGAAACCTCCTTCTCCGGCGGTACAATTTCATTGGCGTAAACATTACAGATCGCCACTCCCACTTCCCGGGTATACTGCTCCGTCAACATGGCCCGCTGACCGTCATACTGTTTCAGGTTGTCGAAATCACGAATATCCTGCCAATAGTTAAAACCCAGCATCTTGGTGTTGGGATGCATGATGGTCGTTCCCTGTTCATCCTTTACTGCAATATAACCTCCGTTTTCTGTCTGGAGAGGGACAACATATCTGCTGTACAGGGCTTCCAGATCCAACACGCTCACCACCGTTCCCAGGTATCTGCCGCCGCCATACACACTGTTGATCAGCGTCATTCCATAACGGTGTTTACTGATAGGAAACACCACTCCGATCCCGGCCTTGCTTTCATAGGCACTGTTGTCCAGCTGAAGCATAGTTTCATCAAATTCCTCCAGAAAAGGATACCGGTTGAAGTGAAAAATCTGCTCTCCCTCATTGTTCAGAAGATACATCCGGGAAGGTCCGTTCTGGTCAGAAAGGAGATAGGAGAAAATGTATTCCTTGATCTTTTCTGTCTCTCCCGTCTGGTAATGTTTCTCCATTGCATCCACAAAACCCGGTGTCTGCGTCAGGATACTGACCTGTCTCGACTGCTGCGAAATATGGAGTTCCAGATTCTGTGATACTGCCCGTGTAATCAGCAGCAGATGCTGCTGCTGCTGCTGTATAATCATCTGTTGGTTGGCATGATATGTATCAAGCATGGCAAAACCCAGGAAGATAATGATTCCTGCTACTACTGCCAAAATACTTTTTGAACCCTGTTCCCAAAGCTTTTTCATCTCGATTTCTCACATCCTTTACCAGACACCATGTGTTTACATTATACCATGAATCCAGGAACCACGGTAGCCTTAACACACTTACTTTCGCAGCACTTTACTGCAAAACGGGCACCTGGCTGTTTTCATTAACCGCTGTTTCATATCCAGTTTCCGGTGACAGCCCGGACAACAATACTGATTTCGTTCGATGATATACGCCCCCAGCAGCATACACAGGCTGGCAATCCAACTCCCGGCCGCAAAAAAGAAAATCCCCAGCAGAACAGTCATTATGCAGATTGGCTTGACATAAATAAACGGTATTCTGATCTTCCACCATCTCTTCTTCCACCATCTCTTCTTCATTTTCTCTCCTTTTTCACAGGAAAACAGGCCTGCCAATACAGACCCGTTCCCACCTCAAAGCTATGCAGTTCCCTGTTTGTTTTTTGCAAGCAGCGGTTTAAATACCGGACTTAGAAGAACTGCCAGACAGATTAGCAGAATAATTCCTGTTACCGGCCGGGATATAATATTAACGGTTGCCTGCCACAATGTCGCCCCGTCGGCAATTGTATAAGCACGGCGCAGATTGGATTCACAGATAACACCCAGCACCAGACCAAGAATCATCGCCGAACTGTTGAACTTACAGGTGACAAAGATAAATCCAATCAAACCGGAAATTGCCATTACAATCACATCCACCGATGTGTTCTTGGTGGAATAGGCACCGATGGTAGCCATCATGATGATAGTCGGCCCCAGGATACTATAGGGAACCTTCAATATCTGCACAAAAACTTTGGCAATCACAATAGCAGCAAAAACCATAATAATATTCGATACAAACATGGATGCAAAGGTGGCGGCCAGGAATTGCGGCTGGTTAATCAGCAGCAGCGGCCCCATGGTAACACCTTTTAATACCAGTGCGGACATCATAATCGCCGCGGCATTTCCGCCCGGAATCCCCAGTGACAGCAATGGTACCATTGAGCCGCCGGTAGCCGCATTATTACCTGTTTCCGGAGCCGCAATGCCTTCGAGACATCCGGTGCCGAATTTCTCGGGTGTCTTTGACAGCTTCTGCTCGGTAGAATAGCAGAGGAAAGAGGCGATCGTGGCTCCTGCCCCTGGCAAAATGCCAATGACTGTGCCGAGAACGGAACATCTGGCAATAATCCATTTTACGGAAAGGAGTTCTTTGAGTGAAGGCATCTCCGCTGACATTTTCTGGCTGCTGCCGCCAACCGCCTTAAGCTTTGATGGCTTGTTCGTCTGTTTGAGAACCTCAGTCACAGCAAAAAAACCAATCATTACCGGGATCATCTCAATACCCGAGGTCAGGAATCTGGTACCAAAGGTCAGACGCGGAACTCCCAGCAACGGATCCAGACCGATACAGGCCAGCAGCAAACCAATCAAACCGGAAATAATTGTGCGGCAGATATTGTCGGTCTCCAGGCTGGTAAGAATCGAAAGTCCCATGAAGGAAATAGCAAACAATTCAGAGGGACCGAAGCTCAGTGCTGCCTGCGTCAGCTGCGGACTTAATAACAGCATACAGACTGCCGCGAAAATACCGCCAATCGCAGAACAGATTAATTGCATTCCCAGTGCCTTCCCGGCTTCGCCGCGTTGTGCCATGGGATAACCGTCATAGGTTGTCGGTGCACTGGAAGGAACACCGGGAATCTTAAACAGAATCGCCGTCATTCCGCCGCCTGTGATCGATGCACAGTAGATGGCAACCAGGAAGGCAATCGCATTGACGGCATCCATTTTATAGGTAAACGGAATTCCCAGAGTTACTGCCATGGTTGCCGACACCCCGGGAAGAGCTCCGAAAAGAGTGCCTAAAAACACGGCAAAAATAATCAAAAAAAACATCTGCGGTGCAAATACTACTGATAAACCGCTGGTTAATAATTCAAGCATACGACACCTCCTTTATAAATTTGGAATCAGGGATTCTACGAAAAGTGCAAAATTTCTCAGGAAAGAAATCTGCCCTCTTGGCAGCAATACCCCCAGCATCACAGCGAATCCGATGTACAGGACAATCGTTATCAAAACCGAGGTTCCAATCAAAACCAGCCACTTCCTCTGTCCCAGCAGAAATTCATATGACAACAGAAATAAAAGGCAGGTAGCCATAAACCCAATCGGCTCATACACCAGTGCCATCACCACAACCAGCACCATACCGATAAAAAGCTTACTTTTCATAAGTTTTACGATGGATGGAAAGAAATCCCGAAACGCCTCTGCAATATCATCTTTTTTATTTTTCTTAAAATATTTGTATATGTTCCAGCACAAAGCCGGTATTAACAGCATTAATAATGCCTGTGGCCATTGTTCCGCCCCCAGTTCATTGATGGCGGAGGAAGGCATGGTTGCCCCTACATACCAGTAGCAAAACAAAGACACTCCCAGCAATATCACATTTACAATCAGTTCTAATGCCATATTATACTTGCTCCTTTCCTTAATCCCTGTTTTTCGGGCATACAGGTATGCCCGCAGGGTGTATCCTGTCAGGCTGGCGAGGGCAGTGGAAGAATAACCACCGCCCCTCACCGAGCTATTACTGTATCAGACCCGCACCTTTAAGATAATCGTTGAAAGTTACATATTCATCATCTATCAATTGCTGCAAATCCTCTGCGGCTGCATATCCCGGGCGGTCCAGATAGCAGGCATTTTTCATAAACTCCTGATAAGATTCACTGTTCCATGCCTCCTCAATGGCCTTGGACAGCGATTCCACAGCCGCATCAGGAGTATCCGTACGGGCGAAAATACCGCGCCAGGTACCTACACTGGAATCAATCCCATGCTCGCCGGTAGATTCAATTTCAGGAAATGATGACATCCGTTCTTCTGACATGGACACCAGCGGAATGATATCACCGGAATCAATCAGTCCTTTGATCTCATCCGCACCGGTAATATTAATATTGATATGTCCCCCTACCATGGCCGAACTTAACTCCGCACCACTTGAATAATTGACGATTTTTACATATTCCTCGACTTCCGTAATATCACATCCCAGACCGCCGGCCAGCGTTTGCTTCAGCGATACGGAATCCGCACCGGTTGCAGTAAGCATGCCGCAGGTCAGTTCCTGGGGATGGTTCTTGGCATATTCAACAAATTCCTCAAAATTTGTATACTTGCCGGCCATTGATTTTTTGGAGGATGCCATAATGTTGATGGAATGTACCAGTTTGGCTACCGGACGGAATTCCTTATTAAAATCAACCGGAAGGATCTTCTGCAAATCCAGCATGATAATGGATTGCGTTCCCAATACATAAGTATAGCCATCGGCCGGCTGTTTGTTTGTAAAATCAATTCCGTTAGCACCACCGGCACCCTCCACATTAACAATTTCAACCGGAACCCCCAGAATCTTTTCCAGCTCCGGCTGCAGCGGACGCAAGGTACCGTCTGCTCCGCCGCCGACACCCCAAGGGCATACCAGAGTCACTTTACGTTCCCATTTCCACTCGCCTGAGTCAGCACTGCTTTCCTGGGGTGTCGCTGTTTCCGAACTACTGCATCCTGCCAGTGCTGATGCCATCATACCAACAGCCAATGCGATTGCAGCTACCTGTCTAAACTTTTTCCTCATAATTTCTACTCCTTTTGTTTGTTTTCATACAAAAATATGTATAATTTAATTTTACATAGTCATACTTAACTGGTCTGATGTTATTTCTTAAATTTATGTAAGTAAATAATAACTATAAAATCAATCGAAAAAATGTGCTATAATATTAATAATTAACAGTGGTAATTTAGGGAGGATATATAATGAATCAAAATGTAGTTCTGGTAGTTGACGACGATTCGTCCATCCGGCGCATTATATGTCGTGTGCTAAACAGCGAAGGTATTATAACCGATGAGGCTGCCGGAGGTCTTGAGGCAATTCGGAAAATAGAATGTACCTCTTATTCTCTGATCATCCTTGACCTGGTAATGGATGACATGAACGGCTTTCAGGTGATCCACCACCTGCGAGCCCAGAGTATCCTTACTCCACTTTTTGTCCTTAGCGGCAAGCAGGCGGAGGCTGATAAAGTTTTGGCACTGGGCATCGGTGCGGATGATTATATTACCAAGCCATTCAGCACGATGGTATTCAGTGCCAAAGTCAAGGCCTGTTTGCGGCGTGCCAACCTGTCTGCCGCAAGCAGCAAAAACGAACTCTGTGTCGGCTGTTTCCGCTATATCGTCGACGAAATGCGGTTATATAAAAATGACGTTGAATTATTTTTATCAAGTAAGGAATGTCTGCTGATGAAGTATTTTCTCAGTAATCCGAATAAGATTCTTACGAAAGAACAGATCTATCAGAAGGTATGGAATGAGACTTACATTAATGATAATACCATCATGGTACATATCTGCCGCCTTCGGATGAAGAT
>Ga0154002_1000201_pt1 | contig 16108 bp, 15 predicted proteins | sample TSNY086MetaG_FD_102276 | JGI IMG/M metagenome (GOLD analysis project Ga0154002, IMG submission 102276) | Attine ant fungus gardens microbial communities from New York, USA - TSNY086 MetaG | ecosystem: Host-associated > Fungi > Mycelium > Unclassified | place: USA: New York, Robert Cushman Murphy... | reverse complement strand
CGTCGGGCTAAGTAATATCTATCAGCGTTTATGTGTATTTTATTCACAGGTGGAAATACAGTTTGAATCGATTCCTTATTTTAAAAACCGGGTTATTATTTTGCTGCCGTATGAGACCGGATAGACCTTCACAGTACTTAATGAGATATGACCCTAAAGATTGATGTTACCGTCCTTTTCTTTGAAATTTGTATTATGACTCGGCAAAGCAATTTTCTACGAAAGTCCCGCGGTACCGAGAGTGGAAAACACGGAAGTGTCAATACATTTACATATGCTAAAGAAACGGACAGCCACTTCCATTTTCCAAACTCTTTTCTATATACAATTTTGAATGCTCGTCTGACCAAGAACCATGCTTGGTTTTTTGCGATACCACCTTTTCTGTTTATTTCTGCAAATCCTTTCCGCAGCCTACTATGATCCGCTTGGGCAATCGTAACCCCATCGACGTGATAAAACACCGGGAACCCTGATTCTTTGGAACTACCCATTATTTCTGCTACACAATCCCGTTCTCCATGACTTACATTGGAATAAACCGGACGTCGTCCCCCCGCCGAAACATACAAGCGATAATCACACACCGCCAGGTCTTCCGCCAATACTTCCCAGTCACCCCAGAACCCACCGGCCTGTCCCATCATTTCCTAAACCTCACCGGCATAGCCGGAAACCTTCCGACTTTTGCTTGCTTCCTGCCGAAGTCCGAGACAAAAATCCGATACAAGCCACTGCTAACGATAAACAAAATCAGCAGGGATACCAACACCATCAAGGTATTGGAAATAAAAATCCGCTTTCATATTGTCATGGCAAGGCCTCCTGTCTGGTAAATGTCCGGAAACACTTACTGACAAAGACAGCACTCAGGATACCGCTCAATGCTCCGCCGATTACATCACTGGGTTAATGCACACCCAGATACAGGCGGGAAAATCCGATACCTGCTGCCAGAATGAGTGCCGCTATCCCATACCGGTGCGGCAGCTCCCTATAAATGATTACCGCCGCTGCAAAGGACGCGGCGGTATGTCCGGAGGGAAAGGAAAGGTCATAATACAAATATGACAGATACTCACAAGGACCATCTGTCATTTGAAATAACTTATGTAAAATTTCACCTTCTTCGAACTCGGCTTATCCCCTTATGTTGTTAAACATTTTTTTATTGTTTGAATGATTACCTTTTCTTAGCGTTCATTGCCACTTGTTTCGTTGTATGGTTTTTATATGTATTCCAAGTTGGCTCATAATTGGCATCCGCCTGATTTCCCCACATGTCCCAACCTGCACGATCTCCACGTGCAAACAATTCTATATATGGTCCTGATGAACAATTTTCTATAATGGGAAGAATTTCATCGGGCTTACGAGAATGTTCTCGCTTTTGGCTACGAATAAGATTTACCTGCGAACGTGCAGGAGCTAAGGTTCTATTTTTGTTACCACGAATACCAAAAAGAAGCAACTCTGTCACATTGCGAAAATAAAATCCAACACCACGCCCATCTGGCTCTCCGTCTTTTCGTATTTTTTCCCAAACAATATTACCTTTATACTCAAATCCCCACGCTTTCATTACTTCTAGCCCTTCAGGCAATAACGCATTGGGCACCCATAAATATAAATGACTTTTTTCTGCTGCAATTTGCTCTACTGGCATAGCCATAATATCTTCCAAGGACATGGTTTCATAACGATTTAATTTTTTATTTTCCGGTGCAACCTTTCCAGTGCGATTTTGAAATCGCCACGGAGGATCTGCATATATTGTAGAATATCTTCTATTATTACAAAAGTGGAGTAAATCATTTGTTGTTTCCTGGGTTGTTTCCTGGGTTGTTTTCATCAGTATATCCTTCCTTCCAATCTGAAATACATTTTTTCTTAATACCTACTGCTAATACTGGACAACCACCATTTCGCCTGGAATCTAAACGAGAAAGCAATTTCCCCATCCATGTAGTGCTTGCACCGTATTTTCGCATGATCGCACGGTAACTGCTCATTCGCTTGTCAAAACCGTATACTGTGCGAAATACATCGTTCAACTCTTCTGATCTTGTAATTATGATACCCGCACTCACTATATCACAATCATAATATGTTCTGATTGCTAATAAGTCTCTATCAAAAGTCTGATCTTTACTATTCCATTCTAAATCAAAAGCAATACGTCCTTTCAAAAAATCAATATTGTGCCCATCAATATATCCCCGCATAATGCGTTCTTCAAATGGGGTGGAAGAAAACCGACCTCGTTGCTCAGCTTGCCTTGGGAAAAACTTAATATGTAAGTCTCCAGAAATTCTAATTTCTCTCCAGCCTTTCGGATAAAGGGCATCATCGAATTTTTTAGGAATATTTGTTTCATTCCCACCAGCTTCTCTAAGGTCATCCGTGGTAATCTCTAAATTCTTCAAACATTCTAATATGTCTTCCCACTCTTCTGGAAATCCCTGTGTAATAATCTCAATTGCATGGTTATAACTATAAAATTCAAATCTATCCAAAAGGTCACTCTCAATATAATCTTCAATACGCATATAGCTTTCCTCCATTGTAAATATACTATTTTATAATAACAGATAATCAAATAAAATTCAATCATCGAGATCATATGTTCGCAAACTGGTAAGAAGTCTCACTAACTCTTGTTCTGAAAGCTCTGATAGAATGGAATATTCAGATAGTGATAGTTTACCACGGCGAAATAGATCAAAGTATTTCCAAAACACTTTGGGTATATTGGTATTAAGCATAAGCATCTTCCTTTCAAAAAATTGCACAACCCTTGAAAGACCCCTACAGTGCATGATATAATATTTACACTGCGAGTGGCTTTTAGGTAGTTGCCGTATGGAAGTGGCGGGTATCTTTAGCGAGAGAACGCCGCTTCCTTTCATTTTTTCAGGTCGGACTTCAACCTTTTTATTCCACGCCTTGCTGCTTCCACCATTGAAACAGATTCTTGTTTGCAATAGGCATCAAGTATATCTTTGGATTCCTTATCCAGCTTAATTCCTATTTTATAAGGCTTTGGATTATCCGATGGACGAATGGCTTCTTCCGCAACTTCCGAATAAATTCCATCCCGTTTATGTGTGTGTTTGTTCCTGATTGTCCAGTAATGTTTCCTTTCCAAACCTTTTTCTAGTATACCAGATTCAGCGCCATAAGTAAAATCAAAAACGCATCAATCACTCACACCTGCTCATTATTTTTTATCCGCTTCCGATAGTTCATCGGCGTTTCCCCATACATCTTCACAAACAGCTCGGAAAATGCACGGCTCTCCCGAAACCCAACTTCATCTGCAATCTCATAAGTCTTTCTATCGCTGGAAAGCAGTAAGGAAAGAGCATGTTCCATCCGCACCTTATTCACATAATCCTTAAAGTTCTCACCCGCCTGCTTCTTAAAAAAGCTGCTGAAATAATATGGATTCATATGAACCTGAGCGGCTAACACTTCCAATGTCAGATTCTCCCGGTAATGAGTCTCGATGTACTGTTTGGCAAGAATAATGTCCTTCTTATCATTGCTGGTCACCGCTTCCTGGATCTGCTTCCAATACAATTCCACGTACCCGCGAAACAATTCCACCATCTGCCCATAGCAACTACAGGCACGCCCCTCCTCCAGCAATGCACTGGGGTCATAAACCGGTGCCTTAATCCCCATTGCCTGTAATTTGTCCTGAATTACCCGGATCATCATGCAGAAATAAAAGCAGGCATCTTCCTTCTTGCCGGCCGACAGCACCTGCGTCATTCTGACCGACTGGTCAAACCAATACAGCCAGGCATTCTTATCCTGGGCAATCATCGCTTCCAGCATCTGCTGCCGGGCTTTGGCCAGATCTTCCTGCGAATAATCTTTGATATACACCTTTTCCTGAACCCGCCAGATCGGAATCTTAAACTGGTCCGCAAAAAAGAAATAACCGGTCATCCTCAGGCAGTCGCCATAACCACCGGGAATCTGTCCCATCATCTCCTGAACCGTTCCGATTACTGCCGCCAACCGGTGTTTGATCTCCTGCTCAGCGTCTTGCAGTACTTCCCACAAAATGTCTTTCGCCCGTTCTGACTCCACCCCTTTTAATACCGCCACAATATGTCCATTTTTCACAAACACAATTCCCAGCTTGCGTTTTTCCAGTTCATTTTCCAGAAAACTAATGGCTGCAAAGCGAACCAGTTTCCGCTCATGCTTTCCATCCTTGCTTTCATACAGAACTTCCACCAGTACCGGCAGATAAGTGGTCTCTTCCATTTCCACCAGCCGGTCATAAGGTACTTCTTTTTGCAATTCCGCCGTCTCCGCCGCCACTGCAGATTCACCACGAATTCCCATGACACATTTTTCCACCGCCGCTATCAGTTCATCTTTAATCACCGGCTTCAGCAGATATTCCACCGCCCCGTATCGCAGCGCCGCCTTGACATACTCAAAATCCTGGAATCCACTGATGAAAATCACCTGTGTTGGCAGTTCCAGAGCCCGAATCTCCTGCAAAAGTTCAATTCCGTTCATCCCCGGCATATTGATATCCAGCAGTGCTAATTCGGGTTTTTCCCGTACAATCACATCCAGAGCCGACTTGCCATCCTGACATTCCCCGATTACGGTAATTCCCAAACGCTCCCAGGAAACCAGCTTTAATAAGCCCCGGATAATTACTACTTCATCATCTGCGATGACCATCTTAAGCATCTGTCTGCACCTCCTCACCTGCGTCCGGCGGAAAGTATGGCATTACCAGCCGCACCATGGTCCCAACCCCTTTGGTACTGGTGATTCTGATTCCATACCCGTCTCCATACAGGTACCGGATCCGGTCGTGAACATTTTTCAGTCCGATACTCTGCCAGTTATTTTCATTCTTAATCCCCGGAGCGTCACCATCCAATAAAGCCAAAAGGACAGCAAGGCTCTCCTCATCCATCCCAACGCCATTATCCATCAGGCTGATTTCCAGGTTTCCCTCATTACTTTCCGCCGAACGAAGGTGAGGGGGACTTTCCGCACTTTCCGTAAGCCCGGCTTCTAAAAGTACATGACCGCTGCCATCCTTAGGTTTGATTCCGTGAATATAAGCATTTTCCACAATCGGCTGTAAGATCAACTTAGGCACCAGCGCCCCCGACAGCCCATCCATATCAGCCGAAAAGTGAATCTTCCCTTCAATCCGGCAATTAAGCAAATACACATATTTACGGACCACGTCCACCTCGGCCTCCAAAGGCACCATATCCTTCATCGGCCCAATCATATAGTGAATCTGGCCGGACAATGCCTCAATCATCATGGGAACCTGCATATCCTCATGATCCAGTGCCGTCATCCGGATCACTTCCAGCGTATTATAAAGAAAATGCGGATAAATCTGGGATTTCAGCGCCGTCATCTCCGCCTCGTTCTGTTTTAACCGGGCCACATAAGACTGGTTAATATAGTTGCGCAATTCCTGGGACATCCGGTTAAACCGGGCCGAAAGCACTCCTATCTCATCCGCCGATTCCACCGGCAGCTGCACATCAAAATCGCCCGACTCGATCCGGGCCATCTGCTCCATCATATTGCGAATCGGCCTGGTCAGCTGTCGGGAAAATACCAGGGAGGCCAGCAGCAGTGCCACTACCGAAGCTCCTAAGAACAGATACATCCATTCCTGCATCCGGTAGATTTTCGCAAGCGCTTCCCGCCGGTTCATCAGAATCATCATTGAAAGACCATACTGATTGGGCTTTCCGGTAATCACCAGACTGTCGTTTGACGTACTGCTAAGTTGTTCCAGATTCAGCGCTTCACCAATTCGGTCCGCCTGGTTGGAATAAAAACAATTTCCTTTCTGGTCATAAACATATAGTTCATAAGCTGACCCAAACCGGATTTCACTGAACATCTGCTCCAGCTTCTTAAAGCTGATATCCAAGAACAGAGTTCCCACATACTGGTTCTGCCCCACCGGCTTACTCAAATCAAAGTAATTTCTGGCAACCGTAAAAACCTGGGTGCTGCCATAATAAAAGTAGTCCTCTTTGTGCGGCGGAATGAGCATCAGCTGCTTACTCTCTTCATCCCAATCAGCCAGCCCCATATGACTGATAAAAAGCTCCTGATTCGCGAAGAACCGGCGGCTGGGACTGTAATGGAATGCCATTTCGCTGCCATTTAAATCCCTGGCCACAAAATGAGCCGAAGCAAGGGAGCTGTCCACACTCTGCACATTCATCAGAAAAACCTGCATATTATTCTTCCGCAGTTCCTCCAGATTTTCTGGGTCATAACCAATTCCATAGACCATTTGCCGCAGATTGTCAAACGACATATAATTGTATTTCATGCTGCCTTCATTTGAATAATTATAGTAATACGGCATTTTAGAAATGTCGTTGTAAGACTCCATCATCGCTTCCAGGCTGAAGTCCAGATATAGCGCCGCCTGCTCATAATTACTCATCAGGGAATGCTCATATTCTTTCAGCATGCGCTGCACCAATACGGTGGAGAACAGGGTCATGGGAATCACGCCCACGCAAGTGATAACCAGCACGAATTTCTGATACAGACTCAGCTTTTTCACCGTTTTCATCCTCTCTCTGTCATTCATTGCTCTTAGTATACCATTTCCTGTTTTTCCACACAATCTTACAATACCACTTTGCCATCACCCCTTAGCCGCACCGGCGGTGATCCCTTTCACAAAATACTTCTGCAGCAGGACAAAAATCACCAACGCCGGTACGATCGAACACACCGTTCCGGCAAACACAATATCCCATCTTGCCGTATACTGGCCCACAAAGGAGAACACCTCAACTGTAATCGTCTTGGCTTTGCCGGAGGGCAGCACCAGATATGGCATCAGGAAGTCATTCCAGATATTCAATCCATTTAACACTACCATCGAGGCCGTACATGGTCCCAACAGCGGAAACGTCACCTGCCAGAAAATCTGAAATGGCGAGCACCCGTCGATCTGAGCCGCCTCCTCAATCTCCAGTGGAATCCCCTTCAAAAAACTGCAATACAACAGCGAACCAAACGCCACCGATCCCGACAGATAACAGATAATCGGACCGGCCAATGTGCCATAAATGCCAAACAGCCGCATCTGTTTAAACAACGGAAACATATACAGATGAAAGGGAATCATCATCCCCGCCAAAAAGTAAGTGTAAATCAATTTCATCCCCCGTGACGTCCGGCGCTCAATGGCAAATGCCGCCATCGGCACAATTGCCACAATCAATAATTCCGATACTACCGTCAGAATCAGGCTGTGCTTAATCGCCGTCACAAAATCTGACTGCTCAAACAAATCCTGAAAATTCTTCAGGTAAAAAGAACTCGGCAGGGCCATAGGATTCTTCAAAATCTCCCCATTCGATTTAAATGCCGAAATAAGTGCAAAAAATACCGGAGCCAAAAATATTAAGGCCAGAAACATGGTCAGCAGCAACACCAGAATCGGCCCCCACCGAAACTTTTTACGTCTCATTGTCACATTTGCCGTCATTATAATTGCACCTCCCTGCTCTTTAAGAATTTCTGCTGAACCGCATTGAGTATGATAATGATGAACAGCAGCACAATTCCCACCGCTGTACCAAATCCCTGTCTGCCTTCATTAAAACCAACCTTGTATAGCAGATACACCACCGTCTCCGTGGTAAAACCCGGTCCGCCGTCAGTCATTACGGAAATCTGGTCAAACACCTTCAGCCCATTGATCAGCGACAACGTAAAGTTAATGGTAAATGCACCGGAAATCAACGGTACCGTAATCGCCTTAAACCGTTGCCACGGGGAAGCCCCATCGATTGCCGCCGCTTCCACCACATCCGTCGGAACACTTTGTAAGGAAGCCAGATAAATAATCATGTAATAGCCGGCACCTTTCCAGATCAGCACAAATCCGACCATGAGCAGCGTCAGCTTAGGATTCCCCAGCCAGTCCTGTTTCCACTCACCCAAACCAATCGAAGTCAGGAGGGAGTTAATCGCACCAAAATTGTAATTATACATAATCTTCCAGATAAAACCGGACACAATGCCACTGATCAGCACCGGAACATAAAAAGCACTGCGGAAGAAATTCTTAAACCATTTCACATGATCCACCAGCAATGCCAGCAGCAATGCCAGAGCATTCTCCACAATTGAAATAAACACGGTAAGAATCACCGTATTTCTCAGTGCATTGCCAAACCTGGCACTGGTAAAAATCTCCCGGTAATTGGCCAGTCCGACAAACTTTATCACCGGACTGATGCCGTCCCAGGAGGTAAAGCTATAATATACACTGGAAAATGCCGGAACAATGATAAACAGCGTATACAGGATAAAGGCCGGCGCAATAAATGCAACCGCTGCCGTATCGATTCCACCTTTCTTTTTTGTCATACCCACTTCTCCTTTTTTAATTGAGGACGGTTCCTGTCTGTCAGGAGCCGTCCTCGTTGTGTATTTCTCTTAATTATTGTTTGCTGGTTACCGGATTAAAGTTCTGCATTGCCACCTGCCAGGTCTTATTGAGTTCATCACAGGCAGATGCAATATCACGCTGTCCCTGAATCACCTCGATGGTGGTCTTATAGGTAAAGTTTCTGAAATCTGGCGGAAGCTCATTTTCTCCGGTCCGGACATTCCACATGCAGCTTAAATCATCCGCATTGTCCAAAGCTTCGATGACCGTACTCATCACCGGTGAGAATGCCGCATCCGGTGTCACTACGGTTGACGGAATCGCATTCAGCTTCTCTACATATACTTTATAATTTTCCGGCGCATAGAAGAAACGGATAAACTCTTCCGCGGCTGCCTTTTTATCCGAATCCTTTGCCGATTCAGCCGAGATCGCCAGGCCACTGGCACCACCACCGCCAACCAGACGGGTCTTGCCATCCGGGCTTGGCACCGCAAACCAACCGTACGCGAAGCCTGGGTCAGCGGTTTCAATCTGGGAGAACATATGCGTTCCTGAATACATCATTGCTGCCATATCGCTTACCAGGAATGTGGTAATCTGCGCATCTGGTGTGGATACCCAGCCATCCTGACCGTACTGGAAGAGCTGCTGCATTTCTTCAAAGACAGCCTTGATCGCGGGATCACTGAAATCCTTGCTGCCGTCATAGCAATGCTTGATGAAGTCCGGATCGCCGGAAAGTACCTGGTCATTGTATGCCTTGTAGAACCAGAAGCCGATATGCCAGATATCCTGGCCGCCGATGACCAGCGGCGCCATATCACCCTTGGATTTGATCGTCTCACAAAGCCGGATAAACTCATCATAGGTTTTCGGTTCGGCCAAACCGTTATCATCAAAATATTTCTTGTTATAAATAATTCCATTGGTATTCTCACCAGCCAGCGGAGCAGTATAGGTGTCACCATCAAATTCTACCGTAGTCTTAAACAGTTCTACAATATCCTGCGGCAACGGTTCCAGCATCCCGGCCCGCTGATACACCGCCGTATCCCTCATTTCCATAACATCCGGGAACTCGCCGACACTCTCCTTGGTTTTCAACAATTCGCTGTAGGCGCCACCACTGCCTGGTTCGATGGTAATGGTGATATCCGGGTATGCTGCATTAAACCGGCTGACAATTTCATTCATTGCCGCTTTGGCACCCTCATCACCGTCGGCAAAGATATAGGTCAATGCTGTCGGTGCGGAAACAACGGATTCCTTCGCCTCTGCCGCGGCCGTCTCGCCACCTGCTGTCGTTTCACTTCCAGCTGCTGATCCTGCCGGTGCTGCCGTTGTCGCCGTTGTACCTGCTCCACCGCAGCCTGCCAGACTGCCCACTACCATGGCGGTACATACTGCCATGCTGATCAATCTTCTTTTCATGTTCTTTTTTCCTCCTTGCCTTTCGTTAATTAACTGTCTGTACCCAGTATAGCAATCTGACAGCAACTATAAAATATGGTTTTTTAAGGTCCAGGTGCAGTTTTTTTAGAGTCCTGCATAACAAAAAAAACGGAAAGTCTCCTCCGCCACAGACTTTCCGTTTAACACACTTCGATACTTACTTCTTCACAAACACGCTCTTCGGCTGCTTACACACCGGACACACATAATCGTCCGGCAGGTCTTCAAAGGGAACATCACCATTATACACATACCCACAGACACTGCAGATATATTGGGATTCCTTCTCCGCTTTCGTCTCCGCTGCCTCCGGTATGTAAGTCGGTGCATTCTTTGGACTCTTACCTTTTATCACTTTATGATAATAAGCATAAGTCATGGCATCCTGGTCTGACAATACATCGGCATCCACCACTTTACCAAGAAATACGGTATGAGTATCCGTTTCCATCGTATCCACTACTTCACAGACAACATAAGCACAACTGTCTGTCACCACCGGAAGGCCTGCCTTCATTTCATAGGCAGCCTGATCAAATTTATTCACCTCCCGGCCCGACTGAAAACCAAAAATGCCAATAATGGAAGGTTCTGACTTTTCGGAAAGAATGGACACCGCAAATTTACCACTCCCGGCAATGCACTGGTTGGTGTAGTTATCATGGTTGATGCTGATAGCCAAAGAAGCCGGCTCTGAGGTGATTTGCATAACACTGTTAGCCGTGCAGCCGGTAGGACGTTCTCCATCCATGGCCGATATAATATATACTCCGTATGAAATACTTCTGAATGCATTTTTATTCATTTATGATACCTCATTCCTTTCATTTTACATATTTTATGTTGCATATCTCCAGTGTAGCACCACACCATTATTGTCGCCGGTCACATTTCTGAGTATACATCAAAACATCCGCTTCATGTATCGATTCCATCAGCGAAGTTCGCATATCTTCCTTAATCACATAAGCAAGCGCAATACTGGCACCGGCAAGGTTCGGGTCAGCTTTACCGTAGTCCTGACTCATAATCACTTCGATATATTGGTGCAGTTCCTCCTCGTCAGCCACAGGTACAAGCGTTAAAAACTCGTCACCACCCATGCGAAATACCATTGCTTTGTCTGGCCGGTAGCGGGAAATATCCGCCGCCATCAACTGGAGCAAAAGGTCACCCCGGGCATGTCCGAAAGTGTCATTGATCTTCTTTAATCCGTTAATATCCCCCACAATGATTCCGATCGGAAAAAGCGACTGATACATTTCCTGATCCTCATCCCAGTCATTAACCATCTTAGCAAAATAATTCCGGTTGTGCAATCCAGTCAGGTTATCAAAATAAGCGGAATCCTGAAGCTTATGGATCATTGACATAATACGCGTTATATTTTTAATTTCAATAAAGGTTCCGATCGCTTCCCCCTTATGGTTACACAAGCTGGAAACCACCTCCTTGTAGTGCACCGTCTTATGATCATCCTCTTCGCTAAATATGGATGAATCTTCCTTGAAAACCCGGATCGTATCCTTGCTCATCCATCTGTCCCATAAGCTTTCATAAGGGAATACCTTGGTTACCTTGAGTCCCAGTCCTTCCACCACCTCCCTGGCCTTGATATTTAAGTCAATAATCTCCCTGTTTTTATTCAAAATAAACATCGGATTCTGCGTCTGCTCAAAGATCGTTTCCCGTGAGGACAGCAGCATTTCCACCGAGCGGGGCATACAGAGGGCGAAATAAACCACCACCTGCACCGCCACAGCCGCAAATGGTGCCGGATCCAGGTTATAAGGAAAGATCCCCAGGATGGCTCCCACAGACGCTGCTGCACAGAAAACCACCGCCGTCAGTAAAATAAAAGCCGCCGTGCGATAACGGGACGGCAGCCGAATCAACTGACGGATAATCAGATAAACGGTATGCACCACCATAATATAACAAAAAATACTGTGAACCCAAAACCAGGGTCCGTTTACCACCATGGCAATTCTGACACCGTCCTGATAGATAAAGTCAATCGACCGGATCAACACCCCATGCTTATGGTCGGTCAAGCCCAGTACAAAGGTCAGCAATGGAATACTGAACATATACCCCAGAATATGCTTGCCTAAGCTCCGGTTTTTCAAAATTAACAGTGAGATAATATACAAGATAATCGATGAGGTACCTATAAAAGCCAGCTTGATATTTTGGAAAATAAATGCTGTATACTCATCAGTAACAATATAAACCATCGCCGCCAGAATCGCCCAAAGGGTATTGGAGGCACACAACAAGAGATACCAGCCGGTAGCCGTACTCTGCTTGCGTTTCCAATATGCAATTACCGCAACCGGAATTCCCGCCAGTGCAAACATGATCAAAGTTAATCCCAGCGATAAATCTCTCACTTCATTACCCCCTGATCCGCTTTATCTTCCCGTTTTTTCAGATAATTCACACTTGTAACTGTATTATCTGATATGTGATACATAATTATATCACATTTTGTCGTAGAAGTCGATTATTAACAGAGATTTTGTGGTATTCTAGTCTTTTTTTAAACAATTCGTAACCGTTTTTTAAATTATGTAACCAAGCTTCACAATATTTAAAGATGAATTAGAGGTAAATAAAGTGCCATGACAGGATAAAATCTATTTCATTGTCCTGGCACTTTTAAATTTCAGAAAAAGCGGGTAATATCGTCAACAGATTTTCTTGTCGGCTTCACCCCATCCGCATCACTATAGCCAATGCCGATTACGCTCACAATCGCTTCATTCTCCGGAACATCTAACATATCCCTTATTTTTTCTGCATCTCTGATTCCCATTACGAGGGATGACAACCCCAGCTCGGATGCTTTTAATAACAGATTCATATTTTGCAGACCGCAGTCATAGTATCCCCAGCCATTCCCCAACTCATTTGACGGAGTTCCATCTCTTTCATAGCCCGAACGGTTTCGCACGATTGTTGTTACAATCAGTACCGGTGCGCCGGATACATTTTTTTGATTAAATTTAGCTAATGCTGATTTTATTTGTTCCAGTGTTTTCTGTCCGCTGACAACATAATAGCGTGTAACCTGTGAATTTTTCCATGAAGGGGCCTGAATCGCCGCCTCAATCATTTCTCTGATTTTTTCCTCTTCTACCGTTTTATTAATGTATTCTCTTACACTGCGCCTTCGTTGTAATAAATCGTTAAATTCCATTTTGTTCCTCCTTTTATTTTTGATTGTTAACTGTACCACAGCCATGCTTATATTTGATACAAAATATTCCTGAACTGCGCTATTATTTCCTCCCCGTCCGTCCTTGATTCAGGTACTGGATAATCAACCTCTCCCTCGCATCCATACATCAGATAGAGTTCATACAACGCACGGTAATCACCTGTAATTAACTGTCTTCGTATTTGACAAAGCAAAGCAAGTAACGGATCTTGCAGTTTTCTTATATTTTCTTCTTCATCTGCACCATAACGTTCTTCTCCGCGTCCATTGCGGAACCCCATATCAAACAACTCACCCATATCTAAGTATGCACCCATGCTTACAATTGTTTTTCCACCTTTCTCACATACTTCTACACAGCCTCCGTCACCGTAAAACTCGTACCCATAGATTTCGTTTTTGTTGGGAGCTTCCGAAACAAATGCCACCGATAATGTCCAATAATCATAACTCTCGCTGTACATAACATCATAATACTTTTCCATCAAACTGATATATTTCTCCGGTAAATCAGCAGACTCGCCATGGTAATGAAAACTCGCTTTTCGTGCTGTCACTTTTGCCCTGCTTGATAATTTCATTATTTCTGCCTTTTTGCTATTTGTCAATAATTGATCCACTACTGCAAATTCATATGAAGTTGAACTATGATCTGCGGTAAACCCTTTTTTCACGCTGATAATTCTCATAACCTTATCCCTCCATACAATATTGGGTAACTCCGCCAATATCCTCGCCAAATATCTGACAACCACCACAATATCCCTTTGCTTCACATCGGCCACATATTGAATTTGTGAACGTTTCACTGCTTTTATATTTTCTATGGTTTATGAGCACCTTACTCTTCCCCCAGATCTCCTTCAAAGAATCTGTCAATAAATTCCCCGCATTACAATCATTTCTAACCAGCTGGGAACATGGGTATACCGACCCGTCGGGAGCTACGGAAATAATCCTGCTGCCGGCAACACAACCTCTGATTCCTCTATATTCAGCCATATCTTCGCCCAGATTCTTCTCCAAAAAAGCAAAGCTGCAATCAATTCGATAGCTGATATTGGGGTGCATCTGCACACTTTCCGTCAAGAGCTGTTTAAACTTCATCATCTGATCATCGGACGGACAAAACCGCTTGAAGCTTTCCTTGTCCACGGAAGGTTTATACCGCAGCAAGGTAATGGTTTGAAACCCGATCATTTCTAATGTTTCAATAATGGAAGCAAAATGTTTGATACCATATGTATCTACTATAACGTTCGCCCCCAGCGCTGTTTTTGTTTTTTTCATAAAATCAGCTATCCTGCACAATTTTTCTATGTCTCTTCCTTGGGTCTGGAGCAATTCTTCGTTTCTTATTCCAATCTGCAAAACTGTCAAATATCTGCCAAGAATGCTTAATAGTTCCTCCGAAATATCGTGCCTGCCACTTGTCAAATGGATCGTCAGATCTTTATCATTGGCATATGACAGTATTTCTTCTATATCATCTCTGATTAAGGGTTCTCCTCCCCCAACTGCTATTTGGAACACACCAAAATCAGAAATTTTATCAATCACCATGAGCAGTTCCTTTGTATTCATTTCTCTCTTGATCTGATCTTTATGTCTTTCTATGTAACAATCCCGACATTTATTTCCACATCGAAAGGTTACTGCCAAATGCACTGTCTCCGGTGCGGACAGGCAATCTGTACTCTCCCGCGCTGCCATACCACCCACTGGCCTATATGCACTGCGCTTTTTATTTAAGATTCCTGCCGGAAGTCTGATGAAAACTTCCTCATTCATCATATGTTGGATAAACAAATGCAACTCTTCACCGGCTGCTTCTGGTTCCCACTCTGAGGTATCTATGATTTGCTCACTTTCTATGTATCTGACAAAACAATATGCCTCTTTATCAATCTCTATCATCGTTCCTTTCTTTTTATGAAAAAGGATGGCGCCAAAATCTTCCTTTCTTATTATTATATCATCAGCTAACATAATTACCATCGTTTACTCCCATTATAAGTGCAGGTTCGCGTCAATTAGTTTACGCATTTCGGCTATCTCATTCGCTTCCGGTTCGCCATTCTTCCACTCATTAAATACATTTTCAACAAATGTCTCCGGGGCATCGACGGCCCATTCCGCAAATTCGGACGTGGATTCCGCCTCATATTCCTGAATACCTTTTATAATTCCTATGCAATATTTTTTTGCCAAAAGGGGCATGGAGAGTTTTTGATGTTTTTTCATTTCATCCACAAAAGGAGCAATGGCTTCTTCAATCATTACCCAGGACTCTTCGGAGGGGTCTGTATATCCATATCTGGTTTTACCAGATCGAGCCCACAATTCTTCAACTTCAATCTCATCCAACGCATTGTAAACGTCATAAGCGATATCCTCAGTGCTCACTTTACTTAAGATTTGAACCACAATTTGATAGATTTGTTCCTCCAGACCTGGATCGTCCTTGATCAGCATATTTATGACCGTTAATGCATCCTCTGGATTTAAGTTACGGATGATATCTTTCTTAGTAGCATGCTTCTTCTTACTTATTCCCGCCATAATAGCTCACATTCCTTTCGTTTACTCCGACACAGACCGGTCATAAGGTTTACAAGCATATTTTACACCATATTAGCTTACAATTCAATCAAGTAATTCAATCACGAAAGGATGATTTATGCTATTGACAAAATGTATTTATTAGGATATAATATCATTAAGCCATTCTTTACCAGTAAGGAGAGACTTTATTATGGATAGGCGCAACACGATTCAGCGATCTTTAGTCCTTGAAGCTGTAAAAGAATTACGGTGCCATGCCACCGCTGACGAGATCTACGATGCGATTGTAAAAAAACATCCCAATATCGGCAGGGGAACGGTATATCGAAATCTGAAACTGTTGTCAGATACCGGCGAAATCCGTAAAGTGGAAATGCCCGGCGGAGCCGACTGTTACGACCATCTATGCTACGAGCACTATCATG
>Ga0154002_1000198_pt1 | contig 16226 bp, 16 predicted proteins | sample TSNY086MetaG_FD_102276 | JGI IMG/M metagenome (GOLD analysis project Ga0154002, IMG submission 102276) | Attine ant fungus gardens microbial communities from New York, USA - TSNY086 MetaG | ecosystem: Host-associated > Fungi > Mycelium > Unclassified | place: USA: New York, Robert Cushman Murphy... | reverse complement strand
TGTATGTCTGAGGATAAACCTCAGACTTAACAACATCTTTTGCTGCTTGTCTAACTTCGCTTTTTTGAACACTTTGATTATCAAATCAAGCAATCACAAATCAGTAAGTGGCCATTTGTGATACCCTGCATGGGCTTCAAACCTAGACAATGCCCCTTTGGGCTGGAAACAGTAGATGAGTTCACAGAATATATAAAAGCAGCAGTCAAAGAGGCCAAGGCTATGATTTGGAAGGTACAAGAGGATATGACATGATACTACAACCAAAGAAGGTCTCCAATCACAATATTTTACCCATGGAATTGGATATTCCTGGATACCACTGACATCAAGACCACATATCCATCTCTAAAATTGTCACACTGCCACTTCAGACTCTTTATAGTAGAGCGTTAAGTGGGACCCCTTGTCTATCACCTCAAGCTACCACATGTGATGAAGAAACTCCATCCTGTGTTTAATGTAGTAAAGTTATCTGCTACCTTAGAAGACCCAATCCTCAGAAGAAAGCCCAAATCTCTGCTACCACCTATTGTTATTGATGGAGAAGAGGAGTGGGAAGTGGAAGAGATCTTGGACAGTTGTTGGTACAGAAGAAGATTCTAGTTCTTGGTAAAGTAGAAAGGATTCAGAAGGGAGCACAATTCTTGGGAAGCAGCCTCTAATATCTTAGCACTGGACCTTGTAGCAGAATTCTATTGCAAATACCCTGCAGCCTCTAGACATATCTGACAAGTGGACTTTAACACAATTTTTCTTTCTGGAACTATTGCTTTGAGGTGCAGCAATCTTGAGAAAAGGGTGAATGTAAGAGGACCTTACTAATGCTACCCCTAAAATACCAGACTTATAGCCTGGAGCAACCCTGTATTAATTAAATATTACATAGTGATATTTAATTCCTCTTAGCTTGACTTGGAGATCCTTGACCCTGACTAACAGGACTATAAACTCAGGGATGCCTCAGTAGTAGAAGTATACATATTGTAGAAGTACACTCCAGGAGCCTTATCCTAATCTCTAAGAATTCTCCTGGAGGTGAGTTGTGACATATTTAGGACTTGTAATATTACTAAGGATTCTCCTGAAGCCCACTCTAGTCACCCTTATATATACCCATCCAACATCCTAGAGCCTGACTTTACAGATTCTAAGACATCTCAGTCTAAGTTCTTATATAGACAATAGACTTGAGATTGATTTTTTACTATAGTTTGAGAAAATATTACAGAATGTACATAAAATTGAAGAAAGAAGCATAGCAGACTGACTTTAACATATACCTAACTGTTGAGAATTAGTAAAGAGTTTAAGCCAGGTCTGTTATGAGTCACCTCAACCATAACAATGTACTATAAATAAAACAGACATAGACTGGAGTTGAACCAGTGAAGGTTGGACACTTGTAGTTTAAACAAGTACAAGTTGTATATATAGTGTAAAACAATTGATCAAGAACTCCATCAAGTTCTCTTTTAACCCTGAAGAACTATCTTGAGTTAAACTCTAGCTTAAAGTTCTTGAGTCAATCACTAACAGAGCTGTAGACTTGGATGAAAACCTCATACTCTCTTTGATAGGAAGATAATGCTTAGTCAAAAATTTACCTAATCATTCCTATACCCTTCTCTTTTCACTTAATAAACTCTACCAAATTCAGAGAATATTCATTAAAATTCATGAAAAATTGGGAAAAATTGTAATCTACTTTTAACAATATTCAATAAGTACAGTGCAATGGGTGTGGATAAATCTGGAATAAAATTGGAACAGACAGTAAGCAAAGCAAGCTGTTAGTGCAAAGTCTTGATAACTTATGACCCTACTAGTAGATAATAGTTTAGAAAGAACTTGATGGAGTTCTTTGCTGTATTCAGACTATTATATACAAGTATTACATGGTCTGTGTGCTGCTGTCTTGCAGTTATATGACCATCTAGATTCTTCTATCTATTTATATACTCTTCTACACTATTTATAGTTCAACCTGTTATAGTTCTTGAGGTTTGCAACTAAGTTAATGAATGTGTGGGAGAAAGAGCATAGCATACTGACTACAACACTACTCACCACTATTTACAGACTGTTGGAGGAAGGGAGCACAGCATACTGACTCCAATACAATATTAAATTCATCTAGAATTAGTAGAGGGTTTAAATTGGGTTGAAGGCCCAGATGAAAACCTTGTTCTTCTTATATTTGCCCAGTTCTTCCCATCCCTCAATCACCATATATTTACTGACATCATCTGTCTTACAGGGTTTAACTGCAAAGTTGTTGCATTCTTCAAGAGCTACCTTGCTGACAGACTTATCACATACAAGTGGAACAACTATGACAGGTGTGCTGTCGAGCTTGTGCTCGTTGATTTCCCCGAAAATCTTGTAATATGCTTGAAAAACTTTACCTAGTAGAGAGTGTTGAATATTACAACTACAAGAACCATGACTCCTTCCACGATACAGAGTCAATTGAGCTTTGTGCTATCCATATATGCACATTATGAGTCTCCAATCACTTCCTCCTGCCTCTTTCATTTTTTCCCCTCAACCAATCTTTCATATTTTGACCCATAAATTCGTACACCGCCTCCCAATTTTTACACATATGAACTGCTCCTGTTCTCTCAACCATAAAGTCCTTCTCTTCAAAATTTCCAGGATCTAACGACAGGTCCGGCGAACATAATGCTCCTTGCCGGAGGTAGTTGAGACAATGCTGTATGTGGTCGGGAGACGCAATCGGACTCTTGCTGAAAGCCAAATTGAGCACACGTAAGCAGTGCAATTCATGATACATCGTGACCATGAAGAGACGGTGATCCTCTCCTAGTCGAACATAGCCAAAGCCCTCGGAATTTAATGAGGACCATTCATCATCAGAAGCATTCCCAAGGAGGGGATAGTGGACTGTCTCTTCCATAAGAACCGGAATGGTCAACGATGCAGAACCTAGATCTGGAAGCGGCAGACTTTCTGGGAAGTCATGGCCTAAGTACGCTATAGATAAGATATTGGTGAAAAGGTTACAAATCCGAGGCATAATTCAATACAGTACTCTCTGTCCAAAAGAGGATCTGACCCCCCTGTGGCTCCTAGTTGACTCGTCAGGCAGAGAATGTTGAGTAGAAACACAGAAATAAGTGCTACAGAGGTCGAGCACAAACGAGTAGACATGGCAGATAAGACTTAGTCACGATCTGTTCTAAGTGACGTCTTTGATTGAGTGCAAAACACCCACAAATTGAGATACAGCTATAAGAGCCATGCAAAGAAGTCTGGGGCACTATTAGCATGCGTTTCAAGGGCTTGACTTACATTATTCCTTTCGTGCCTACACTCGCTATTTCAAGTCCGTCCCAGGGCTTGATTCCTTTCCGATACCAAGGCGAAGTTTTTCAAACATATTACAAGATTTTCGGGGAAATCAACGAGCACAAGCTCGACAGCACACCTGTCATAGTCGCCCACGGGGGACCAGGCTTGACACATGATTATCTACTCCCGTTTGCAGACATTGCCATTAATGGGGCTTCACCAGTCATTCTGTATGATCAGATTGGAAATGGGAAATCGACCCATGTGGACAAGAAGCCCACTTCGTTCTGGTCGATTGATTTGTTCGTCAGCGAACTGGTCAACCTGATTGATTACTTTCAAATCCATTACTCCTTTAGTTTAGTGGGACACTCGTGGGGAGGAATACTAGCTTCAGAGTTCGCTGTGCAGAAACAGCCGGAAGGGCTGAAACGACTCGTTCTCACGGATAGCCTCGCATCATCAGAGCTCTGGGAAAAATCAAACATGCAATTGATGAAGGAGTTCCCAGAGGATGTTCAAGAGGGGCTTTTGGCGGGAATGTCAGATCTTCCCCGGTGCGCAGCCGCTTTGAGGGTGTATTACGCTGTCCACGGGTGCCGCGTGGTGCCCCTTCCGGAGGAGCACGTTTACTCTTTGAATGCAGTGTTCGGCCCTCATGGCGATACCACTGTGGCTAGTACAAAGTAAGCTCGACTATTGGGTAGCCCGATAAGAAACTCATCATTTTTGAAAGTATCACGAAAAAGTGGACGATTGTAGATCGTCTCCACCTTATCAAGACCCCGACATTGGTGATAAATGGACGCTATGATGTTGCACAAGATTTCGTTATTCGGCCGTTCGTTGAGAACATCCCAACTTCTAAGTGGGTCAAGTTCCCCAACTCCAGTCACACCCTCACACCCCTTTTTGGGAAGAAAGGGCTAATTATTTTGAGGTTGTCGAGAAGTTCTTGCAGCTATAATTAGTATGTGTCTAGGCACGCAGATATTAGCAATGAGAAAAAAAATCCAGATCCAGTTTTCTGACACAGGCACCTCAGGTGTGATAAAGGATGGATGCAGGTTGGTTACCAGAGTCCAATGCCCAGAAAGGAATACTACATCGTACCAGCACATTTCACCTATGTCACTGCAGCCGCACTTCTTTTGTCTTTACTCCTCAACACCATCAGCATATTACCACACTTGAAAGGTGACTTGCCTTATGGTGTAGGAATATCTGGCTCATACCATGCTATAGGGAGCTCCAGAATAAGTGGAGAAATTCAGCAAGCTCTCAAACCACGATCTGCAGCATTGGAAGTCGTTGACTCCGACCGATATGGCATGGAGGATAGTAACGACTGGGCTTCCATCACCCCTCCGGGACACGGATTCGTGAAAATCGACAATGACTTCTACGCGTTATCGATATATCATCAGATGCACTGCTTGAATAGTTTCAGAAGGATGTTGAACAAAAGCCCTAACGCCTCGTACACAGAACATGATTCTATGCACGCACTCCATTGTTTGTCGTACCTGAGGCAGATGATTCTTTGCAGTGCGGACACTACGCTTGAACCGGCATTCCAAGCCATCAACACTGATGGGAGGCAGACAAGGGCAGCTTATGGGACAGGCGTGGCTCACGAGTGTCGTGATTGGGTAGAGGTTAGGGAATTTGCAGCGAGGAATCATGAACAGTGGAAAGACGAAGGAACCAATTTTGTCGCGACGGAGATCAGCACTGTGGAGTGATTAGTTCTGCACAATACTTTTTTGATGGTCCTAGATTTTTAGCGAAATGTGGAAGATGACTGTAGATATATAGGATCATCAGTGATGAGTAACCGGAGTGTCATTGGGGCGGTGCAGAGGAAGTGGAAGCCTGGGATTCTGGACCGCATATTCTGATTCCTAATTTCCCAAATAGTTCTTGTTTCATGAGCTGTTGCGTGATGAACTGTAGTGGGTCCTCATAACTCCTAGGCATCGTGTGATGACCGGGAGAAAACTAAAAGCTGTGGAAGATTGAGATTCGACACCCTCGTTGGCTATCATGGCATCACTAAGTTCTCAAGAATCACTGTAGGATGAACAGTCGGTCGACGCTGGCACACATCTTGGCGCGATTGCATATGGTGCGCATCCTCAGCCCAAGTTTTGATTCATCCTAATTTGGCCAGCCTACCAGGGTTGCACATCGCGTCCGTCTACAAATTTGTCAAGATGATTATGACTGCTTCGAAACGGAATGAAAGGACCAAATAAAAGTACGTGTGGCTTTTGTGTACCGGCGTGTTGTTTGCACTGGGAACTATTTCTTGTGTTGTCCATTTCAATGAGCTTGCCTGGATTGACATGCGCACCTACCCGGGTAGACCAGTCGCATTCTTACTCGAACGATCGAGTGAATCATCCAATGTTGGTGTTATTGCTACAGCAACCCTTGTTCAAACAATGGATGGCTTCCCATAGAGAATCTGGGAGTGTAACATAAACCTTATTCTATGGTCTAAGGAAAAATGCAACCAGTCCCTAGATGTGACATCACACTGTCACACACACATCTTGTTTTGTGCTGCAATGCAACATTGAGATGAATTCACCTCAAACCACTTTGTGTTGAGTTGAGAACAAGCAACACAATATGGGGGGGAACTTGTTGCAAATGTGCAATATACTTCATTAGGGCCTGTTCTGCAGCTTGGATAGGATAAGTGTTATTAGATAGGATAAGCATAGGACAAGAAAATAATAAACTTAATGGTGCATGCATATCAACTATCACAAAATCAATGGGACAAAACAAACCCCAAAAGCACAAGATTATCATAAACAGTCATGCTGTATTAGCATGTATTTGTGAGGACTTAGAGCTCAACCAAGATAGTTGTTCAGAAAGAACTCAATAGAGTTCCTTGTTGGATTCCCCTAGGTACTTATACAAATATTAGATAGTCTGTGTGCCTACCTCCTGCAATCACATGACCCTTACTAAGAACTATCTATATCTTACATAATCCTTCCCATACTATTTATATCTTTCCTGCATTGTATTCTTGAGTGTTTCCTATCAAATTGATAAACATATGAGAAATAGTTTCCTTCTTGGGAGTCATCTCATAATATACTGTACTTGCTATAGTTGCTGCTGCAAGTACTATTACTATTGCTATAGCAGGAGAAAACCAGCTGAGAAGACCCTTTCTTTCTGGTACCTTCACAGATAAGATGTGGTTAGATGACATGTTAAAAGGTGTATAACAGCTATCTCAAACTCATATATACTTCTAACTATATTGTATTAGGATGCAGCAAAAGATTTCATTAAATGTTTGGAATAGAAAAACATGTATTTCAAGCATTAGTCTAGGAACTTTGCAAGACATCTGGTCTACAAAATAGCTGATATGTTTTAGCTCAAGAGAAACTAGCAATATTTTTGAGAGCAGTTGTATCTGCAGGATCCAATAAAGAGCTTCAAGAAAGATTTCAGCATTGTGGAGATATAATTTTATGGTAAGTGCTATAGTTTTCTTTTCCAATTCTTTCTAATGTACAGTCAGCTATTTTAATGAAATTTTAGACATGTTTTGTGGGGCTTTCTATTGAAAATATGTCAAGCTACTTCTTAATAATATTTCTGAGTAGATTTTGAAAGATCTAAAGTACTACCTTTTTTTCAAAGACTGCATTGAAGCAATTGATAAATGCCATTTCAGTACTCATGTAAGTGCTGATGCAGTCAGTTGTTTCAGAAATCAAAAGGGGTTTATTTTACAGAATGTTCTGGTAGCATATACTTTTGCACTCCAATTTTGTTATATTCTCAGTAGATAGGAGGGTAGTGCCGGTGATGGATGTGTTTTTGAAGATACTTGAAAAAAGGATTTTTTAATACCAGAGGGTAAATTTTACTTGGTAGATACAGGATTTCCATCTTGTGATGTTTTGCTAGTTCCATATTGTGGTATTAGATATCATTTGAAAGAATAGGAACAGGTTTTACTCTGGTACTCTTATTTGTTAATTTATTATATATTTCTACTAAAGCATAGCCATTTTGGACCTCGTGATGCAAGAGAGCTATTTAATTTATGTCATGCCAAACTTCATAATGTTATTGAGCATATTTTTGGAGTTTCCAAGCATCACTTCAAGATACTCAATATAGCTCCAGAATATCCTTTTAAGACACAGTGCAAACTTCTACCAGTACTTTGTGCTCTTCATAACTTTATATGAATTCAAGATCCTTTAGATGATGCTTATGATTTGAACTATGTTTCTTATTCCCAGTTGTCTCAAAATAATATGGATAATCAGAGAGATAGACTAGATAAAAATTATGAGGAAAATGAGAAAGGGATATTAGGTAGAAGGATAACTGCAGCTGAGCAAGCTTGGGCAAATCTACAACATAATAGAATTGCAGAGAAAATGTGGCAAGACTACCAAAACTATTTACAATTGCAGTAATACTTTATTTAAAGTCTACTAAGTTGTAGTTTTAAAATTTCTATACAAGTTTCTATATCATCATTTATGTCAATAAGTAATTCAGCAAAATATACTTTCTAAGATATATAGAGACAAAGCTTTGCCTTTTTATTCTTTGAGAATTCCTCTATCTCTTTGATAAATGCTAAAGCCTTACTCTTAACATCTCTGTCTGAGTTTCCATTTGACTGTAAAGTAATAGTACTAGCCATATTATCAATAGCTTAGAACATCTCCAAAATAGAAGCAGATGTTGAGGCTTTACCAGCCCAATCATAATGGCTTTGCTTCTTAGACACAGGTCCATCAAGTACAGAAGTTTTGTGCTTCAGTCTCTAAAAATATATTTGAGCTAAAGTGAATTATATTAAATTAGTATTTACTTTCAGAGCTGTAATTGAGGTTTCAACATTAATATCAGCTTCATTATCACTCTCAGATGATATTTCTAAGTCATTGTTATAGCTATAGCCAGCTTGAAAGGTATTAGCCCCAGTAGCAAGTGCTCTATTGAGCATTTCATCCATTTCAGCATAAATAGAAAAGGACTTTCCTTGATAAGGAGCAAAATGTGGCTTAAACTATGCACATATCAAAAACATTAGTTAATTTTCAAGAATTAAAAGAATTGCATACCTGAAGCAAAGTCTCCCATTGCTCATTACTTGCAAATACATACTGGTTTTTATCATTCCAACTCCATCTAGACTTCCTAGTCAAGTTTTTAAAGATATTGTACTTAGCCTTGAGCTAGCAACATAATGATCAATAATATAGAAGCAACTGTGAGTATAATACATACCTAATCCCAATGATCCCAGATACTACTTATGCTCTTTGGTGCTCTACCACTTTTCAATTCACCTCCTTCCAAGGCTTTTACTGCTTCTGTAATGGCTTTTCCTTTCCATCCACCATTATCTGTGTTATTGCCCTCTGCTTTTTGGTCCAAAAATATACCCATCAAAATCTTGTTATTAGTATCACTATATCTTGCATAAGGGTGAGGTGTTTTGACCTGACCAGGAGTTATGGCTGTCTATAATTCAAAGGTGGTCTTTTTGGATTGCTTTACTTAAGTAGTATTTGGGGAAACTAGTGTTATAGAATTCTTTGTTTTGTTTTTACTGCCCTTGGGTGTAGTAACTTAGCCTGAGGCAACTTAATTACCCTTCTGGTCTGAGTTGACAAGGAGAACTTGATGGAGTTCTCATTTGATTGTAGTATACTACTTATACACTTCTTGTGTTTACTTCTATTTATAAACTCCCATGCATCTCTTCTTAGTTGTTTCATCCTGTATGTCCACCAATTTCCTAATTAAAAGGAAAGAAAAAGAAAAAGAAAAAGAAAAAGAAAAAGAAAATAAATAATGACTTAGCCGTTTTTGGCTATGTCATGACATTGGGTCTACCACATTTTTTTGGCTGGTCCTGAATAGCAGTGGGCTTTGAAGCTGGAATAGAGGGGTGTTGATTCTTTTTGTTATCTGAGAGTTTGGCTATAGAAGAGGGATGAAAAAGAAAAAAAAAACTGACAACTTGGTCTAATGTACACAGTTAGACTATATTTAATTCTTATGTCAAAAAATGGTTTCCAAACACTTTTGTATTGGATAGCAATGTAAAAATGTCAAAAATTATTTTTATATCCTTGTCTTATCCTATATATTAAATTTGGCAGACAACTGCTTATCCTATCTAAGTTACAGAACAGACCCTTATTATCTAGACTATTTATTCTACACAAAATAATAAGAGACAAAACAATAAGAAACAATAAGAGACTAATTTTAGTATAGCATTCAATATTCCAACATCTTGAGAGTGAGCTATTGTTGCAAGCTATGCTATCATATATCATACAACTACTCAAGCATCTGACATGCAACAATAATACCCTAGACCTCATTGTCTCTACCTATTATGACAAGTTGCTTCCAAATCCTTGGGATGGCACTACATGGCAATAACTCTGGAGAAGCCAAGAAGACCGAGTATTTATTACTACTATAGGTCTTAATGTAGCTACTTTCTGCTATATTCTTGTAGGTGATAATGGCTTTGGTATTTAATGGAAGAATAGTACTATTTCTCACAATGATGTGTGCATTTATGGAGAGTCCTGACTTAATAGAAGATCTTTGGATAGTGTTGGTACTCTTGACTTAATCTTTCATTATATAGGATTTTCTATGCTTGAAGTAAGTCTATAGTAAATTTTTGCACTAATACCAGCTACTTTTTCATGGTAAGTCATGTAAAAACTATGAATCATCTGCTCAATTGATCATAATTTTCCAGATATCTCAAATTTGCACAAAATATATTTTTAAATACCTTGAAGAAACTTCTGGAAGCTTGTGTCACTTTTTCAAAGTTACCTGAAAAGTATCAACATTTAAAATCATTAATTAGAAGCTGATATTCTCTTTTTAATGGAGCATTTGCATCAATTAATGGATTGTCACTTCTTACTCAGACATCTGAGACTGAGAATGTGACATACTATGGGTGAAAAACAGACTATCAAATTAATAATATCAATAAGTATATGAAAACAGGTGGGAATTTGATGGAGTTTTTGATGAATTGCATAACTACTGAGTTTGAAAACTATTCCCACCATTCCCACCAAACTATGACCTTATTATAACATAGTCAAAACAGCTAAGTTATTATTTATTTTTCTTTTCTTTAATTAGGTAATTGGTGAATACATGAAAGAAAATGACCCAGAAGAGATGCATGGGACTTTGTAAACAGAAGTAAATACAAAATATATATAAGTAGTAAATGATAATCAAATAGGAACTCTATTGAGTTTGTTATGAGCTACTTTGGCTATAATAATTTTTATTTCTTTAATCCTTTATCTTTTACTTTTCTTTTCCTTTAATTAGATAATAGGGAGTCACATGATCAGGATCACATGACCTGTCACAATTGTCACAAGATCAGTTACATCATACAGGTTACATGTCAAGGAACATTCTAGTCAATTCTATTAGATCATTAGTAGATTAGGGTTAGTAGTACAGACCATGTATAAAAGGTATAAGTAGTAGCTCTAATCTAAGAAAAACTCTATCAAGTTCTCTTTGTTCACCCTAAATAAAGACAACTCAGTCCTAGGGTTAGCTCAATCCAATAGTCACACTACAGAGTTCTTCTTGTCAACTCAGACTAGGAGTGGGTTTAAGTCATCACAGCTAGAACCTTACAACTACCTCCTCTCCAACCACTTACTGGAATCCTTCACAACTACTTGACTGAAGATGATTATTCCTCAAAAGATTTTCATAATAATATACAGCAGTATAATGCAACTTTTGCTATGACTTCAGTAGAAATCAAAATCAACAACTTGGTTACTAGATAGTCAGGCCCTACTGTTTCAAAATTCAGGGGAAGCTTTATTATCTCACTAGTGCTCTCTTCCCTCATGCAGATATATATGCACAAATCTAGATGCTGTTGATCAATGCCTAAGAGACTTACTTGAAGTAAGTGATCACTTGCACTTGATAGCTGTTGAATTGACATATTATATAGAATGATCATCCATTTGGTAGAATTACAGTAGTATTTGGAGGAGATTTTTGTTAAACTTTGCCTGTGATGCCTAAAGAAACATGTCAACAAGTGGTGGCAGTATCTCTTTGCAGAGGAAATCTATGGAGATTTATCAAGTTCTTACATCTCAGACATAATATGTGCTTGGACCACTCTGAAGCTAACAATCAACATGCTTAGTGGTTGTTGGAATTGGTGCTGGATCAACTATGGATGATAATGAGATAATACAAGTTTCTCAGTCTATGGTTTGTACTAATCTCAACACTCTTATCAATAGGATCTATCCAGGAATTGGTAACCCAAGAGTTCAAGATGACCAATACTTCTTGGATTGTATTATTCTCTGTCCTAGAAATGATGAGGTGTATAATATTAATGAAGCTATTCTTCAACAGTTTAACCTAGTACCAAATACAAAGGTTCATATGCTGAGAAGTGCAGACTCTATGTCTGAAAAAGATAGAATACACCATGCCTATCCTATAGAGTTTCTCCAGCAACTCAATACTGGTAGATTACCTCCTGCTTTACTTTGTCTCAAAATTGGCTGTTTAGTTATTTTGCTAAGAAATTTGAATCCAAGAGAAGGACTTTGCAATGGGACAAGAATAGTGGTGTTGAATATAAGAAGAAAAGTACTCTAGTATAGGATCTTCAGCAAGAACAGGAGATTTCAAGAAAAGGTTGTGTTGATTCCAAGAATTAGGTTGTTATCCAATACAGAGTTGTTGTCTATACCACTTAAGAGACTTCAATTTCCAGTCAAGCTGGCCTTTGCCATGACTATCAACAAGTCTCAGGAACAGTCAGTAGAGCATGTTGGGATTAATCTTCAGATATCAGTATTCTTTTATGGACAACTTTATATGGCCTTTTTAAGATATACTTCACCATTTAACATTTCAGTACTTCTTCCAGAGCAAGACCAAGAGAGCAGAAGAATACTTAATGTAGTATGTAAAGAGGTTTTTAATAGTATTAGATTATAGATTGTATATGTATGAATAATGGACTTGAGATTTATTTCTACTATAATGTCAAAAGTAAGTGAGTAAAGTCAGTCAAAATAGTTAAGTCAGTAAGTTGTTGAAAAATATTACAGAGTACACAGAAAGTTGAAGAAGGAAGCATAGTAGACTGACTTTAACATATACTTCACTAATTAGAATTAGTAAAGGGATCAAGCCAGACTGTAGGCCTGGATGAAAACCTTGTATTGCAAGATAGTGCTTGGTAATTGCTTAGTCAAATTTTGCTAATCATAACTAAGTTTTACCTAATACCTCTCTTTTTACTGAAAAATTCAAATAAATTCAAATAAAATTAGAAAGAAGATTGAAATAAATTGGAACAGACAGTGAGCAAAGTAATGTCAGGATGTAGCTATAATAACTTAGTCCCACTCCTAGTCTAAGTTAACAAAGAGAACTCAATAGAGTTTCTATTCAATTACTATACATTACTTATACATATTCTAGTATTTGTTGCTATTTATAAGATCCTACATGTTCCTTTTCATTTAAAACTCCTATATATCTAATCTTTAGAAACTAAAAGAAAATAAAAATAAAATAAATAAATATTGACTTAGCCATTTTTCCAAGTTATAACATCACCCTCTCTCAAGGTTTATTGTCCTGAGAATTATTCACAACTCATTGTATAGGTCAAATATTGCCTATTTTATTATTACCTTTTTCTGTCTATTCCTATATTTCTGGTTTTTCTTTTTTTTTCCTTATTTTCTTTCTTGATTATCTCTATTGTTCCTTGGCCTCTGACTCATTCTCTCTTCCATCTCCTCCAATTTCTTTCCAATCTTGCCCAATATTCCTTATCATATCTCTTATCCAACTATTCAAATAATCTTCTTGCTGCAAATCTACTAGGTAATTCTCCTCTAGCAAATATACTCTTATTTTCTTCTCTTTCTTGCCTCTAGATGTCTTCCTTTCAGGCTTAGACATTATAATCATATTACACTACAAAACAATAAAGTACCCCTTAGTCTCAAATAAACATCTGGATAATAAAAGCTAAAGTTGTTTACCCTGATACTTCTATATCTCTTTGATATTCACTTTCAAATTCTTCAACTGCTTTTTTTGCATTTTCTAGATTCTTTCTTTCCTCCTAAATGTCTAATATCTCATTGCTTCTCTCTTTAGTACTACTATCATTGATGATAGAACCCATAAGAGAAATTGCAAATACATCTGTGTTGATTCAAAGCTTTTTATTCCACAACTTCTCTAACCAATCCTCAACCTTACCAGATAGCTCCTTGTCAGCCAGAGGCCAAGCTAAGGTACATACTAATGCTGACCAAGCAAGGTCTCTCTTCTAGACTATGTCAACTGCATCTAGTAGATCCTAGTCCTCTCTAGTATCACAAATGGCTACTTACTGATTTGTGATTGATTGATTTGATTATCAAAGAGTTCAAAAAAGTGAAGTTAGACAAGCAGGTAAGATGTTGTTAAGTCTAAGGTTTATTCTCAGATATATAGTTCTTAAATACATAATTGTGATAGTCTGTACACCAAGACAGACTACCACATGATCACTACCTATTGTTCTATATATAGGAGTGCTATTGTTCTTGAAATAGAGATAACCTAACTATCTTAGGGCAGTCCTTTGTTCTATTCAAGGACAAATGATAATCTATGGGTAAAGATCAGTATTATGTGCAAACATTGAGGACCTTGTATCTCCATGGGATCTTATTGCCTTGGGATCTATCTATGGCTGAAAGAAGTATATTGAAGAGAGCTTCATAATGAACATTGAAGCAAATAATTACATTAAGCGGTTCCTGAGATATTGGCAATTTAGTGTCTGGTAACTTGGTAATCACTAATTGATCTGCTAATAACTTGGTGAATACTGATTGCTTTGAGACATTCTTGGTACCATTTGAAAGGTCTTCTTAAGGGATTTTGGTAGTCATTAAGACTGTTAAAATCAGTCAAGTATTCCTAGAGTTATGGTCTGAATGAAGTTTGTGACATTATACCTTCTCTTGGTTCTGTCACACTCCATGACCCCAGTCACCAGTGTACATTCATATAAGCCCCATAGAACTGGTGACCCCATCATTTTGATTGAAGTACTTGAGACTGGATACTAGTAGTTATTCTCTAGTTTGTTCTACAACTTAGCTATCCAAAAACTCTAGTCCTTATTCTCTGAGTCATCTTCTCTAAGGTAGTGAGTTGGTTAGGAGAGTACTGACAGCTAGCTTCCTCTTTGGAATTCCTAGGTCAATTTAGGCTTGACAGTAGAACAAACTTTATACTAGCCCTCAACATTCACCCCCATCCATAACCACTACCTTGAGCTATTTCCATGTCCCAGGAACCCTTCCCAAATCCAGCAGGGGATGTCTGTCTGGAATGTTACACTTGTAGAGAAAATTCACAAATACCTACTCCCCAAGAACCAGTTTTGACATCTACAGACAGTCCATTTATGGTTACTCAAGTATACAACCAACATTTTGTAAGACAAGAAGCTCTTGAAGATATAGCAGAAGAGTGACCTACTGAAAGCCCTACAGATCTATTAGAAAGATTGTTTCCACTATTTGAGACACACCAGGACCCCCTTCCAAAAATCAAGCAGACATATCAAATTTGGAGTTACAGGTAGCACTATTGATACTTGCTAGACAAAATAAGCCTTGTCTGTACAGGAAACAAAAGGGCATTCATGAGCCTGACCTCTTCAACAGGGGCAATATTGATGAATTGCAAGTGTTTGTATTCCAGTGTCAGATTTACTTCCAGGCCAGCTCTGGTGAATTTACTGAGGACTTAGAACAAATATTTTTTGCCATATCTTACCTCAGAGGAGTGGCTCTAGACTACTTTGAGCCCTTCATTAATGAGGCAGATCTCTATCAAATCTATGACTTTCTGAAAAGTTGGCCTGCTTTCATTCAAAAATTATCAAACATCTTTAGGTCATACTTGCCTGAAGACAATAATAAAGATGCAATAGTCTCCTTAGTCTTCCTTTCAGATGGCAAAGTAGTAACTTACTTTATTCAATTTGCTAAGTTCCAGAATTGTATTTGCTGGGATGACAAATCCTTATGCAAGGTAGTAAAGAATGCTATACTACCCTGCATCTGCAGTGAATTGCATTTCTGCAAGGAGGACATGTCAATGTTCAAAGGGTTAAAACAAGCAGTACTTAAGATTGATAACAACTATTGGAAGAGAATTCAGGACAACAAAAACAGACAATGCTTACTGTGTACCTTTCAACCATCTTCTACCAAAACCTCCTGTAACACTCTTCTTGAAGATCAATTGTCCAAGGAGAGACCAAGGGTCCCTTCCTTAACTGTTTTGAACCAAACCAGTAAACAGAGCACTCTATCACTTCCAAGTATTCTGGGTCCTGATGGCTGATTGATAGCAGCAGAACAATAGAGGAGACTAACATTGGGGTTGTGCATGCATTTTGGCCAGAGTGGCCATCTCACAGGGGCTTGCCCTAAGCAAGGCATATGGAACCCAACTGTTACAAATTTCATTTGGACCATAACTCCAGAAACACTCAACCAATTTTGACAATCTAAATGGCCACCAAAAGCCTTTAAGAAGACCTTTCAAACAATACCAAAAATGTCTCAAGATAATCAGTATTCACTGAGTTATCAATAGATCAGTTGGTGATCACCAAGTCACCAAACACTAAATTGCTGATATCTCAGGAACTGCTTAACATAATCATTTGCTTCAATGTTCATCATGAAGCTCTCTTCAATGCACTTCTTTCAGCCATAGATAGATCCCATGGAGATACAAGGTCCTCAATGTTTGTATAT
>Ga0154002_1000196_pt1 | contig 16261 bp, 25 predicted proteins | sample TSNY086MetaG_FD_102276 | JGI IMG/M metagenome (GOLD analysis project Ga0154002, IMG submission 102276) | Attine ant fungus gardens microbial communities from New York, USA - TSNY086 MetaG | ecosystem: Host-associated > Fungi > Mycelium > Unclassified | place: USA: New York, Robert Cushman Murphy... | reverse complement strand
GTATCCATGAACCGTTCAGGCTTGAATTCATCGACATCATTGCCCCAATGTATCGCTGATAAGAAGAAGGAGAAAGAGAAATAACCGGTCACCCCTCAACGTAGTAGGTAGGGATCCCCCACTCACGATTCATATGCACACCCATAATATCCACCACACACATCCCACCTTTCTGAATCGGCACCGCAACACCTCGGACGTCCGAAATCCGACCATCCGCCAAAGTCGAGAATCGTCTCGCTTCGAGGATTGTGTCCTTTTGTACCATCTTTGCAAGGCGCACGACGGCTGGACAAAATCGGAGCGTCTCATGGATGACCGCAGAGGTGAATTCCTGTAAGGCAAAAAAAAGGTCGACTTGGAAAAACAGCCTACGAAAAAAAGTCTTACAAGCTGGGGTACATTGTCCTTGTAACCCTATCATTGCAAGCGTCAAAAGTTTCGTATTGAGTGAAAGAATTTTGCGCTGACACTGGGAGGAGACACAGTAGGAACACCATCGGGATAAATTCGCAGAGATTCTTCAAAAACTCGCTGTTGGCACTGAGGATAAAGAGCGAGATAGACAAACGCAAAACAAAGCGTATGCGCCGACGTTTCTGTTGGGACCTTTAGTCAAACCATTCTTGTTGTTCTTGTCTGTTGCTTACCGTGACCAGCAAGGAAGAACAGCTACTTTCGAATCTCTCTTAGCAAAGAGTTCTTTCAACTTTGGACAGGGCAGAAGAACGCACAAACATATTCGATAAAACTTCTTCATCTGTCAGACTCCTGTGGCCCACTTGTTCATCCTTCTCGAATGACATATTGGCCTGGACCATGTTCTTGAGCAATGCAGCACCCTGGACATGATGGTCGTCAATCTTGGTGCCCAGACCGAATGTATCTCTAGCTTGTGATACGAGCTCTATCATTTGTCCTCGAAACTCCTCGAACGCATCTCTCATTCTCAGCAACGGTCGCTCAAGAAGAGGTACATACACACCGTCCTCTACCACTGCTTTCCATAAACGCTTGGGTGCCAGAGCGCGAGGTTGGATCAGGTCGACGGCGTCCGTGATGGCTCGACTGAGATGGACTTTATGGCCAGGAAGTGGAACACTGCTATTTTCTTCTGTCCAGGTAGAGCGTCGTCCGAACCCTGCTGATGCGATAACCAGCAGAGTTGCTCGTGTCAAGTCACGACAGAGATCGACGTTTGTGGTAGCCGATCCTTCCGCGTCATTGGATGAAGCTGCTTTATTATCGATCTCGATGAACCATTCGTTGACGATTCGGATTGTCTCTTGCCACACAAATGCGGTGTTCGCCTCGTTGAACGCCGTCTTTGCGATGGCCCGATGTCTTTTCCATTCGGCGCCTTCCAGACCGATCATGTTGGAACCATATATATTGAGAGCATCGTACTTGGGGTGGGGTGAGGCATTTCATATCACGGACAAGGGGTGACTACACATACCCCTTCCACGTCCTTTAGATAGGTAAACTTATCGGAGCAGATGACGTTGATTGCGTCTGCATCCGCAAACCAGTAGGTCGGAATAGCGTCCCAAAATGTTGTTGAAGTGAGGCATGAGCTTTCATATTTCTTGTACACTAGGATTCGTGTGGTTGTCAGTAAGGTGAACCCATGGGAAAGGAGTATATGTACAGGAGAATCGAGCGTAGATCCAACCGATCTGTCCTTTGAATGGATAGAACGGTGCGAGTATGTAAGACAAAGCTCGGAAGGGATGGAAGAGGATCAAGGCACGACCTGGTATATATGACCTACACAACAACAACAAAAGGTAAGATATCTTTTGAGGAAAAAAGCATGGTGAAGACGTACGGGAGACGGTATACCGCTCTCTTTGCCTTGATCCATCTTCTCAGAAACGATTGGAGAGTCCATACGAATGCGGCTGTCCCCAACAAATTGAATAATCCTGGAAGAACAGTCATAGTGTGTGTGTGTGCATGTGTTGAATTGTCAGAAATGCCCCCACTCCACCTGAGCTATTCACTTGCGCTGATACGGCGGGGCTAATGGAGGGTGTCCTTCTATTGATGATTTCCTAAATGATGATTCTTCATTCTTCTGGTAGGTTAGTGAACACCACCATACCAACACAGCAAAGAATATTTTTTTTGGTAGAATCCCGGTATTAATATTAGTTTTTATATACTATTTAAGGTTAACCGTGAATGAAAAAAAGTCAGAAGTTGATGTTGTGAGCATGAGTGACACCAGACTCTATGGATTCTGTGTATGATACGATGAACAATTGATGCTTGGGAGGAAGAGTGGTGCTAGTTGACAATGTGAATTATGATTTGATAGACTGTCAGTTGGTAGAGCAAACGCACATGTGATAGATTAGGATTAGGTTGGACGATCATCTTGACCACTTTAGAAGGCACGAATTAAGCAATCGAAAAAATTCTTGAAAATTTATTAAACAATCACAGACAACGGGTAAATGGACATGCAAGTATACTCCACAACAAGCTCTATCTAATTCTATACGCTCCTTTCCAAAGAAATCCTTTCCAAATCAGTAAATCAAACAAACCAAGCGCTCAACGCGCCCATTTCTTTTCCCCTTCCTCCTTATTGCCGACAAAAAACCATCGCCTCCAATCGCTCAATCCTCGCTTTCAACGCCTGCTTCTCCGCAAAAATCTCTTGTTCTACTTGACCTCTGAGTTTTTGCCGTTCTCTCTGCAGTCGGCACTTGTCCCGCTGTATTTGGAATTTCAGGAGCGCTAGCACGCCGCGTTCTTTTTGGAGGTCGGTGTAGAACTGCCGACATTGTTGGCGCTCGGATGAGAGCGGGGCTTGCGTTTCTGATTCTGAGCGTGAGGGTGTTGTTTGGTGGGGTTGAGATTCGCAGGAGTAGAGCTTGATCATGCCATCTACGGCGTCGTCAATGGCTTGCGAGGCGTCATCCGTTCCCTTAAAGTGCAGGTGATGAGTATCGTGAGTTGGTTGTTGTTGATGTATGTGGTCATGGCGATGATGGTGATGATGATGTGGTGGCGTAGGGACTGACCCGAGTCTATCTCGTTGCAGAGGTAAGCCGAACGACTGTGAAGGCGTTGTCCTGTCCAAGACGACCACCGCAGCAGCAGCAGCCGCAATATCGGTCAGGTTGGTTTTTTTCCTTGTGTATGGACTGGTGTCTGTCGTCGTCTGCGCATTCTTTTGGCAAATCCCTCCTCGTGGTCTGGACTCTGAATCATATGGCGTCATTCGTGGTCGTGTTCGCTCGTGGGTGTGGAATCGCCTTGGCTTCGGTTCCCGTGTGCGTCCCCGTTCCTCTTCCTCCCCCTCTTGTCTTGGCTGAAGATGAACATTGCCAAAGAACGACGTGTCAGGCGTGTGACAGGGATCAAGTGTCTGGCCAAGTGGCGGAGTTGGTAATTGAAGATTGGTGTGGTTGTGCGCCACCTGGACCGCATTGTCCCTCTTTACTCGCGGCAACAAGGGTTCGAGATTCACCGGCTCGACCTTGATTTTTGTGAGGACAGGTCTAGCCAAGGCTGAGATCGTGGGCTGTGGGAAGGAGAGAGAATGGGGGAGGGGGAGTAAGGAGAGGGGTGGCATGTAGTAATTAGCCCATCTGCAAAGGACTATAACTCGCTGCAGACAAAGGAGCGGTCCGTAGAGCCGTAGCGAGGATGTTAGTATGTTAGTATAACCTATACTCGTCCGGTCCGAATGTAATATTTGAAGTACACAAATAGTATATTTCCCACGAACATGGCATCTTCCCGCCAAGGACAGTCCAAGCGGGCAGCTCGCACTATCAGCCTGGAGGAATGGGACGCAAAGGCTCCTCTGAATGACCTTGAGCTCGCAAGCATCAACGCCCTCAAGGCTGCCAACACCGTCATTCCCTTGCCCCTATCCGTATGTTTCTTGACTGACTAATATCCTTTTCTTATTCGATGCCCAGGATATAGTCTCTCGTCCTCCAACTCCCCTCCTTCACACCAGGCAGCCCGGCACTCCTTCCTCTCGTCCAGCCACCCCCAGAAGCTCTCACGGTCATGCCCTCCATCCAAAAGTACCCGTCCAGACGCCAGAACAGTTCTACGACTGGTTAACGTTGATAGATAGATCAGTCACTCATAGCCAGGACGCACACTTCCGTGCCCATCTTGCTTCTCTCACCGCCCATCTCGAAACCTGCCAGCGTCTTATGAACCGCATCACCGAGGTAGACCACACACTTGCACAGATGTACCAAGAGTGGTCGAGAGTCGAAGAAAACGGTCGTATCGTCAAAGAGGGATGCGAGCGTCTCGTCGAGGAAAGGGTCAGTCCATCAGCACACATCCCCTCGCCGACCCTTCAGTCATCATCGTCACTAGGGCCAGCTGCTCCAAGTCATGGAAGATATCAACGAGCACTTGGCGTACTTTCAAGAGCTTGATCAAGCGACTCGAATGCTCAATCATCCCGGCGAGCCCCTCATTTTCGAGCCCGACTTTTTGTACATGGTCGAGCGTGTCGATGTTTGCATTGCCTTTATGAGAAATCACGTATGCCCCTCTCTCTCATTTAGATGCCAATAGCAACCTCACTTGTTGTATTCTAGAGAGATTATCGCGAAGCCGACTTGTATCTGCTCCGATTCCAACAATGTATGACTCGCGCCATGACGTTGATCAAAATGTCCTTTGTAGGCTCTCTCCGAGCCCTCACCGCCGACATCTCCAAGAGGATATCAGAAAAGGTATATACCATCTTTTCAACACCAGGTTTCCAAAACTCAAGGAACGTATAGGATGTTTCCCAAACAGCGCAACATCACCTTTTATACACGCGTTTTCAATCTGTCGCTCCCAAGATTCACCCTCTTTTACGGGAACTCGAACGACGAGCATCCACCTATCCAGATGATCTCTCAGCCCTCTTGAGTGAATGCTACACCGCCTATTTTAGTGCTCGTAGAAACCTGTTGGCTGGGTGGATACAAGCAGAGATTAAAAGTCTAGATGTCGTGCGTAGTGAACTGGTAGAGCTGGTAAGGTTTTATCTCGTCACTTTGGGGGTCATCTAATGTTCATGTATTGATTAGACTCGAGCGGGATGTAGCTTTCTCAAACAACTATGTACAGATGAATTTAATTTATATCGATCATTCTTCAGTACAGCTGAAGAAGAACTATAGTAAGCTGCCCCTCAACAATTTTTTTGAAAGAGGTCAACTTCTCCTTTCCATCTAGTCAATACCTTGAAAAGCTCTGCGACATCCTTTACGATGATCTCCGCCCTCGCATCCTCCATGAGCCGCGCCTAACAGCCCTCTGCCAAGTCTGCACTGTCCTTCAAGCTCTCATGGTCCTTGACTCATCAGCCGTCTTCACCAGCTCGTCGTCTAGTCCCAGTGATTCCGAAGCGTCTGAGAATGACGATGATGAAAGCGAACATGATGCAAGTGACGACCAGCTTACGGTTGACTTGGACTCTGTGCGGCATTCTCTCCTGTTGAGAAAAGAGGAAAGAAGAGGCAAAGGGAACAAACTGCATATTAGTAGACTGTTGCAGATGGTGTTGCAAGATGCCCAGACGCGGCTGTTTTTCAAGGCTCAAGCGATGATTCAGAGTGAAGTTCGGTATTATGTGCCTAGATTGGAGGATTTGAGGTGGCCTGAGTTGTTGATGGGTACGCCAACTTTTTTAAATTCTCATTCTCATGATTATGATTAGAGACAGGTGGAAGCAAGATGTCGTTTGATGTCACCACTACCACCGATGATGACGAAAAGAAATGGAGTGGTAGAGTGACGCTCGAAGGTGGTGGATTGTACAAGGGCAGTTTGGGGTTGTGGTTGAGGGATGGAGAGAGGTGGTATCCTACACTGAGGAAGACGGTATGGATACTTGAGCAGTTGCGGGATTTTGTCCAGGTTTGCTTCTCCTACTTTTGCTCATTTCTTCTCATGAACTCATTGCATACGTACAAAAGCCTGCGATATTCCAAGATATCGCACAAGAAGCGCTTCAGCTATGTCATCAATCGCTGGTGACGGCGAGCGAGGCCATTAAAGCACGTCAAGAAGGAGGGCGGTCTCCTGGTGTGTCCGAGTTGGACGGAGCGTTGTTTTTGGTGAGGCATTTGTGGGTGTTGAAAGAGGTGGTGGTGGGTTTTGAGTTGGCTGGTGGTGACAGTGGGCGTGTAGATGTGAGGGAGAGAGATGAGAGTGTGACAGGTGAGTTGTCGGTGTGTCTGCGTATTCAAGTTGGTTTATCCCTTTTTTTACTGGTGCTTAGATACGCTAGCCAACCTCTTAACGCGTACGTCCGGTTTGTTACCTCTACCTGAAGGTTTCTTCGGCACGCTCGGCATAGGTGTGGATGGGCAAGGAGAACGAGGTGAGCTGCGATATGTATGTTTTTTGTCGTTCTTGTCTTTTTGTGCGATCTGTTATTGGAAGGAACTGATCCCTCCTCTCTCCCTCTCTCTTCTCGGTGATTGGTGCAGGGTATCGATCAAGTGGTTCGTAAAACATGCGAAAATGTGATTGATCATGGTGCACGTGTGGTTTGTCAAGTGCTTTTACCGTGGGTTTCGTTGCCTGTTGCCTCTCCCTCCTCTTCCTCCTCTTCCTCCTCGACATTGAACCCTGGCTCTGGACCACCTTTGTCAGCTCCACGTCTACCACCTCACCAGACGGAAACGCTTTTTCGTGAGTCGTGTACTCGCGAGTTTCAGAACGTAGTTGGAAAAATCAAGTTGTACCTCGATTTTTCAGCAGGAGGGGACGGGACGGGTGGAGGAGGAGCTAGTATGGGAACGAGGGATGTTTTGGTGCGTCGTGTTAGGGAAAGGGTGGTTGAAGGTTATAGAGAATTTCTGGATGCTGCTGTTGGTCAGTCGCAAGTGGTGAAGAAGGAAGAGGGGGAGGGGGAGGAGAACGAGTTTATGGGTGTGGGTGTGCTTGGGAGGATGTTGAGTGAGGCTGTTGAGGAAGTTGAAGGAGGGATTGGTCATTCTTGAGCTTGTGGCAACAGTAAAAAAGGCTTGGCTGGTTTTATGGAAGATTTGATGGTAATACTGTTGGATGAATTGGATGGAAGCGGCGGTTGGAAGAAATTAGAAAAGAGAGAAAGATGGTCAATGAGATGTAAAATAATAATAGACTGTTTATGAGGCACCCCGTGGTACTTTGACTCTAGATAGAGTAGGGTGTAGAGTCAAAGCACATGCCCATGCTCACCACTGGCAAGGTGGCACTGTCGTTTAAAACGTTATGAAATCTTTAGCCGCTCAGGTGGGAGAAAAATATCAATAAACAAATCCAACGCGTCCTGTCACACTGCACGAGGAATGACCGACGTTTATCTCTTCTGGACTCAAGAATGTGTTGATTCGTGTTGTGAAGGTTAAGGAGACCGGGCGAGGGTCATGAATTCACCACAAAAAAAACTGGACTGTAAAGAAAGGGCATGAAGTCGGACAATCTGATATCAGATGACTATCCAAAGACCAGCATTTTATACTTTTGATTAACACCTGTGACATTGATATTGTGACCGCACTTTGAGTTTGACTTCACAATACTCTTCAAACCATGACATCACCAGAGACTACTCAGTTCTATGATGGAGTACCTCAGGATAAATTCTCGCAGGATTACTTGCCTCCACCAAACAATCAACTCCAGAACGTAGCACCGCATGACGATGTTTTGGCACCGGCGGCAGACTACCCAACGAAAACAAATCCAAAAACTTACCAGGGCAAACCGCTCGAGGATATCTTCTCTGATTTTGTCCCGTTCAATGCAATAGCCAAACTGAAAGAGCCCTGGGAGGCTGAATCTGAACGTGATGATGCATTCATTCAGGGTGTGTCCAGCTTTTTGTGGTGCATATATGGTGTCGGATCGACAACCATATTCATTCAGCGCAATTTACCGAATTTGCCGAGTTTCTCGTTGAGATGTGGGCCTGGCACATGGCTCGAATGAAGCATGCTACCGAAGCGGGAGGCGAGAGACTCGGCCAGAGGCTCAGTGAAACTTTGGCAACTGAGAAAGAACAAGGCATGTCTGGTTCTCTCGTTACATCTCAACCAGTTAGTTTGCCAAGGGTTACTACTCGCGTCTGTACCGAAGTACTCGGTATGCGATGCTTCCTTTTGCTCTCACGTCTGGTCCGGGGAAAAATATTCAACTGAATGCACTTGTCTTCCTATTAGCTGAGATGTGCATTCGACTCCAGGAATTTGTGGGCCAGATGAAGTCAGCGATAAATGCGCTTTGTGGGCTCTAGCTTGTATGATCATTGCGCTTTCAGGGATCACAAGCATTGCATTTAAAATTCGATTGAACCTCAATTATAGGGGACAGTATTCAGGTCTCGTTTGTGAGGCAATCACTTGTATTTGTTACTTGACACGACCCGTAAAAGCAACTGGTTGAAAGCAATTGTTACATCCTCTGCTTGGCGTCATTGACCTATACGCAGACTGGGCTAATTCTGTTATACAAAAGACTACTGTAGCCCTACAGTATTGATACCCTTGCATGATCATTGAGGCTCTGCGATGAGATGCTAAACTTTACGAATTTAGAACTTTCTGCCAAGTAAGATAGATGGTGTTCCTTGTTCTCCTTAGCATCACCCGACCCCGGTCAACAAAGTCATATACTCATTGGTATGTGAAACTTGACACATGGCTCCTTTTTGGTCCGTCACGAAGGGACACAAATCCAGGGCGGAACACAGGAACTAACAGGTCAAATGTCTCTGGGATTGGAGGAATGACGGCCATTGTCTCAGCTCCAGTAAATCTTATCTACTGTCTTGAGTTTTCATTCTGTTGTCGACCATGCGACGGTGAGCATGTCTATCCCTCAGATAGATTTCCACTCACCTTTCTTAGGTTACCTGTGGAGCTTCTTGCTCAAATTTTGCCTTTTGCTTTCTTACTGTATGCCTCAATTTTGTTAAAGAGCTAGGTCGGCGTTCAACGCAGATGCGCCTTGTCTGCCGCCTATGGAATGTAGTCATCATATCCACTCCCAGCTTATGGGTCCAGTTAGGCATTGACTCCAATTTCGATCTAATATTCCCCCCGACATCTTGTCCATCTAGCTCGAGCGATCAAAAACATGTCCACTTCATATCCGGCTCTACCTTCCGATAGAACAGCAGCGTCTCTCTGCCCTTGCCAGTTCAGTTGAGCGTTGGGAAAGCTTTGAACTCTTTCCTCATCGTTTTGAGGGTCCACCGGCAGATCTCTTCTGTCGATATTTTCCCTTGTCTTGCGCCAGACGACTCAAACACCTTCATATTTATAACGTCAATAGCGAGATGCCACGAGACATTATACCCCTTTGATGGACTCGTTATTAAATAACCTTTCCTATCTTCATCTTTACTACAAGGCGCTGGATTGCGAGTGTACGTGGAACATGCTTCAGCATTTTGGTGGCACTCTCTTGTATCTCAACCGTGAAAGAAGACTCCCATCACGATCAATCACGTTCTCAAACCTGAAAATCCTTTTTCTCCACGTGTCGGAATGGGATGATATGCCTCGACTATTACGCGCATCTACACTCCAAATCCTGGGTCTTGATATTGGTTGCTCGTACTCCGGCGATCCCGAATGGTTAACCGATCGTCTATGATTGAAAATGAAGCTCCCGCTTCTGGCACTGCGCATATGGTCATTTGAATGTGCTGATGGCTTGGATCGTTTCTTCCAATCGTCGGATATTCAAGCAATTCCTTTGGTGAAAATTGTAATATCAGACCGCTTTTCAGAAATACAAAGACAGAGGAGCTGTGCACTTGATGGAGCTGTTATGGTGGAACATTGGCTACTTGGAACATTTGTCGGATGGAATCGTTTATCTGATGTGCCTCACGATCTTGCCGACTACTTGTCTGGGGACGTCGACGTTCCGCCGCGGCGTTTAGAAGATGTGAAACCACCTTTTAAATTTTTCGTGTTTGAAACGATGAAAAAAATGAATAGCAGTGTCTTTGAAAATAGGTGGTGCGGGTGGACTTTGAGGGGATTATTGCATGTTTGTGACGCAGTAGACGGTAGGGAAAGGTTTCGCTTGATGAAAGAAAATGGAGTCCTTAAAATGTCTCAATGGTAGCAAATAAAAAGGCTATTGCAAGAAAAACCATTTTGGAAAATCAGTTACTTTGTTCCCTATGGTACTCGATATATGTGTTCCTTTTACTCATGATGATTTTGTAAATTGGTTCAAAAAATAGATAGAGAAGGAATACATTTTTCACAGATTTGTTTACGCAGCCACAATCATGCCCATTCGAACAATTGAATATCCGCCTCACCATTCTCCCGTTGCCTTACCTGATTCAAAAAATATCAACAATGCTTGTACAACTTGATCAGGCTTCTCCTGCTGAACCCAATGACCCGCGCCATCAACGATGACAAAGTCTTGATCCCTGATCCCTCCTGTTACGACACTCTCACTTCTCATGGCTTCTACTATTCCAGGCAGTTGCCATGTACCCCAGTCCATTGCTCCAGCAATATACTTCACTGGTACCTGCATCTTCTTCCCACCTATTACCTTCACGCTTGCTTCTTTATTCCATGTTTCATCTGTCATTACCCTATATCTGTTCAGGCCGCCTTGAAATCCTGTCTTCCTATAGACATCGGTGTACACTTGGAGTTCTTCTGTTGTCAGCCACGTACATACAGCCTCATGTTCTGTCCCAGGGTGGTAAGGACGAACTGCCTCGGGCATAGTGGCATCAGCCGGCATGATATAATAGTGTGGTAGTGCTTCCATGGCCAATGCGACTCCTTGTGCTGACTTGGTTTGTGGTACTTGGTGTAAATCATTAATGTGGTCCCAATTTTTTGTCAGTGGACCCGGAAGCGGTGACCGGTTTCCTTCCCAATCGGCACTCTTCACATGATAATACGCTCTAAAAAATGCCTTTAACCCTTCAGGCGCATTCATTATATCTGCATTCGCCTCAGCCGTTGCGAAATACACAGTATAATGCTTTCGAGGCTTCGAGAGCTCCCTTAAGCAAGCGTCAATCAGGTATGCCTTTGATTCTTCTTTTTTCTGGACAATCTCTGCCTCCAAAGGATTGGGTGGTCCACCAAATGGTGTGCTCATCAACACCACACGTTCGAACATGTCAGGTCTAATGAGAGCTGTCCAGGCGGCAACGGACGACCCATAATCATGACCAACAACTGCGTGTACTCTCTCATAACCCAAGGCTAAAGCTAAATTCACGACATCCGCAACGATGTTGGGAATATGATATGGTTGCAGATCTCTCGGCCGAATGCTACACCGCCTATCTTAGTGCTCGTAGAAACCTGTTGGCTGGGTGGATACAAGCAGAGATTAAAAATCTAGATGTCGTGCGTAGTGAACTGGTAGAGCTGGTAAGTTTTATCTCATCGCTTTGGGGATCATCTAATGTTCATGTATTGATTAGACTCGAGCGGGATGTAGCTTTCTCAAACAACTATGTACAGATGAATTCAATTTATATCAATCATTTTCCAGGACGGCTGAAGGACTCTAGTAAGTTGCCCAAATTTTTTTGAGAGAAGTTAACATCTCTCCTTTCTATGTAGTTAGTACCTTGAAAAGCTCTGTGATGTCCTTTACGATGATCTCCGCCCTCGTATCCATGAACCGCGCCTAACAGCCCTCTGCCAAGTCTGCACTGTCCTTCAAGTTCTCATGGTCCTCGACTCATCAGCCGTCTTCACCAGCTCGTCGTCTAGTCCCAGTGATTCCAAAGTGTCTGATAACGATGATGAAAGCGAACATAATGAAAGCGAACATGATGCAAGCGATGATGATGATCAGCTTACGGTTGACTTGCACTCTGCACGACATCCTCCGTTGAGAAAAGAAAAAAAGAAGAGGCAAAGGAAACAAGCTGCATATTAGTAGACTGTTGCAGATGGTGTTGCAAGATGCCCAGACACGCTTGTTTTTCAAGGCTCAAGCGATGATTCAGAGTGAAGTTCGGTATTGTATGCCTAGATCGGAGGATTTGAGGTGGCCTGAGTTATTGATGGACACGCCAACGAGAAAAAAAACTTTTCAATTCTCATTCTCATGATTATGATTAGAGACAGGTGGAAGCAAGACGTTTGATATCAATACCACCGATGATGACGAAAAGAAATGGAGTGGTAGAGTGATGCTCGAAGGTGGTGGTGGGTTTTGAGTTGGGTGGTGACAGTGGTGATAGTGGTCGTGTGGAATTGAGGGAGAGATGAGAGTGTGACAGGTGAGTTGTCTATGTGTCGGTGTATCCAAGTTGGTTTACTTTTTGCTGGTGCTTAGATACGCTAGCCAACCTCTTGACGCATACGTCAGGTTTTTACCTTTACCTGAAGGCTTTTTCGGGACGCTCAGCGTGGGTGTGGGTGTGCAAGGAGAACGAGGTGAGCTTCGATGTGTATGTTTTTTTGTTGTTGTTCTTTGCTTTTCATGTGATTCGCTATTTGAAGGAACTGATGGTCCCTCCTCTCTCTGTCTCTCTCTGTCTCTCTGTCTCTCTCTTCCTCTTTGGGGGTGACTGATACAGAATATCGATCAAGTGTTTCGTAAAGCATGCAAAAATGTGATTGATCATGGCGCACGTGTGGTTTGTCAAGTGCTTTTACCGTGGGTTTCGTTGCCTGTTGTTTCCTCCTCCTCGACGACGGCGACATCGTGTCATTGAACTCTGGCTTTGGACAACCTTCGTCAGCTCCACATCTACCACCTCGCCAAACGGAAACTCTATTTCGTGAGTCGTGTACTCGCGAGTTTCGTCAAAATGAAGTTATACCTTGATTTTTCAGTTGAGGGAGAGGGGTGTTTTGGTGCGTCGTGCTAGAGAAAGGGTCGTTGAAGGTTATAGAGAATCTTTGGATGTTGGTCAGTCGCAAGGGGTGAAAAAGGAGGAGGAGGGAGAGGAGGGGGGAGTTCATGGGTGCGAGTGTGCTTGGGAGGATGTTGAGGTTGTTGAGGAAGATTTGGTTTGGTTGGTTTGATGATACTTTTATGGAAGACATAATGACAGTGTTGAATTATAGATGGATGAATTGGATGGAAGTGGTGATTGGAAGAAATTATACATCTGGGTGGTGATAGATGATGTGAAGTATTTTTCTTGTGGTTCATATAGACGAAAAAAGGGTCTTGATGAAAAAAAAAAGAGAGATGGTCAATGAGATGTAAGATAACGACAGACTGTTTATGAGGCCCCCCGTGGTGCTTTGACTTTAGGTAGTAGAGTAGGGTGTAGAGTCAAAGCACTGTGACTTGCGCGTTGTGTGCTCATCACACAAAGAAAGATTGTGATGCTGGCCACAATGTCGTCTATATAAACTTCCTCAAAAAAAGAGGTATAGATATTATACACATCAATGTTGGTATTGCAGAACAAGAACCTATTCAAGAAACAGCGAAAAAACCTATGCCAAAGCTGGGTTGTTCTCAGCAAAATACTCATGCGAATCGGCGTTGTCGGCCGCCTGGTCCGGGATGCTGATAGCGAGTTGCTTGCAGCCCACTTGACCGTATATGTGATCGTCTGTTCCGCCATCTGTGGTGAAGTGGGACGCTTCGTGGACTAGTGTTCCACCCTTTTGGTTTATGGTGGTTATCCAGGATAAACAAATTTTTAGCAGACAAGACGCTTTCAATGCTCACTTTGGAGTCGGTTCCAGTAGGTGGTGCTTTCCAGAACGCACCGCACAGGTAAATAGTACCGAACCTAAAAAAGCACCACCAGGATAAGGATCAAAAAATTTCAGGGGTTCATCCCCCCGTCAAAACTGAACGTACTGATCCGGGTACACGTAAGCATAGGTACCAGAATCGGTACAGGTACAGTCAAATCGGAACCCAGTGAAATCGTTCGAGGCAATATTCGAAAAGTGGGATTGGACCGTCTTGTGGCGAAGTTGGATATAAGATCCAAACCACGTGGTGTAACGGGCTGTCGAGGATGGGTGGGCGGCGAGGTAGCCGCTGGCGTTACTGGCATAGGCTTTCGCTGCAGAAACAGCGGAAACGAGGGCGGTTTGCTCTACAGTTGTGCATCCATTATAGGTCGCGCGCTTCTCGACGACACTGGCCAGGGATCGAGAGACCGCGAGCTTTCCAGAAACTTTTGCGGTGTGTGCGATTACTTTGGGATTCAGGATCGTAATTGTATCCGAGTTGTTAGAGTTATCAACCAAATAGAACGGCTTGCGAGGCTCGAAAGAGTAAGAACCTTCGCCACACTTTGTGAAATTGTACATCTTCGACACTACAATATTGTTCAGCAACTCCCCGTTAACAAACCAAGAAATTCACTTGCAATCATGGTCAACACTGATAGATTCACCAGGCGCAAGAACCGTATAGGCTTTCTGTATGGCAGCAGCCTCAGGAACGTACTTCGCTTTGATACCAGTGAAAACAGGGGTGGCATCTGAAGACCCGCCAATGATCCTGAATGTATCGGCCGGCATCGTCGATAGACAACTGGACGGGGCATTAAGCAATTTCAAGGTCTCATTACCGGTATTAGTAACACTAATGATCAGCTTGAGGGCTTGGACAGTGTTGACTGATTCGGGACCTGCACAGCTAGTTTTAATCATTATCTGAGAATGTTTAGACTAGAGCTTACCGGTGACCTTGAGCAACATACTCTATGTGGCATTGGCAACGATGGCAGATAAAATCAGAGCGAGTAAGACAGAGCGAACACTAGGAATAGACATCTTGAGTTCGATAGAACTAGCTTTAGGAGACCACAGATATTCTATGGCCACTGTCGCCACGGATACGGGTAGTGGACCATGTGTTTACTTTCAAGTGACAGAGCCAGAAGCAGGGTGCCAACGAGGACAGAAAGACAGGTCATCTATGCGAATGAACAGTGAGCAATTCCTTGATCAGCGATGTGCATATCGAGAATAATCGAAGCCGATTAAGAAGGTATATATCTATCAGCACTCTTTGCACCACTTGGGAACAAGAGCATGAACCAGCCCAAGAGAGGGGACCCACGAACCATACAAGGAGGGAAGAATCTAAAACGCGATATCTGAGGTTGACCTGAGTGAAGTGAAGTGATCTAGAAAACACACCCCTTGGAAAAGGAGAAACTTTTGGGAAATTCTTTCCTCTGGAAATTCTGCCTGTTCGGGAGCCCAAATTTTGATAGAAGCTATGGCTCTGGTAGAAACATTGGCAGACCGTTTGAGCTAGTACAGATGAGGGTAGGTTGACTCGCCTGACAATTATGAAGATCGGGGAAGCAACCAGGGAGACAATCGCGGTAGAAAATACATGCTCGAGGTCCGGCAAGTAAGATTCTGATTCCTTTGAGCAAAGTGATGCGAATGGATAGCTGTCTTTGGTTGCTTTCCTGGAGGTCTGGAACAGAGAATGTTCGGAAAAATTTGTCCTCATTCAGTGTACCCAATCAATGGCTCGCAGGTGCCAGGCCTTCAAGCTACCCTAAAAATAACGTCCATGGTAAAGGTGTCAGTTTCTTTACACACAAACTCGAAAGATTAATATCTGGAGTAAGCAGACATTCAAGTCCTCTTGTCACAGGTCATAATACTAAGAGTACCTTACAGGATACAAGAATATTTCATCAAAATACAGCTTCATTATCATCCAAATTTTGACGTGGTGATGAGTCACTATTGAATTGTTTCATTAGCATCCAATTATTTACATACAAGTTATCTGTTAACACGAAATAAACATGATTACATAATAAATTATCAGTTGATAAAGTCCACTGATATCACAATAAACCAGAGACCAGTCTTCCGTCCCTAAGTCAGGAATAAAAGTCATGAGCACATACATGTATCATTTTATCAATAAATCAGGAGTCCACCTAAGGTCCACCTAAGCCGTTTCACTGGTCAAACTATCCATTCCCAAATCTTACAAGAGCAAAAGTGTCATGAGGGCTGTATAAAACCCAACAGGTCAATCATTGTCTTCTTCAAGCTCTCCTACACTTCCAAGGAAGCCAACACTCGCACCGATACCAGCAGTGCCAATCCCAATCCCAATCCCACCACCACCTTCATTATGCGCTTGCAGTTCAACAGCATCCAAATCCCTTTCTAGATCCAAGTCATAACCATACTCCACATCAACCATCTCCACATCAGCATCGTTGCGACCCTCTGTTTCCTTGAGAAGGGTCCTCAACTTGCTCATTCCCTTCCTCAGCCGTCCAATCTCCTCGTCTCTTCTCTCGATACGCGACTTG
>Ga0154002_1000195_pt1 | contig 16268 bp, 21 predicted proteins | sample TSNY086MetaG_FD_102276 | JGI IMG/M metagenome (GOLD analysis project Ga0154002, IMG submission 102276) | Attine ant fungus gardens microbial communities from New York, USA - TSNY086 MetaG | ecosystem: Host-associated > Fungi > Mycelium > Unclassified | place: USA: New York, Robert Cushman Murphy... | reverse complement strand
GCTGGTCTTCAAAGTCTCTTGCACGCATATACGCCAGGTTTTGTCCCAGCTGACCGGGATACCGGTCAAGCATCTGTTCCTCCAGGTAACCGTCTTCCAAAACATTGGCAATTTCATGCGCCACCTTCAGAAATGCCTCCTGATGGGCGGGGCTTTGTCTGCAGTAATCCCATAACTCCCGTTCATTGCGGCGTTCTTTCATGTCGCCCAGTTTTGGTTTCCCCGGGAACCACCCACCTGCGGCTAAACGAAGCAGGTGGGTCTGATAACCCAAAAAGTCCGTATACAACGCATGACCGAGTTCATGAGTGAACAGGCCGCTGATCATGTTGTAGCGGTCAGGCCGTCCTTTGATGCTGGTTACGCACTCGTTACCGGCATTTATCTCAATGATGCTGTGGTTGATCCGCGCAGCAAATCCTAAATCTTTGTTCCAAATGATATGAACTTTAATCCTGCGCCGGTATCCGTATCTGCGGGTTTGTGCCTGGGCGATTTCTTCAAAATGTCCCGCCAGAAGGCGGGATGTGAAGAACTGTTTATCCGTGATTTTTCCTCGCTCACGATAAATGAGCTCTTTAACTCTTTTGTGGTCAATAGCCACTATGATTCACCTCCTGTTATGCAGACACTTGCGCTAGTAAAATAGGATCCAGGAATGAGGAAACCAGACTGCTCCGTTCCCGTTCATCTGTGGTTGCCTTGCTGATTACCGTATAGAAGGCTGATTTATACGGGTCACCTGTGATTAACGTACTTAAAGCCCAGTCGATCAGGGAACGCATCCCGCAAGTGCCGTCGTTTATACCTTTTTTGTGCAAATGGTCGGAGATACCGTTGACGATATCCACCATCTGCATCATTGTGTACTCATCATCATAGCCGGTCAGTATCTTGGCACGATCCGCCATAACTTCGGCAGACGGCCGTTTTACATCGATTACCAGGCCAAAACGGTCCAGAAAGCTCTGGTTTAAGTTCCGGCAGCCGGCGTAATCGACATTGGTGGTACAGATGATAATGCAATCCGGATGACGGCGTATGGTTTTCCCGTTCGGCAAGCTGATGGATCCGTTCTGTTCCAGTAAAGAGTTCAAACCTGTCAATACGCCGGGCTGTGCGATGACCGTAGGTTCCTGCACCTCGATACACCATCCGTTTTCAATGGCCAGGAGCAAATTGCTCTCATAATAGGTAAAGCTCTGACCGTCTTTCGGCTCAGTCGCCTTGGTGATCTGCTGTACCTTAGACATGGCTTTTTCCAGCATGATCATAACGCATTCCTGGGGAGTAGCATCGGGCTTGCCGGTACCCGTCATCAACTGGTACGAGCTTGCCGGATCGTATTCGATATCATCAATATCCGGGAACTGCAGCAGCTTGGCGATGTTGTTATATGTAAGGCCGCCAAGGGACTGGAGTTTCGCTATATCGGCATCCAGGCCGTCGCCTGCGCCTCCGCCAATCAGTTCCGGCATGATACCGCCGGACAGATCAAAGGTTTCTGTTCCCGAGGAGCAGGTATACAGCACATAGGGCAACCCTACGCCGGCCGCCACGGCCATTGCCATAGAGGTTTTTCCACAACCGGCTTCACCCCGCATCATGATATTGCGGATTTGCGTTGGCTTCCCAGTGCTTTTGAGGATGTGTTCACAGACATACTGTTCATCCTTGGTAAGGATATGCCAGACCGGCAGTTCTGGAACCAGCTTTTTTTCGGCCAGGCTGAGCTGACGGCTACCGTTGATAGGATATTTACCGATAAAATCGGCGTGCTTAATCACCACGGAGGATTTTTTCGCCGTACCGCTCATGTTCTGGGACAGGATCTGAAAGCTGCCAACCGTAACGATTGTAGGCTGGAACTCACCCGCATCCAGTGAAGTGCGCGGTACCGGCAGTAAATTACCGGATGATTTGATGTCCGCCTTAACATGTGCGGCACAGGCGGGATCCGAGACACGGCGGTATATGTTATCACACAGAACCGCGGCAATATCGTGGGCCTTGTCTATATCAGGGAACCCGGCGTCATGTTCGGTCTTATAACGGTCGAACTCATCTTTGAACTCCTGATCCTCCATAAGCACCGGGAACATTGCCATCAATACAACAGCGCCGTCCCTGGCTGTTTTGGAAACCGTGTATTTGGAAACGGTACCGTGGTTCATATCATAGACTGCGGCCATAACGCTGCCACGGCCGGGATCGTATACTGCCAAGTGGTATTCATCATCGACAGATGACTTGTACTCGGCCACGCACCGATGGTCAATTTTCCCCACAGCGCCTTCACCTGTGCCGGTAAGGCTTGCGCAAATAGCGTTCAGGGCCTTCAGCGGCCCGGAGGTGAGTGTGGCCTGGGTACCGTTGCTGTATTGTGATTTTTTCTGACTGGTCGTTTTACTGCCGGCAAAAGGTTCCGGCAGGCTGCGGCCAAATACGAATAGACTGTGAGCCATATCTTAGTTTTCCTTTCTGTTATCAAGCGTTGAATTGATTAAAATACCATTCTCCTCCGGTTCAGCCCCGGAAAAACCACGCCGAACCAGCTCTTCGCAAATCACTGGCCAGGACTCCGGATCCTCGGGCAGATCGGCGTCAGATACAAAGAAGTTTTCCTGTCGGTCTGCAATTGCATCCTGGCACAGGTTATTTAACCGCAGTATGTTTTGGTCCACCCAGGAATACGCAACCAGCTCATAATTCTTAGGTTCCTCACCATCATCAGCGTCGGTCGAAGAGGGTGGAGCAGGATCGCATGGAGCATCAGCCTTCATAAAAGACAGGCCCGCAAACTGCAGGTTGCGCACGGTGACATACGCTTTGCGATATCCACCGGCACGGTTAAGCAGGACCGTTAATTCACCGCCCGCCTTCATTTGTTCCATAGAGTCGGAGGCCTCCCATATCCAGCGTACATCCGGGTACTGGGATAACAATTCCTCAGTGATCCGGCGCTGCAGGAGCCCATATGCGACGCGGTACAAATCCTGTTCATTGTGTATCTGCGGAGGAGGCGGCAGAGCCGGGGTATCCGGAACCTGCCGCTCGGCGGCATCCGGTTGTCTGGCACCTAAAAACAGCAGCCTGACAGCGGCGATGACAATGGCCAGGATAATGAAAAGCAGGATAGGCCATAACCGTGTGATCAGAGAGAGGAGTCCCATTACGATCAGGATCATCAGGGCCTCGTATGCAATTGCCTGTTTACGTTCTTTGGTCATCGTTTTTCCTCCAGACGAAAAAAACGCACATGGCAGAGTGATACCATGTGCGTTTTTCAGCCTTATTCAATTTTTGGTCTTGCGCCCCATGACTTAAAAAGGATCATCACCTCCAGCATCGAATGGACTGTACCCGTCGAACCCGCCTCCAGGTGCGGTGACACTCTGAGTCGAGCCTGCTGCCGGCGGCGCCGAAGCCGCGGGGGCTGCGTTTTGTCCTTGTGAGGGCGGCGTGTCTGCCGGGGTGCCCGTAGACTGGTCGCCTTTCTTGTTATCCGATTTTCCGCTGTTGCTGTACGCATATCTAATGCTTTCCAGGCGGATATACGGATAAAAGGCCTCCGCCTCGTTCTGGGTTGCGGGTTTCCAGTCTTCCTGGTATTCACCGGATATATGGATACGAGATCCCGCCTTGATGTTCATTTTGTTGATGCGTTCCATCAGTGCGGCGTCAAACACCTTTACCCGCATGTTGATCCAGTGAGATTTCCCGTTGTGGGCCTCCTGGTACTTCGGGTCATAAACGGTGTATCCGACTGTGAACCACATGACACCGCCATTTTCCGATGTTTCGATTGCCGGAGCGTCTTTATATCCTGCGGACACAAAGACATCCATTCCAACGATTTGTAGGGACATGTTCATTTCTCCTTTCGCAGTTGCCTGCATGTTTTATTTATTTCAACCCGCATTGTGCGGGGCTGAAAACAAAAAAAGTGCCAACCGGCGCTTTTACGCCGATTGACACTATGTTTACTCAGATACTGTGCGATCTCCCAAAAGGAAAATACCATGAAACTTAATATAAGCATTATAACACCAAAAGCGCTCCGCGTCAATCCACGCCTTTTTCAGGTTCCGGATCCACCGGAGTGCTCTTTGTATCTATGGTTTGTTTCCGGTTTGGCTGGTTTAAGTCCATGGCAAGGTATTCGTAGATCAGTAAATACCCGTCCTTTTCGTATACCGGGGCAGTATCCGCAACATACAGGTTCATTGGCATGCCCGCCGTCAGGCTTCGCCGCCGTTGTTTGAGCTGGATGCGGACCAGCTTCTCATCATAGGTCTGCATCACAATGGTCTTCGCTTGTTTCCGAATCGGCGTCAGGACGGCGTCCTTCACCACGCCTTCGATCACAATGTATCGTCCGGACACCGCCCGGTTATAAAGCAGCACGGCGCTGATAACCGAGAATGCCGAAACGCCCAGTGGCGGCAGCAGCGAGTAAATATGGGGGTTGTAACAAAAAAGGATAATGGCGAAGATGAAAAATAAGATCCCCAGTATCCCGCGAATCCGGATTTGTTTCTGCAACGGTTCCGGTATAGCATCAAATTGTTTTTTCATATCCCTACCTCATATCATATCAGATAAATCACCTTCAGACGCAGCAGCTGAAGAACATCCCGGACGGTGCCGGGCATGGCCGCCGATTCCTCCATGGCCGCCTCCAGAATACGGTCCTGGATGTTGTTTTCAATATAGATCAGTTCAACCAGGGCCTGCCGGTTTCTTTCCCCGAGATATTGGGGATAAGGCATGGCGCAAAGCTCCCGCAGCTTAACCAGCTCTGCCATGGTGACCCGGAGCCCCGCATACCAGATCCACATCATCAGGTCGCTCTGGGTGCTGGAAAGACTTTCGGTACCGGCATGTGCGGTGCAGGGGCAGATGACGCAATTGGTTAGGATCCGATAGGTGTCCAATATATTGTCCGGTTGACCGATCTGCAGCTGGATCAGGCCAAGATGCTGCAGTTCCTCCAGTGCGGCGCCGGTACCGGCCTCTGTTACCTGGTACTGTCCGGCAAGCCAGGCGTCCGCGGCAGCGTCCTTCAGCTGGAATTTGTCTCCGCAGCGGTATACGACCACGGAACCGTCCCGCTTTCTGTTGATGAATTGCCCTTTGGATATATATTTCATGTTGTCACCTTCAATCTGGTTTTACTAAATTACACCGGTGACGGCGGAAATTTGCAACAGAACCGAGAATTGTATTCCTGGCGGGTTATAACAGCTGCATCGCCAGGATGGCAAGGCCAATGATCACCAGCGCTCCGGCGCCTACCCAGGCGATCTGTTTGATCAGTTTGCGGTCGGTGCCTTTCTGTTCCCGGTCATGATCCGGAGGCAAAACGTCATTGTAATACCCGTCATACCCGGTATCGGGGTCCACCGTCCGGGCCGGTTCGGATTCAGGCTCTGAAGGCAAGGGGTCAAGCTGACGGCGGGGCTTGCGCCGTTTGAGTTCCGGAGGCTTCTTTGCTTTTCCTTGTGTAGTCGTGGCTGCATCTGCCGCAGCCGGCGCGGTCTGTGTTTGCTGGGATTGGCTTTCCGGGATGTTTTTCCCGCATCCCATGCAAAATACGGCGTCATCGATGCACGATGCGCCGCAATAGGGACAATATTTCATATTTGACACTCCTTTCACATGATAATAATAAAAAAACCATGCTCAAGGCATAAGTGTGAACAATAGTATTATAGCAGTACAGGATTTGCATGTCATCGGCGCAGTTGTGCAGGATTTCTGCAAGCTTTTTGCATGTGTTTTGCAGAAAAAAAGCAGCTACGAAACCGCAGCTGCTTTTGTGTAGGTTATATATGGGTGAAAGGGTTATCGGCCTGCTGAACGGTCTCCTGGCCTGTCGGGGTGGATTGGCCCGCTTGCCGGCTCTGGTCAATGTTATCCGGTTGCGGGAGAATAGAGAGTCCTGCATTCATGTATTGGAGATTATAAAATGCCTGGATGTGCATTTGCGTAACCAAGGCAATATGGTTCAGATTCTCCCAGGAAAGTCCGACAAAAACGGAGTTCTCAGGCTTGCTGCCAAACCGTGGGACGATCAGTCCCTTAGCGTCCGTTTCACCCGGGCCGCTTTGCGCAATAAAGGCGTAATCCACCTTATCGCCGGCGCAGAGCTTGGCCACACGGGACAGGCTCATACCGTCCTTGCGCGATCTGCCGTATCTGGCCAGGTCGTCGGCCGACGTACCGCCCATCGATGAGTACAGGGGCTTATTCAGTTTATCACTGTCGGTTCTGAGCTTTTGCATATCACGGTGAATGGATCCGCTCAGGATCCGCCTGCAAAACTCCAAAAATTCCGGGATGTCAATGTAGATATTGACCTTCTGGGTGTACCGGCTGCCTTTTTGCAGGGAGACATCGTACTTTGCAAAGAAAAGATGGACCTTGCCAACCCCGAAATAGTCGTTCTGCACCTCCAGGAAACATTTATTGGCGTCTTTGCGGATTATCTGGCCGGAGTTCAACTCATTCGGTTCCGGCATGGTCTTCACCGCCTTCCTTTAGTTTCCTCACAAGGTCAGTCAGCTGCCTCATATTACGCTCGAACTGCGGCTTAAAATCCTCTTCCATATCATAATGGGTGTACAGAAAAGGGAAAAGCGTATAGAGCAATAGAAACGTATCGACCGTGATGTCGTCACCGTGTTTTGCGATGGCCTTTGACAGCGTATCGTTCAGTTGGTGCCACTCCTCAGCGGAGCCGCAGTCCATAGGGGCGCCACGGCGGCAGATCCAGTCACGGACCGTTACCGGATCCGCGTTCTCATCCTGTTCTTCATCAGAGAGAAGGAATCCTACACAGCTGTTTTCCTGGTCATATACACGCTCCAGAGGGGACAATTTACATACGTCCGGACGCCGCGTGCCAAGAGCACAGCCGTCTTCGCCCAACATAAACGGGCATGCTGCCGTACCGGTGTATTCCGGTCTGAACATCAGCTGCGGGATTCTCAGTTCTGGATCGATGCCGAAGACCGCATGCCGGCGGATAGCCTCCCCGGAACTGATATTCTGGGATTTGGCAATCTGGTAAACGTCATACGGCGTCAACCGAACCTGGAATTTGCCCTGCCTGCAGGGCAGGTGTTCCGTATCCTTGATTCTGATCTCGTTTTCCAATTTCAAAAGTTCACTCATTTTTGTAATAACCTCCTGTAAAAAAAGATAGAGGAAGCTACCGCTCCCTCATTGATTTGAGTCATAAGACCCGTGGTATTGAATTGTACATTAACCTCCTGGCATTTTGGTATATCTATATGAACAGGACCGTAGCCTGGGATCCCGGGAAACAAAAAAGCGCCCATGGGCACAAATGTACCTACGGACGCTTTGTATACTCGGAAACTATAATGCCTTACGGCAAATCATTGAAACTTTATATTGCTATTATACAAGGAGCAGAGGCAAAAAGCAAGCGTTACTCCCCAGTGGCGGGAGAGCAGTGCTGCACACATTTAATCTTAGTTGTGACATCAACTAGATCATTGAATTTGATCCGACATAGTGGTGAGAGATTTGATCGTTTGCCACAAGCAGACATCCCTCAGCTTGTAGCACCTAACAAGGCAAAGATTCCGGCAAATGCTGGATCACCGCTGTTTTAGGATATAGCGAACCGGATGTAATAAGGGGCCGTGTGAGAATATCGTTTTGAAGTTGATTTTTCCAGAGGATTGGTTTATAATCCAATTATAAAGTTACATTGATTCGTCGTTATGGCAATTACAGTTTCCGAGTATACAAAGCGTCCGCAGGTACATTTGTGCCTATGGGCGCTTTTTTTTCATATACGGCGTCTGATCCAGGCGCCCAATAACCCAGTTATCCGGGACGCTGTATTAGCGGCCCGTTTTCTATATCCAAAAACAATACGAAAGAGGTGAAGTAATGAAACGTGGAACCACAATCAGATGGGATTACAACCGGCATGGCCGGTCCGGCGCCCTTATCACTAAGGCTCGCGGCAGACTGACCTTAGATGAAATCGAGGAAGCGCTGCAATACGGTGGAGGCGGCAATTTCAACGGCTACTACGCACTGCTGATCAACGCAGGGGGAGCAGACCTGCGGCGGGAACGGCCTGTGGCTGGATGAAGATGCCCGTACCGGTGATGAAGTATTCCTGGTTGCGCTTGAAGATTCCGGCGACTGCCCGGTATGCGGCAGCATGCTTCCTCCGTTCGAATACTGTCCGGAGTGCGGCGAGCCATGGAAAAAGTCGAAGAGTTCTCCATAATCTCGGTTATGGAAAAGAACAATTGAAGATGTGCCCACGGCTGGGCAAAACAGTATCCGGACGCTATGCGGGCGCCCGGTTTTTTTATGCCCGGTTATGGGCGGAAAGGAGAGGTCTATGAGTCATAACATCAAGGAAATTCGGGAATTTACGGGTGAATACCAATGTCTCAGTAATTTCTACCCCTGTATAGTCATTCATGGGGACCTGGTATTTTGCAACGCGGAAGCGGCTTTCCAGGCGGCTAAAAGCATGTCACAGGATGAACGGATCCGGTTCTGCGCCATGACGTCGGCTGAGGCCAAAAGAGAGGGCTGGAGAGTTGAAATGCGTCCGGACTGGAAGCAGGTCAAGGTCGATGTCATGCGTGATATTCTGCTGTCCAAGTTTGAGCGTAATGCCGATTTGAGGCTGAAGCTGCTGGGGACAGGAGACGCCATATTGGTTGAGGATAACGCCTGGCACGACAATTTCTGGGGCAATTGCATTTGTGAACGATGCCGGGAGACGCCCGGCCAAAACATGCTCGGAAAGCTCCTGATGAAAATTCGGGACACTTATAAATATTACTGGAGGTCATAAAAATGCGTAAATTAACAGAACAAGAGGCCAATTTTGCGGCTGAGAAGCATGGTGTAGTGGAGGAGTTCCTGAGAAAATACAGATTGGATGAGTCCGAATACTATGACACCATTATTTTTCGGTTCCTGCGCAGCGTGCAGCTGTACCTTGAGTGGGAGGATCCACGGGAATTCTCGTTTGAGGCCGTCGCCTGGAAAGCGATGGCCTGGGCAGTCAAAACATATCATATGAGGATGTACCGCGATAACCAGCGGCTGCAGCTGCTTAGCCTGGATTACGGGAACGGCTACCTGGAGGATTATTTAGAAACATCCGCTCCGGATCCCAGTGAGGTTGTGGAAGAGGCACTTTTTGAGGAATGGCTGCTCGGCCAGCTCAAACGGACGCACCGCACCGCGCTGAAGTACCGGGCGCAGGGATATACCAACAGGGAAATCAGTAAAAGGCTGCGTGTTTCCAAATACAATGTGGATCGCCGCTTTGCGGATGCCCGTGGTTTACTGCAGCAGAACAATATCATAGAAAGGGGTAACGGTCGTTACAAACCAAATCAAAACGTCCGGCAGCCGGCGGCTGTCAGCGTATAAAGTGTTTTCGGGACAGGGGCCGCCAGCTCCTGTCCCATATAATATCTGGAGGTATTGGACTAACAAGGAAGATGAATTGAAGACAAAGTACGGTATCGTTTACTTGGACGACGTTCTATACAACCAACAGGAATGGGCAAAGTTTGACGACTGGTATAAAACAAATATCCGGTAGAATTCCGATTGAGAAAACGGCTTCGCTGCAAAAAGGAGGAAAAATGGATCTAAGAAATCCGAGTAATAAATTTAGTTAGAATCCAGAACCGGGATATACCGTTCTGATTACAAAGCGCACGGCAGATGTGAATCTTCCCGTGCGCTTTTTATATAGACCGGCTGCATTGCCACTAACTCTATGTTCCGGGGTGCAATGCGCCCCGTTAAAATAAACAATCTTGGGAAATGAAAGGAAGAACGAAATGATTTTTACCAACATAATGGGAGTAATCCTTTTTGCTATTCTTGCGGGCTTTGCATCCATTGGATTCATGGAAGTGATGTCCTGGCCAAGTCAAACCGACACAAAACAGGTCATGACCATTGTCCTCAAATATTCCGGAGAGTTCAGCAGTCCCGACATCCTGATGTTTGAGCTCAAGGATCCCGGCCAGAGGTCATTGGTCGGACAAATTCTCAACCAATTAGAGTATGAACATCAGCATCCGGTTGGCCGGTATACTTACCGGGCGGAGACCATCCGCCGGCTGGAGCAGGCCCTGGATACGACAGTGATTGTATCCACGATTGACTTTGAAATACGAGGAGGCTCTTAACGAGGCTTTGAATGAAAACAAGCATAGATGGGAGTTCCCACGGAATGCAAAACAAAAAATTCAAGTATAAGGAGACAGCTATGAGAAATGTAGATTGGAAAGTCGGCCGTGTTTGCTGTAATAACGGCCCGCATGATATGCGTGACTCGGTCACCATAGGACTGAAGACAAATTATAATCATCCGGAGCTGCAGCTGGTATTGCCCTTGAGCGACAGAGACTGCATATATATTCTCAATACTCTGGCCTTCAGAATCCAGAACGGAGAACGTCTGAAAACCGGTATGGTTGATAGGCGGGATGAGTTTGGATGCGACTTTCGACTGGACTATGTTTACCGCCAGGGAGACTATGTCTTCCGGGTCATCGTTCCGGATCCGCAAATGCGTTTTCCGGAGGATCCCCTGTGCGAGGAGCCATACAAATACCAGACACTGATCATGTTCGAGGCGCCATGCCCTCATGACGGCTCACTGTCATCAACTTAACGAAAACACGCAAAAAGATGATAGCCTCGATGTTTGAGGTTACATCTTTTTGCGTGTTTCCACTTCCTTGTATTTTGCTCTTTATAAGGTTCGGTGTTTTGTCCAATTATCAATTATATGAAGCTATTGTACTTACCTTGGATGCCGCGTTATGCTTATACACAGAAACTTAAAAATCGAATCTATATTTCTGAGTTATCAAAAATGCAGGAAACGGTGTTATAACTATATGTTTCCTTTGTGTATTTCATCACAGACCTGCGTTTGATTTCATTGTCAATATGTTTTTCGGTAACTCTTCCGGCTTCATACTTTTGGGAACATCGGCAGACCCTGCGGCAACTGCTGAATCATAAAACCAGCATTTATAGGTCACGAAGTCAAGGGTTTTTTGCAGCGTCGCCATCTGTTTTTCCACCGCTTGTTTTCTCTGATAAAACATGTCACGGCGCGGTTCCAACGTAGTATCGCCCTCCGCATACATGTCGATGAATTTTTTGATCTCCCTAATGGACATTCCGGTTGCTTTCAAACACTCAATGAGTTGAAGCCACTCCAAATCAGATTCCTTGAACATGCGAATGCCGCTTCTGGATCGATCAACAAACGGAAGCAATCCCTCTTTATCATAATAACGGAGCGTGGAGGGGGCAACGCCGATATGCGAAGCTGCATCCTGTATTGTATACACCATAATCATACCCTCATTTTTACTTTTCCTATTGACTTAAAGTCAGCTTTAAGTAGTAAGATTAGAATATCACAGTATGAGCTGCCGGTCAACCGGCAAAGAAAGGGTGATAAATAGAAAGTGAAAAAACGATGCTTGCTGGTCGCGGCTTTGGTGTTTGCGCTATTTTTTGCGGCCTGTAGTGCGGAAAACTCAAGTGAAACCGGCAGTGAAAACGCGATTCCACCGTCGTCGGAAACATTCGCTGCAGAACCAACTGATGAACCGGTAATCCCGCCGCAGCCGGAATCCACGAACCACTTTGCCAACATATTGGTAGCTTACTTCTCCTGCATGGGCAATACAAAACAGCTCGCCGAATGTGTTGCCGCCGAGCTTAACGCAGACCTCTATGAGATTGTACCGGAAATACCCTACACTGATGCTGCGGACTGGCTCAACAGCCTCGAATTGGACAATAACGAGTAAATGTAAAAACATTTTGGAGGGATATTATGAACAGAGAAAAGAAAATTCTCGTAGCCTATTTTTCTTGCAGCGGTGTAACGGAAAGCGCCGCTAAAACACTGGCAGACGCCATAAGCGCTGACTTGTATGAAATAGTCCCAAAGACGCGCTATACATCCGCTGACTTGGATTGGAACAATTCCAAAAGCCGCAGCAGTGTCGAGATGAAAAATCCGTCTGCACGACCTGAAATAGGCGGAGAATCCCTCAACATAGGCGATTATGACGTCATTTTTGTCGGATTTCCCATTTGGTGGTATGTCGCGCCGAAGATAATCAATACATTTCTTGAAAGCTATGGTTTCTCACGAAAGACCATAGTGCCGTTTGCGACCTCAGGCGGCAGCGGACTTGGAAAGACCGAAGAAAACCTGTATGGCAGTTGTTCCGCTTCCGTCAACTGGCGTCCGGGTAAGCTGCTTAGCGGCAGAATCTCAAAAAGTGACGCCCTGAAATGGGTCAACACCCTTGATTTGGGTTGATATTTGACAGACTGATGATTATGAGGAGGAGCGAAATGGAGTATACAAGGCTTGGAAATTCTGATCTCACGGTATCCCGTTTTTGCGTTGGCTGTATGAGCTTTGGCGACCCGGCCAGCAAGTTTCACGCGTGGACGTTGAACCCCGAGGAAAGCGAAGCCATCATCAGGCACGCGCTTGATCTGGGAATCAACTTCTTTGATACCGCCAACATCTATTCTGGCGGCACAAGCGAGGAATACCTTGGGCGCGCGATAAAGAACAATATAGCGCGGGATAAGGTTGTCATTGCCACCAAGGTATATTTCAATGGCGGACATCTCTCCAAGGCGGCCATATTAAAAGAGATAGATGGTTCGCTGAAACGATTAGGAACCGACTATGTGGATTTGTATATCATTCACCGCTTCGACTATGATACTCCCATCGAGGAAACGATGGAAGCGCTGGACAGCCTTGTTAAAGCGGGCAAAGTGCGGGCGTTGGGCGCATCGGCCATGTACGGATATCAGTTCGCCAATATGCAGCTCGCTGCGCGGCAAAATGGCTGGACGCCGTTTGCATCCATGCAAAACCACTATAACCTGCTGTACAGGGAAGATGATCGCGAGATGCTCCCCATTTGCCGACAGCAAAATGTTTCGCTGACGCCGTACAGCCCCCTTGCCGCCGGAAGGCTCTCCCGCCTTGAATGGAAAACCGATACCATGCGCAGCAAAACCGACAAAACAGCCATCGAAAAATACGACGGCACACAGGAGACCGACTATGAGATTGTGCGCAGGGTGCATGAGCTTTCGGAAAAACACAATGCCACGATGACCCAAATTGCGCTTACGTGGCAATTTGGCAAAGGGATTGCCGCCCCTATCATCGGTGCGACCAAAGCCAAATATTTTGATGATGCTGTGGGCACTTTCAATATCAAGCTGACGGCGGGCGACATCGCGTATCTGGAAGAACCGTATATCCCGCATAAAATTGTCGGCGCAATTTAATCATTGAAACAGACCGGATGCGAGAAATCATCCGGTCTGTTAATAAGACATCTATTATTTCATATTTCCGGCACGGATGGTAAACCCGGGTTCAAGCGAAACAATTCCTCAAGCATCCTGGCGAGCGTTACATCGGACAACTCTTTTTTCATCGCTCCAACGGCATCGTCCAAATGGCATTGCAGCAATTCAAAAATGCTGCTGCCGACGGGGCAGGCCTCGGACGGATGGCGATGAAACGCAAAAATATCATTGGCTTTGCCGGATTCTACTGCTGTAAATATGTCCCAAAGCGATATGGTCTCAGGACTCCGGGCAAGTGTTGTCCCCCCCGGTCCCGGAGCGGTATGAATCATATTTGCCTGCTTGAGAGACTTGAATATGTTGCGGATAACAACGGCGTTGATGCCTGTGCTTTCGGCTATGATTTCGCTATTGACTTTCTGTTTATCGGATAATCCCGCTATCATGATCATGGAATGTACCGCCACGGGGAATTTTGTGCTGACACGCATGATGGCCTCACCTCATGCAAATAGTAACACAACTGATTACAAAGATCAATCTGTAAGTGTTGACACTATAAACTTTTTGTGGTAATTTGTAATTGTTATAGTTACGAAATTATAGTGAGGTGCCTCCAAATGGTAACAATTATTTTCGCTCACCCAAAGCATAGCGGCATGAACGGCAAAATTTATCATTCGATTTTGGATTATTGCAGGGAGGCCGGTATTAATTACACGACCATTGATTTGTACAAGGACGGGTTTTCTCCGCTTCTTACCGAGGATGAACTGGATGGGTTTTATAACGGCGTGACTGCCGATCCTTTGGTAAAGAAGTATCAGGGCATCCTGAAGAAAACGGAAAAGCTGATATTCGTCTTTCCGATATGGTTCAATGAGTATCCGGCCATTTTCAAAGGCTTCTACGACCGCGTATGTCAGGGGAACTTTGCCTTTGAGTATACTCCAGGCGGCGTTAGCCCCAAGCTGACGCACATCAAACGTGCCCTGGTCGTAACGACATCTCACGCGCCCACGGAAGTATTAAGGAAGATTCAGGGGGATATGATTGAGCGTCAGGTGATTGGGCACATGCTTCAAACAATTGGCGTCGCGGAGAGCAAGTGGCTCAATTTGGGTGGCGTACTCAATCCAAACGAAGAACCGCCGCAGGATTTTCTATCTATCATGAAAGCGGAAATAGCGAGTTTATAGAAAGGCAGGCAAAGGTGCTATAAATGTGAAAGTGCTGTATCACTCATCAACCGGCAATACGAAAAGAGTAGCCGACGCCATAAATTGTTAATTATCTGATTTGCATACCATAAGTTGATGACATTGCATGACGGCTCCTGTGAAGACAAAGAACCGGGTTCCGGAGGGTTGTTCTCTTAACCGAGAATGGCTGTCGGCGATTCGATGCGGTCAGATTCGATGTGGTCAGATGTTGCAATTTCTCGTGTATAGCGGTATAATACAAATATAAAGTATCATTTGTTTTGCCGTATCGGCAGACAACAGTCACTGTGTTACAAAGCGTCCGTAGGCTAACCACGCCTATGGGCGCTTTTTTATTTTCCGGCCACGGGCCGTATAAAGATTGGAGGACTTTTCATGAGTACCATATTAGAGTTACCGGACGGCACCCAGCTTATTGCGGATGTCATTGATAATCCGGATTATCCAGGAATTGAAATTCAAATGATGAAAACGGATGGTTCCATGGAACGGTTGTGTTTCGCGGAATATAACAAGGATAAACCTGACAACATGAAACTTTGTATTGGAGCTTATTCGGAAGGCATAGACGAACCTGTTTATTACAGCAGCTATATGCCGATTGAAATTGTGAAGATACAGCTTCCTTTATACGGGGAACCGTTCATGCTGGTATACAACGAAGACCACTCGATCCAAGCGCGGTTGCCCTTGACCGATAAGGTAAAGGCGGAGCTGGGCCGGGATGCCAAAGGATATTTCTCCGTTACCGTTGGGAGCGATGGCATTATGACCATCCATGAACGGGTCGAGGAGCAAGACTGGTAATTCATTTACCGATAAAGCGTCCGGAAGATTTCAGATCTGCCGTGCGCTTTTTTATATAGATGGGCAGCATTGCCCCCCACCCTATGTTACGGGACGCAATGCTGCGGCCCGATTATATATAAAAACTCAAACACAGAAAGGAAAATTTTTATGAAAACACCTGAAGTGAAAATCCAAGTCCAGACCGAGTCAGAAACCAAGAGCCTGTCGGGCGAGTTCTGTGCCGGCATTGTCATGAGCCAGATACCGACAGGAACAAACGTAAGCCAGTATTGTGTTGGTGGATTATCCTTAGCCTCAACCGCCACTGCGATCAATAGCCTAAAGAATCTTGCAAAAACACTGCATGATTCACTTTCTCCGGAAGAACAGGGAGTGCTGGACTTGATGCTCATTGCAAAAAGCTCAGCGGAATCCGATTCGGAAGGTTTACCCTCCAATCCCGGAGGACCCCAGACGGAAGAATCCGATTCACCGCCTGGCCGCGATATGGTTTTAAGGGCGATAATAGGCGGGATGTTTGGCGGAAAACTTTGAGTAATCGGACGATCCGCCGGAAACAATCTCAAAACCTGACTGTATAGTCATAAAGTGCCCGTTGGCTTCATGCTGATGGGCACTTTTTCTATTTTATAAGCAATCAAAATATATCAAAGGAGCGTAAAAACAATGATCGATAATACAGATGCAATAAAGGCGTCAGGGATTATCCGCCGCATAGACGACTTAGGGCGTATGGTAATCCCGAAAGAAATACGGCGTAGCCAGCGCTGGCGGGAAAGCGATCCCATTGAGATCATCCCCTTAAAAAGCGGCGATGTGCTGCTG
>Ga0154002_1000193_pt1 | contig 16337 bp, 12 predicted proteins | sample TSNY086MetaG_FD_102276 | JGI IMG/M metagenome (GOLD analysis project Ga0154002, IMG submission 102276) | Attine ant fungus gardens microbial communities from New York, USA - TSNY086 MetaG | ecosystem: Host-associated > Fungi > Mycelium > Unclassified | place: USA: New York, Robert Cushman Murphy... | reverse complement strand
GCAAGCCGTCGTCAAGGATTGCGTGGTGGTGGTAAAATCCACAGTACCGATTGGAACCAATGACAAACTGGAAATTTTCTTTGAAGAACGCCGGAGCAATGCAGCTCAGATTCATGTGGCATCCAATCCTGAGTTTCTGGCGCAGGGAACAGCTGTACGCGATACATTAAATCCTTCAAGGATTGTCATTGGAGCAGAAGATGACTATGCTGCACAGGTTTTGAAATCCGTATACAGGGACTTTAAGGCTCCTATATTGATTACGAATCGAAAGAGTGCAGAAATGATCAAGTATGCCTCTAATGATTTTTTAGCGTTAAAAATTTCCTATATTAATGAAATTGCCAACCTTTGTGAGCTGGTTGGCGCGGACATTGAAGATGTGGCGAAGGGCATGGGGCTCGATGCGAGAATTGGAAGCAAGTTCCTGCATGCGGGCATCGGATATGGCGGCTCGTGTTTCCCGAAGGATACAAAGGCCTTGCACTGGCTTGCCAATTTCCATGATTATGAAATGAAGACGATTAAAGCGGCCATTGAAGTCAATGATAATCAAAAACTGCGAATGATTAAAAAGGCTCGCAAGTATTACAAGGAGTTCAAAGGGCTGACAATTGCGGTACTGGGGCTGACCTTTAAGCCGGGAACGGATGATTTAAGAGAGGCTCCCTCTCTGGTCAATATTCCGATATTATTGGATGAAGAGTGTAAGATACAGGCATGGGATCCGATTGGAATAGAAAACTTTAAGCGATATTATCCGATAGGGCCTACGTATTGTGGAACAATCACGGAGGCTTTGCATAACGCAGATTTGTGCCTGATTTTTACGGAATGGGAAGAGATAAAGAATCTTGATATCAGAGAGTATAATAAGTATATGAAAAAGCCAATCGTAATTGATGGGCGGAATTGTTATGCTCTGGAACGGTTTGAAGGTACCGGAATCACCTATGACAGTGTGGGACGAGCGGTAGTGAAGGGAAAGTACTCTTCGGGGTATGGAGTGATATGAGTGGAATTTTAGTAACGATGGGTTTAAAATAAATTCAGCAAAATATTGGATTAATACAGCGAACCCTTTCAATTGGATCAACCGTGCAAGAAAGATTAAGGCACTTAAGCCATTTAGTGTGTGTCGCTGAAATAGAAGATATTTTGTCTGAAGTACCAGCAAAAGTAATCAGGAGTTGATGAGAAGTAGATGGGAACTATAAAAAAGGAAAGAATAGTAAAAGATTTTTCTAAATTTAAAAGAATAATAAAAAAGCTTATTAATAAAAAAAGATTTGAAAGAGCGCTATGTATGATAGAAACGGCATCTAAATATATGTATGAGGCTAATCAGATTTATTGTGATGATGAATTGGAAGATATGATATGCAATATCGCTACTGAATTATTACCGCAAGTGAAGGAGTGTTTGCCAGAATCGAAACGGATTTTGTTTTTTGATGGATTTGGCTTTGATACAAGAGGGCTTTCTCTGATCTATATAAGAGCACTGATTCACTTAGGGTATGAGCTCTTGCTTGTCACCTTTACCGATAGAAAGGGTTTGTTTCCAACGATTGAGGCAGAGATTAATACGAGTGGTGGCTGTATACAATATTTAGAAAGAGATAAACATGTTAAAAGCATAATTGAGCTTAATCATTTTATAGAAGAATTTAAACCGGCAAGATTGATCTTATATGCATACCCATGGGACAGTATAGGGTTAGCGGCAGCGGCCAGATACGCGGGATATATGCAAAGATTTTTAATAAACTTAACAGATCATGCATTTTGGTTGGGGAAACAATCTGCTGATTATTTTGTCGAATTTCGTGACTATGGCGCTTCCGTGTCCTATTATAAACGAGGAATCGCAATAGACTCCCTTATCAAGCTGCCTTACTATCCTGTAATTGATAAAGAGAAGCCGTTTCAAGGTTTTTCTTTTGACTTAGAGGGAAAAAAGCTTATTTTTTCAGGTGGGTCTTTATATAAAACTTTGGGGTCGGGAAATGAGTATTATCATATCGTGAGGCACATTTTATCTAAGCATAAAGATACAATTTTCTTATTTGCCGGAAATGGCGATGGCAGTGAGTTGAAAAAAGTTATCGGTGATTTTCCGCAGAGAGTTTTCTGGATCAATGAGCGCCAGGATTTATATCAGGTTATGTGCCATTGTTATCTGTATTTAAGTACCTACCCTATGATAGGAGGATTGATGTCTCAATATGCAGTGGCTGCTAATAAGGTTCCCTTCACCTTACTATTCGATGATTGTTCGACCGGAACTTTATTAAACCAAGGTCTTCCAGGCATTGAGTATTATAAGAAAGAAGAGTTCCTTTTGGAAATAGACCGATGCCTTCAGGATTTAGACTATTTACGCAAAAAAGAGAAGGCATTAACCGGGCAGATCATATCCAGTGAAACATTTGAGAAAGAGTTGAAAAACACTTTAGAAAAGCATACAACGAATTTGGAAGTAAATGTGTTTGATGTACAAACAGAAGCATTTCAGAAGACATATTTAGATAGACTTACAGGGAATTCTTATGGCAGGATATTTGCTAAGAAGAGACAATTGTTTATCGTAAGATACTTTCCTTTACCGTTTTTAAGAGGAGTTCTTGCGCTGCTGCTTGGCAGGAAACCAGACAAACATTAAATCAAATCAGGGAGATCGTGTATGCAGGTTATAAAATATGCATTTCAGCAGCATGGAGACGAGCGGGGGCAGCTGGTAGCCTTGGAAGAATTTAAGGACATCCCGTTTGAGATAAAAAGAGTATATTATATGTATGATACAGGTGAAGGTGTGAGGCGTGGATACCATGCACATAAAAACCTGGAACAGATATTAATCTGCATTCACGGCTCGTGTAAAATTCTGCTGGATAACGGGGAAGAAAAAAAGGTTGTTTTATTAGAAAAGCCTTATGAGGGCCTTTATATTTCGCATGATATGTGGCGTGAGATGTATGACTTCTCCTCCGATGCAGTATTGCTTGTACTGGCATCCGATTATTATGATGAAGAGGATTATATTCGGGACTATGACATATTTTTAGCGAGTAAAGTGAAACACATGCAAGATGATCAAGGAAAAGATAGGAGGAGAGAGCAATGAAAGTACCTTTTGCAACGTTTGCCCCTATGCACAGCGAAGTAAAGAATGAAATGTTTGAAAAGTTCCGGGAAATATATGATAAAAGCTGGTTTATTCAGGGAGCAGAAGTGCATAATTTTGAGAGGGAATTCGCCGAATACTGTGGAGCCTCCTTCTGCGTCGGATGTGGCAATGGACTGGATGCACTTTTTCTGATTCTAAAAGCCTTAGAAGTCGGAGCGGGAGATGAGGTGATTGTACCTTCAAATACCTATATTGCTACCGCATTAGCCGTTTCTTATACAGGTGCTGCACCTGTTTTAGTTGAGCCGGAGCTTGACACATACAATATAGACCCGAATCGGATCGAAGAGAAAATAACACAGAAAACAAAGGCGATCATGGCGGTACATCTGTATGGACAAGCTGCGGATATGGATCGAATTAATGCGATCGCCAAGAAGCATGATCTATATGTGATTGAGGATTGTGCCCAGGCGCATGGTGCGAGGTACAAAGGAAAACGTGTGGGGACATTAGGGATTGCAGCAGGCTTCAGCTTTTACCCGGGTAAGAATCTAGGTGCATTAGGGGATGCCGGTGCTGTGATTTGCAAGGATAAAACGCTGGCAGATCGGATTCGGGCAATTGCGAATTATGGTTCAGAGGAAAAATACAACCATATATATAAAGGGAATAATTCGCGCCTGGATGAAATGCAGGCAGCCTTCTTGCGGATCAAGCTGAGGAAACTGGAGGAATGGACGGGAAACCGGCAGGAAACTGCTAAATTCTATATGGAGAATATTCGTAACGGCAAGGTAGTCCTCCCGGTGATTGCCCCGGATTGTACCCATACCTGGCATATCTTTGCATTGCGTTCGGAGATGCGGGATGATTTAGAAAAGTATTTGTCTGAAAAAGGCATTGGCACTACGAAGCATTATCCGATTCCCATGCATATGCAGGGAGCGTATTCGGAGTTGAGTGCGCTGAAAGGGAAGCTGCCGATTGCGGAATTAATCTCACGTACGGAACTGAGTATTCCCATGTATTATGGAATGGCTCAGGAAGAAAAGGAATATGTGGTCATGATGGTAAACCAATTTTAGAAAGCGATAAAAGATGAGTCGGTTTAAGTTGTTCCTATCCAATTTTATTATTTATGGTTTAGGCGGGGTTATAGGTAAGATTATCCCGCTGTTAATGTTACCGATTATCACGCGGTTAATGCCGGATATCGCGTATTTTGGATTGAACGACATAGCCAATGTGGTGGTATCCTTTGGCTCTGCATTGGCGGTTTTTGGAATGTATGATGCGATGTTTCGGATGTTCTTCGAGAAAGAGGAAATGGAATATAAAAAGAGCATTTGTTCCAGCGCACTGGCCTTTACCATTGCGACTTCACTTATTGTATTTTTGATATTACTTTGCTTTCGGGGAGCTCTTGCAGAATTATTTTTTAGCTCCAGAGAGTATACCAATCTGCTGATGGTAAGTGCAATGAGTATCTTGATAGGTGCTACGAATTCCATTGTCGCAGCTCCGACGCGAATCAATAATCAAAGAAAAGTGTACCTGGTTACAAATCTGATTGCACCGCTGATTTCATATAGCATTTCTATCCCGTTGTTATTAAAAGGTTGGTATATAATTGCACTCCCGCTGTCAGGCGTTATTTCAACGTTTTCGATGGAGCTGATTTTTTGGGGGTTGAATCGGAAATGGTTTTCTTTCAAGTTAATCAATTGGCGCTATATCAAGCAAATGCTTCGAATTGCGCTGCCTCTGATGCCCAATTTTCTGGTTTACTGGGTGTTTAATTCGGCCGATCGGTTAATGCTTGAGAAAATACTTGGGACGGAGGCAGTAGGAATATATGCAATTGGCGGAAAGATTGGACAATTGAGTCAATTGATTTATTTAGCCTTTGCCGGGGGCTGGCAATTTTTCGCCTTCTCGACGATGGAGGATGAAGATCAAGTTGAAATGACTTCTAATGTTTTCGAGTATTTAGGCGGTGTGGCTTTTATTGCGATCATCTTTTTGACAATGATCAATCAATGGATTTTTAAATTCATCTTTATCGGTGATTATGTAGAAGGTGCTATTGTTGCTCCCTATTTGTTTGCATCTCCGTTGCTGCTAATGTTATTTCAGATCGGAAGCAACCAATTGCTGGTTATTAAAAAAACATGGCCTAATTTGCCGATACTGTCTTTGGGAGCAATATTAAATGTCATACTCAACTTATATTTGATTCCTTTAATTGGTGTTGAGGGAGCTGCCATTGCTACTTTTATCGGGTATATTGTATCGGTTTGTATCTGTGTTGCGGTTTTGACAAAATGGAAGCTGCTGTGCTTATCCAGGCGCTTTGCTTTGGTAGTCTTGCTTACGGTACTTTACTTGATTGTGTGGAGGGTTTGGATCAGAGAAGAAGTCTGGATGACCCTATTGTTTGGCGGTGGAACCATGCTAGGTATTATACTTCTTTTTAAACAGGATTTTGTTAAACTGTTAAAAAATCGAAAAGGCGGTGCTGCATAGGTGGATGATTTGATAAAAGGCGATAGAGTCGTGATTAAAGAGAATATTTCATTGGGGAAAAATGTGATATTGGAAAACGATGTATATATTGATTCCGGCGCCATTATCCGAGACCATGTACACATCAAGCGAGGTACCTATATTGGCTCGCAGTGTATACTTGGTGAATATACAGGAGATTTTTTCCGTGACCGTACAGTTCGTTCACATCCATTGGTAATCGGCGAAGAATCCGTGATTCGAAGCGGAACCATCATTTATGGAGATACTACGATTGGTTCACATTTTCAGACGGGGCATCGAGCCACAATCCGGGAAAAAAATCAGATTGGTCATCATGTCCGGATAGGCACATTGAGTGATATTCAACATAGTTGTCAGATAGGCAATTACGTGAATTTGCATAGTAATGTATTTTTAGGTGAAGAAACCGAAATAGAGGATTATGTGTGGCTATTTCCGGGGGTAACCGTGACAAATGACCCTACGCCTCCGTCTAACATAATTCAAGGGGTTAAAATTCAATCCTATGCATCGATTGCAGCAAAAGCCCTTCTTTTACCCGGCGTGACAATTTGCTCTCATAGCCTGGTCGGCGCCGGGGCGGTGGTAACAAAGAACGTTCCGGAAAAGGCAGTGGTTGTGGGAAACCCTGCAAAAATAGTAGCGGACATAGATGAAATTCAAAGCCGTGATACGAAAAGTAATGCGTATCCTTGGCCTTTGCATTTTTCGAGAGGGATGCCTTGGGAGACCGTAGGGTTTGAGGAGTGGCTAAAAGAACAGCAAACGGATGATGAATGTGGGAGAAACGGACGATAATGTTAACTTGTTTAAAAAACCGGAACAAAATAGAATCCATAATATTTCTACTTTATAGTATTGTGATAGGTGTAGTTTTTTTAAGGTATTTAAGTAATGTGAGTGGAATTCTTGTTGTTAATGATGAGTTTGGTTACTGGGGAATTGCTGCTCAAATTGCAGGAAAAGACTGGACGAGTTTATTAAGTACTACCCCTTACTATTCATATGGCTATAGCCTGTTATTGGTTCCGCTTTTTTTATTGAATTTATCTCCGGTAGTCATGTACCAGGTTGCAATTGTATTTAATGCTGTATTCATTTTGGGAAGCTTTTATTTGGCATATTCTTGTGGGAGAAAGCTATTTCCTAAGATTTCCTCCGTTTTAATGCTGACGATTTGTCTGGTGATTACTTTCTATACGAGCAATATCCTTCAGGCTCAAATTGCATGGTCTGAAACATTATTATATTTTTTGTATTGGCTTTTATTATGGCTTTTACTTCATATAATAGATACCCCTAAATTGAGAAGCATGATTGGGTTCGTGATTTGCAGCTTCTGTTTATATATAGTCCATCAAAGAAGTATAGGTGTAGTATTATCAGTAGGTATTGTAATGTTGATGCTCTTTGTGAGCAGCGGGGTAGAAAAGAAAAAATTCTTATATGTTATACTTTCTGTTGCCATTATATTTTTATTACATGGAGTAATAAAAAATCATATTACAAGTCAGGTTTTTACAACAAAAGAACTGGTTCAAATGAATGATTATAGTGGTCAGATGGGAAAGTTTAAGGTGATTTTCGGTTCGTGGCATGGTTTTTCTGAATTTTTAAAAAGTATAGCAGGAAAATTCTATTATTTGGGAGTATCAACCTTTCTGCTGGCCTATAGCAGTGCATGGTATCTGGGTGGAGAGAGCTGGTTGTGTCTGCAGTCATTTGTGCTGTCGAAAGGTAGAGAATTCGATCGAAAAAAGTTAGCCTCTCTGTTTGTATTTCTATCTTTTGGGGCGACCTTTTTAGTGAATGCAATTTCAATGAATAGTAGTACAGGACGCCTGGACCTCTTGGTCTATGGCCGTTATATGGAGTTTGCCATAGGACCTGTTCTTCTCATGGGTTGTGCGATCTTGATAGAAAATAAAAAGACTTCTGTTCAGATGGCGCTGGAGATATGTATTTTGGGTTTGATGGCCATTTTGGTGCATACGGAGTGGGTTGCCTTAAACGTCTCAACTTTTAATTATTTATGTGCATCAACGCTGTCTTATTTCTTCCTAACTAAGACGCAAATTTCCTATTTAGCATATTGGATTGCAATTTTCTCGGGAGTTATTGCCACTGGTACCTTTTTGATCCGTAACTTGAGCAAAAAGGCCAAATGGAATCGTATTTTTACTGTTGGCGCACTGGCCGTGTTCGCAGCAGGATGGCTGTTTCTTTCTGCAAATTCTTTTCCTTTACAGCAACATCAAAATGTTGAAGCAAGTCTGGAACCAATCTTGACAGCTGTAAAGAAGTGGAGTCTAGAAGAAAATATCTATGTATTGAAAAACGACGATGGCGCAATTACTTTGAGTACAGCTCTGGTTTGGGGAAAATATATACAGTATCATTTCCCAGATGAATTAGTAAATTGGACGGACGATCCGCAAGAAATCAATGAAGCCGAGCATTGCTTGATTGTATACAATAATGGAGAAACCAAGCTGGATGACTATATAGAGGCTGCGAGGAGCAATTGTTTGTCCGTATTTGTGAGGGTGGATAGTCAGATTGCACAGAGTATACTACAGGATCAGCTTCGCGAGGTGAATCAGGTTTCCTTGGAAGACTTTTCCTTGACACAAGGAAGCTCATTTGTAGAAAAAGATGAAAACACGAGACCTTCCGATGATGTAAGCGATCCTTCCTATATTCTTACAGATGGAACGGAGGCTATTGATATCAATGGGCCGCTGCTTCCATTAGACTCAGGGACCTATCGGGCAACCTTTGATCTTGAGTTTATAGAAGGGGGACAGCAGTTGGGGCAGCTGGAGATCAGGCTGCCATCAAATGAACTACTTTCATGGCAGCCGATTAAAAGAAGCGATTTTGATGTGAATGGAAGACTTAGTGCTACCGTGGAGTTTCCCATCTCGCTTGCAGGTGAAGTGACATTTAGTTTACATCTGCAGAACAAGACAGAAGTTCGTATCACAGATGTGACATACCAAAAGATAGATTCTCATTATGTTTTATTTGGGGAGACATCAAAGTCACTACAGACAATCAGGCAGATCATGGATATCATTCCATCTGATTATGAACTTACCCTTGTAGATACTAAGAAACAACTGGCTCTTATGAACACGGAGTATCTCAAGTCGGTCTTAAAGGCTCGATCTTTGGTTTTACGGGAAAAGGCAGATTGGCAGGCGGATGGAGAGTCGCTTTTATTGTTATCCGATTCTTCTGCAGAAGATATATATGAGATATATAGTCTGTTGGATCGTTTTACGGTATTGGCAAGGGTGGATGGGTATTACCTTTTAATGAAAACGGATTCGGCACTTCAATCGCAGTTGGAGGCGGCTGGTTATAGCCCTTTATCGGATGGGCGGCAGTTAACCTATGAGTTTTATCTTCCGAGCGGAGAGACCAACTGCGATTATACTAAGACTGTTTCATTGCCCAGAGGAGTTTACCAGTTTGACGTACAACTGGAAGGCTCTGATTCTGTAAATTCGCTTACTTATGTGGAGGTGGTCGGTAATCAAGGAGGGGAACGTTTAGAAAATGTCAAGGGGAATGGGTCGTTACCATGGAAAATGCATGGAAAGTATTGTATAGTAGCAGAGGGAAATGACATAGTATTTCAGCTGTATACGACTGCAAATGACGTGAATGTCAAACGTATCAGAATCAAATATTATCCGGAATATGAAAAATGGTTTGAAGCGATTAAAAGCTGCTATTCAATTGTATTGAACAGAGGATCTGACGATGATGGAACATTACACTGGCTTAGGCAGGTTATCAACAATGATATGACAATAGATGTGTTGACGCAATGCTTCCTTTTTAGTGAAGAGAGAGCGATGAACTATCCGGGCATTGAAGCATTTATTGAGGTCAGCTATCGAATTCTATGTAATCGTGAGGCAACGCAAGAGGAAAAGTCACACTGGACGGGATATACAGAAGAAGAGATATTTGAGGGGTTGATTCAATCCGATGAATACCATGAAGTCTGGAAAGACTTCCTTCCCTGATTGCATGTCAGAAACTTAAAAAGAGGAGACCCAATATGAAAGGTATAATTTTAGCAGGAGGAGCGGGTACGAGGCTTTATCCTTTGACATTGGTAACAAGTAAGCAACTTTTGCCGGTTTATGATAAACCCATGATCTATTATCCACTATCTACCCTTATGATGGCTGGAATACAGGAAATTTTAATCATATCTACGCCAACGGATTTGCCGAACTTTGAAAAACTTTTGGGAGATGGAAGCCAATACGGGGTAAAGCTAAACTATCAGGAGCAGCCTTCCCCGGATGGGCTTGCACAGGCATTTTTGCTGGGAGAAGATTTTATAGACGGGGACTCTTGCGCCATGGTACTGGGGGATAACATTTTTTATGGCAATGGATTTCGTAAGCTGCTAAAAAGTGCGGTCCAGGAATCGGAGCAGGGAGGTGCTACGGTTTTTGGATACTACGTGAATGATCCGCAGCGATTTGGCATTGTCGAGTTTGATAAAAATGGAAAGGTATTGTCGGTAGAAGAAAAGCCTGCAGATCCAAAATCCAATTATTGTATCACGGGTCTTTATTTTTATGATAAACGTGTCGTGGAGTTGGCGAAGCAGGTTAGGCCATCCGCACGGGGAGAACTGGAGATTACAGATTTGAATCGCATGTATCTGGAAGACGGTTCCTTGAGAGTTCAACTGTTAGGGCGTGGATTTGCCTGGCTGGATACGGGGACGATGGATAGCTTAATAGAGGCTGCCGACTTTGTGCAAATGATTCAAAAGCGGCAGGGAGTTGAAATTTCGGCGCCTGAGGAAATTGCATTTATAAATGGATGGATTAGCAAAGAAAAACTGTTTGAGGCCGCGGAATTTTACGGTAAATCTTCTTATGGAGTACATTTGCGCAGGGTGGCGGAAGGAAAAATTCAATATTAAATGCAAATGAGGGAAACGAATGGAAATAAAACCCAAATTATTAATAACTGCTTCTACTTTTCCGCGCTATGCTGCTGATGCGGAACCACGGTTTATTCTGGATTTAGCGAAATCATTACTGCCATTTTTTGAAGTTACTGTTTTAGCTCCAAGTGCGCCGAATGCTTCTAAGCAAGAAGTTCTGGAAGGTGTATCTGTTATCCGATACCGATATTTTCCGATAAAAAAATTAGAAACTTTATGTTATCCGGGGGCAATAATACCACGAATCAAGCAAAAAAAGATTCGTGGACTACTGGTTCCCTTTTTGTTGTGTTCATTTAGCGTTAAATTATGGAAAATTCATAAAAATTATGATATTATACATGCACACTGGTTAATTCCTCAAGGGATTGTGCAATCCTTTTTTCGTACCCCATATATTGTTACCGGGCATGGTGGGGATGTAACCGGGCTTAACAATGGTATCATTCGTAAATTAAAGAGACGTGCGTTGAAGAATGCGGCTGCGGTTACAGCCGTATCATCTTACCTGGCTGAAAAAATGCAGAATCTGTATCCGGGAAAGAATCCTGCTATTATCTCCATGGGATGCAATGCGGAACAGTTTAACCCCTCTTACCACCGGGATGATTATTTCGGACAGAGGGGTAAGCCGGTGATTTTATTTGTTGGGCGGCTTGTAGAAAAAAAAGGACTTACCTATCTAATCGATGCAATGAAGGAAATTGATGCGATGCTGGTGGTCGTTGGTACAGGTCCCCTGGAAGAAAGTTTGAAAGAGCAGGCAAAAATAATTAATGAAAAAATAATATTTATGGGTGGAAAGACGCATCAAGAGCTTTCGGTTATATATGCTTCGGCAGATATCTTTTGCCTTCCATCCGTAACAGCTGTAAATGGGGATCAGGAAGGTATGCCTACCGTACTGGCTGAAGCTATGGCCAGCGGTTTGCCGGTAGTAGCAAGTCGCAGCAGTGGAATTCCCGATATCGTACAGCATGGTGTAAATGGCTATTTAGTGACACCCGGCCGGGTGGAGGAATTGGCCGATTCAATTAACAACCTGTTGGATCAACCGGATCTACGTGCTTCCTTTCAATTATCTGCGCTGGAAACATCCAAGCGGTTTTCTTATGATTCACTGGGCAAAGAATTTGCCAAAATTTTGATAAAAGCCGGGCAAAAAGGAGATAAAAATGGAAAGACCTTTAATTAGTTTTGTGGTTCCAGTTTATAAAACAGAAAAATATCTAAAGCAATGTGTTGAGAGTATATTGGCGCAAACCTATCAGAAGATTGAACTTATATTAGTGGACGATGGTTCGCCGGATGGCTGTCCTATGATTTGTGATTCATATCAAAACAAAGATGAGAGGGTTCGCGTGATTCATCAGCAAAATGCCGGATTATCGGAAGCAAGGAATGCCGGAATCGCTCGATCATCGGGTGAATGGGTGTGTTTTGTAGACAGTGATGACTGGATTGAACCGGATATGTGTGAGGCTGCTCTTGCCGGACTCGGAACGGAGGCGGATTTATGTATTTTAGGTCTTCGACACATGAAAAACGGGAATCCGGTTATGCTGAAAAAAGAAACGGGTTTATGTAAAGTTTTGGGAAGAAATGAATTTATCGAACTGGAGAAAAGTCTTTTAAACCGTTACTGTTTCAATGAGTTTAGGGAGTGTAATCTTTATGCTGTTTCTGCATGTGCAAAATTTTACCGTTATGATTTTTTAAAAAGGTTTAATCTACGGTTTCAGTATTGCGTATGCGGCGAAGATCTGTACTTCAATACGCAGTGCTTCTGTCTTGCGAAATCAGGAATCTGGTATGACAAGATAGCCTATAACTACAGAAAGGAAGGAGAATCGATCACAAGTCGGTATCATGAGACGCTCCCCCGGAATTTCAAGGATATTTTATTGGAAATCAGGATTTTCCTGGAGGAGAAAGGGATTTATGAACAGGTTAAGGCAGAATATGATGCACGAGTGCTTTCATCGTTCATGTTTTGTGTTATTCAGTGCTTCTGTCATCAGGACAACCCTTCTTCTTATCGACAACGTAAAAAAGGTTTTTATTATTTTAGAAATGAAGAACCCTATGCGATGGGAATACAGGCAGCAACGGTATCTACTTTTCCGCTGATGAAGAAAGGCATGTGTATTTTGATTAAGCGAAGACTATTTTTATTATTAAATTTTATTGTCTATTGGGCACATAAGAGATCCTATGGCAGATAGAGCTGTCTTAGAGGAGGTATACATGATATCTGTCGTTGTCGCTACGTATAATGGTGAAAAGTATTTACTGCAAATGCTGCAGTCCATTCAGGCTCAGACCACAAAAGCGGATGAGGTAATAATCGCGGATGATGCATCATGCGATCAAACGGTGGTACTTGCAGAGGAATTTATTAGAGTAAATGCTCTGTCAGATTACTGGAGAGTGATTCATAGGAATAAGAATCTGGGTCTTCAAACCAATTTTCTATATGCAATTGCTGAAACCAAAGGGGATCTTGTGTTTTTGGCCGATCAGGATGATGTGTGGCTTGAGAAAAAGATTACAGTAATGAGTCGGGAAATGGCAGAGCATCGAGAGCTGTGGATGCTTGCATGCAGATATGATTTGATTGATGGAGAAGGAAAAGCCTATAATGGAAAAAAGAGAGTATCCCATATAGATTATTCCTCAAAGAGTAGGCTCGCATATCTTTCCAAAAGTGAGCTGATTATTAGCAGCTTTATTCGTGGGTGCTCCATGTGTATACGGGGAGAGATACGCCGGTATATAGATCAAAACTTTGATTCGGGTAGTCTCCTGGGACATGATTGGTATCTTAGCCTGTTAGCTACAATACATGGGAAAGCGGCGTTTCTAAATCAAAAGTTAATGCACTATCGGATTCATGATTCTAATGTTTCAGTAAAGAATAAACCATTCAATATAAAAGATAATAGAATGTTACGGGTGAAGGAATTGTACGAGGTGGTCTGTATTATCAAAGCAGTACTGGAGAGCGATTCTAAGTCCGTTGAGCAGTCAGAAGCTTTTGCTGTATTTTTAAAGCAACGTCTTCAGTTTTTCGAGAAAGCGACCATTGGACGGACGTTAAAGTTGTTGGGGAAAATACGCTATTACAGAATTTACAGACATTCACGTAAAGGTTCCTGGGAAACCTATATTGCGGATGTGATATATGCATGGAAAAGAAAGTTTACGAGGGATGTGTAGTATGTTAAAATTACTTTGGATTTCAGCATATGCTCCTTATGATACGGTTAATCATGCCGGAGGTCAGGTTCATAATTATTTAGTAAAAGCATTTTCACGCAACATAGATATTAAAATCCGTTTACTTTCCTTTTGTTATGAAGAGGAAACGGAAAAACTGGATCTGGATGCTTATGGCATTGAAAATAAAATATTTGTTATTCGAAGAAATTTAGGGAGCCGGGTGAAGCGGGCGATCTGGAAGGTACTGACCGGTACTCATTCTTTTGATTCATGTGCAGGTCTGACTTCCGCTTTTCGAAAGCGTTGTTTAAAGAGGGAAGTAAAACGATATCGGATTGAAAAGTATCTACCAGATGTGATTATCCTTCAATGGACGGAAATCATCATGATGCGTCCCCTGATTTCTCTTTCGTTTCCTAAAGCAAAAATTGTTTGCATAGAAGAGGACGTAACCTTTCTAAGAGCATATAGAGGCGTCCAGGAGGCGGCTGGATTAAGTCGCCTGGTTTTACAGAAAAAATTTCTTCATTTAAAGGCTCGGGAACTTTCGGCAGTGCGAGAGGCTGATTTAATTGTGACAAATAATTCCAAGGATCAGAAGCTTCTGTACGAAAATGGAATCATCCATACTCCGCTAATGGTTGTGCCCCCTTATTTTAAAAATATGAATAGTCTTACACGGAAGCCTAAAAATATGGATCTTTTATTCTACGGTGCGATGTATCGGGAAGAAAATTATAAGTGCGCTCTTTGGTTCATTGAGCATGTTTTCCCAAGAGTGCTAAAAGAGTTTCCTGAGGCACGCTTTGTAGTGGTGGGAGCAAACCCGCCAAAGCAGCTTAAAGAATGTATGAGTGACCGGATTGTAATAACCGGATTTGTTGAAGAGGTAATGCCTTATTTTTCAACTTGTCGATGCTTTGTTGCGCCATTACAAAAAGGGGCGGGTATTAAAGTGAAAGTTCTGGAGGCGCTGTCGGCCGGAATACCGGTGCTCACAAATGAAATAGGGATTGAAGGAATTCCTGCTGAAGAGGGAAGGGATTATTTACACTGTGAAACTCCAGACGATTTTTTAGCTGCAATAAAAGAGATATTTACATCCGATTCATTTGGTGCAGCGATTGGCAGCAACGGCAGGAAATTTATAATACAAAACTATAACATAGAACGTATGTGTGCACATTTTATGGATATTGTGCTAGGCCTTGTAAAGGAAGAGGGAAAATGATTGGTTTTTTAATACTTCATTATGAAACACTGGAAGATACCTTGAAATGCATTGAAAGTATTCTAGCTTTGGACCAGATCAAAATCCCGATCCATATTGTTGTAGTTGATAATGGTTCTAAAGATGCATCTTATGAGGCCTTGCAGCAACGGTATACCAATGATGCTATGGTGACGCTTCTATCAACAGGTAAAAACCTGGGGTTTTCTGCTGGTAATAATTATGGATATAAAAATTTTCCAAACCGTGAAAAGCTGGAGCTATTAATTGTATGTAACAGTGATATTATTTTTCACCAGAAGTCTTTTATACGAAAGGCGTTACATTTATGGAAGGAGGTTCCGTTTGAAATCTTAGGACCAGACATTTATTCATACTGGTGTTGCTTTAAAGTACATCAAAGCCCGAAACGGATGAACCATTATAAGATAACAGCTTTAACTGGAATATTAAAAAAATGGGAAGAGGAATATAAGATTTTATCGGGGGAACTTCCCAACGAACATCCCGCTGTTAGGGACTGCCTAAAAGACCGAAAGCCGTGGTGGAAACAGGTTTTGTCCTGGTGTAAACAATCTCTAAATAATCATAAAAAAGAGCAGGCATTTTTGCAGGGATCGTGTTTGATTTTTTCAAAAAATTATATGGAACGTTACCGGAAGTTATTTGATCCGGAACCATTTTTATACTTCGAAGAATCCTTTCTGTTTTTGCGGGCTCAGAGAGATGGGCTCCGCATATGTTACAATCCGCGGATTAAGGTGATTCATAATGAACAGTCTTCCATTAAGAGGATGTTATCTGATGACAGAAGACGTGAGATTTTTAGGCGGGAACAATTACTCAAATCTGGTTATATGTATCTGGAGCAGTGCAAATCCGGAATGTCTGATTAGAATTTTAGGGTGAGTCTCCTTATGGAGTACATTTATGTAGGGTGGCGAAAGGAAAAATTCAATATTAATAGGAGAACATTATGAAATTATTAGTCACAGGCGGAGCCGGCTTCATCGGAGGTAATTTTGTCCACCATATGGTAAATGCATATTCGGATTATGAAATCGTCAATCTGGATCTGCTGACTTATGCAGGTAATCTGGAGACTCTGAAACTTGTAGAGGATAAGAAAAACTACCGTTTTGTTAAGGGGGATATTGCCGACCGCAGTTTCATTATGGATTTATTTGAAAAAGAAAAATTTGATGTGGTTGTCAACT
>Ga0154002_1000191_pt1 | contig 16393 bp, 13 predicted proteins | sample TSNY086MetaG_FD_102276 | JGI IMG/M metagenome (GOLD analysis project Ga0154002, IMG submission 102276) | Attine ant fungus gardens microbial communities from New York, USA - TSNY086 MetaG | ecosystem: Host-associated > Fungi > Mycelium > Unclassified | place: USA: New York, Robert Cushman Murphy... | reverse complement strand
TTCCTGCATATGTCGGCCGGTAGCGATGCAGACCTTAATTCCTTGCTCACGCAGCCGGACAAAGGCCTGTTCCTCCGCCGGGGTAACCCGCGATTGTTTTTCTGATATCAAAGTGCCGTCAATGTCGACGAATAGTGCTTTTATTTTGCTCATATATCCTCTTTCACTTTTGCCTGTGTAAATTACATGCTTTATGAGAAGTATAGCACATTTTTCTGAATTCATAAATAACCAATTTATTGGTCAATTGGGAGAGATGAAAAGATTTGAGATGTATTTTCTTGACTTTTTGATATATTCACATTAGACTATCAATAACCAGTGTACTATACTATGGTCAAAAGGAGATTATTGGATTGAGCACATTTTTTAATTATTTATGGACTGGCCTTGCTGCGCTGATAACAATTACATTTCATGAAGTAAGCCACGGATTTATAGCCTATAAGCTGGGAGATTCGACGGCAAAGGGACTCGGCCGGCTATCATTAAATCCGTTAAAACATATCGATATTTTGGGGCTGATCATGCTTATCGTTGCCGGATTTGGCTGGGCAAAGCCAGTACCAGTCAACATGAGGAATTTTAAAAATCCCAAACAGGGAATGGCCATAACAGCACTTGCGGGTCCAGTTTCGAATCTGATACTCGCCTTTGTTGCGCTGTTCTTTCTCGCCGCATTATCGCCATTTGAGAATGTAATCGTGTCATATATAGACAATTTTCTGTTTATATTGGCTAACATCAGTGTCGGACTGGGCATATTCAATTTTATTCCCATTCCACCGCTGGATGGGGCAAAGTTCCTGTTCTCGCTTTTCCCTGACAATGTATACAGCAAAATTTTGCAATATGAGCGTTTTGGAATGGTTGCGTTGCTGATTATCTTAAATACAGGCATAATGAGTTCATTTTTGAGCAATGTCCGTTCCGTTGTAATCTATGTTCTTTGGGTTTTAGCAAGCAGTCCGTTCCAATGGCTGTATGGAATGATATTTTAGCAGTGCAGCCGCCAAAAAAATCGCTGCGCGGTGGCTTTAGCACCGCCTGGCAATCGAAACATCAAAACCATCCCGGCCTTTACCGGATAATTAGTGACACTATTGCGGTAAAAGACAGAAATAACCGGCAGCTGTGCCATTGTCAAATAGTCAGATCCCTCTCCATCAGGAGCGTAGGCTTATCGCTCACCATAATTTTCACCGCCTCGGGCTTTATATTAGATTGTATGGCATTCATTCATCTTCATGTCAATACGCCTCGTAACAAAAAACGGCAGGACATAGTTGCCCCACCGCATATATTCTGAAACGTAATATCTCCCTTGAGCTTCTAAAAACAAGAAACGCTTAAGTACATACTAATATTACTTCATTACAATTCTTCACCATTATTTTCGATGATCCGTTTATAAACATAATAACTGTCTTTGCAGTAGCGCTTTTTGCTTCCCTGGCCATTCTCATCCTGATCAACATAGATAAAACCATAGCGCTTACTCATTTCACTCGTTCCCGATGAAATCAAGTCGATCGGTCCCCACCAGGTATATCCCATCACATCGCAGCCATCCTTTACAGCATCTTTGAGCGATTTTAAATGACTCTTCAGAAAATCAATGCGATAATCATCATGAATGGTCAAATCCTTGCCGATATGTTCGATTTTACCAATCCCATTCTCCAATACAAACACTGGTTTCCTATAGCGGTCATAAATCTTGTTTGTCAGATATCGCAATCCTTTCGGATCAAGCTGCCAGCCCCATTCATTGGCCTGCAGATGGGGATTCTTCAAGCCTGATTTCAGATTCCCGCCTGTCTTTATTTTATCTGATGTCTTATAAGACATAACACTGGAAGCATAGTAGGAATATCCTACCCAGTCTGCAGCGCCTCTTTTCAATAGTTCCAGTTCCCCGTCTAGAATATCCAGATGAATATCATGCTTTTCAAAATAAGACTTTGCGTAATAAGGATACTCTCCTATCGCCTGCACATCCAGGAAAAGCAGATTGGTAATCTTATCGAATCCATCATTCGCAATTATGTCCCTAGGATCACAAGAGTACGGATACGAGGATTGATAGGCTACCATGCAGCCCATTTGCAGATCAGGATAATTTTCGCGAACATAACATACAATTTTTGCAGCAGTAACGAACTGATTATGGATTGCCTGCCAAATACGGTTCTCAAACTCGGCACCTGTATCATTACAGATACCAGCGCCCTTAAAAGGAGCCAGCAGCGGACAGTTAACCTCGTTAAACGGCAGCCAATATTTTACATCTGCATGGTACCTGTCAATTAGGGTTCTAAAGTATCGATAATAGTAATCAATGATTTTGCGATGGGTGTATCCCCGGTACTTCTCCCAGATTTCGATAGGCGGATCAAAATGGGACATGGTTATCAGCGGTTGGATGTTCCATTTTCGACATTCCTTAATTACATTGTCATAAAATTGTAACGCCTTTTCATTTGGCTCCATATCATCTACATGAGGATACACCCGAGAAATCGCAATGGAAAAACGGAACACCTTAAATCCCATCTTTGCCATCAGCTCAATATCCTCCACATAAGTATGGTAGAAGTCAATTCCCCATCGTTTTGGATAATCTAGCAGATTCCCATTTTTTCCTTGTTCAATTTCTTTGTCCGTAATCCATGCCTGGCTAAACGTCGCACGTTCTTCCGGGGCAATACGCTTTACAATATCTGGAAAAGTCAATGTCCTGCCATCTACATTATAGGCCCCTTCCGCCTGGCAGGCGCTGATTGCACCTCCCCACAAAAAATCACTGCGAAATGATTTGCTCATTTTCAGTTTCTCCCTTCCCAAGATTATTAGAAACCATAACAAACGGAATCCATACTGCAGTTGTCACTGCTATGACTATCGCCTGAACAACGACACCTCTCCATCCGTACATGATAAATGCAGCGATCGGAATTGGCAAACCAAAGGGGGCATCAACAATATTGCAAGCCAAGAACCCAATATTCGTGGCGAATAAAGCAATAGCGGTTGCGATACATGAATTAAATATGAAAGGAATCACAAATGTCGGATTTAATACCAGGGGCAAACCAAACACAACCGGCTCGGACACACCGCATATGGCGGGTACCAGACCTAGCTTTGCAATCATCTTATAATCATCACGTTTAGAGACCAGAAAGATAGCAAATATCAAAGAAAGAATCATACCTGCCCCGCCGGCAACGCTGAAAAACGTGTAAAATCCTCTGGTCACTGGTTGTGTAGCCACGCCTCCTGCAGCTACGGCTGCAATATTAGCTGCCAGCGCAGATGCCATCAGTGGATCCCTGACCGGCATAACCACCAATCCTCCGTGAATGCCCAGGAACCAAAATAACTGTGAAATAATAATGATACCTATAATTCCCGCTGGGCTCTGGAACAGTGCCTCAAGTGGTGCCTGGACAACTGCATACATCCACTCATTCAAACAGCTTCCGGTAATCAACTGGAAGACAAGCCCGGCTACCGAGAGGGAATAAAGGGTGATCAGAATCGGAACTAGTGTATTAAAGGACTGCGAAATTGCAGGTGGTACGGATGTCGGCATTTTTATCTTAATCTTGTTGATCCGCATTAGTGCAGCAAACATTTTCTCTGCAACAATAGCAACAAACATACCTACAAACAATCCCTGTGCTCCTGTGACTGCGGAAGAAATACCGACCGCTGAACCAGTCACTGTGTCAATCACCACAGAAACGGTCTGAGGTGCGATACCGATGTATGCGCATACTCCCAGAATACCGGCTGCCTGAGTTGGAATATTATCCCCCTTAGCCAGATTCATAGCAACCAGAAATGTAATCGGAATTGCCATAAAAGTCATCGTTGCGTACTGAACTGCCATAAATCCCGGCAATAGCTTTGCCGCGGCAGGTATCAGGGCCGCCAACCCGATTGAAGTATCACAAATCAGTATTTTAAAAATATAGGCAAAAGATCCTACGATAATAAATGGCATCCAAGTAGTAAAAGCATTCTTAATTGCCCCAAGATACCTGTTTCCATCTACCTTCTCAGCAATATCCAGCAACACATCTGTGGTCTTTTCTGAAAATCCCATTCTATTTTCCCCCTGTATATTATTTTTTTTGTTTAAAAAGTTTTTCTGCTTGTTTCAGTACGGCCTCGCCATTGCACAACCCATAAGCAGAGGCTTCAATGATATCTACAGGCGCTTGATCCCCTACCAACTGCTTCACTCTCTTCATAATGTGACGCACCTGAGGACCCAGGAGAAGGACATCAAAGTTACCCAGTTCTCCCTGAATCTCTCCCTGATCAACCGCCCATATTTTATAATCCTTACCCTGTGCTTTCGCCACATCCTGCATACGTGCTACAACAAGGCTGGTAGATAATCCGGCATTACAAGCCAATAATATTCTCATATACATTACCTCTAACTTTCTTAAATACTCACGATTACTTATTCATCAGTCCATGAACCAGCTTATATAAATGCACAAATTCAATCGCATTATCTTTAGCCATAATTGCCATCGTCATATGATCCTGGGCATGCACCAGTATGATATTCACTTCTATCGGATTTCCCTGTGCCTCCTGCTGAATTAACTCAATCAGAGCCCGATGTGCCAGTCGCATTTGTGTTTCTGCTTCTTCCAGATAAGTATCTGCCTGTTCAAAATCAAACTCCCTGGCAGCATCAATTGCCATTAATGATTTTGACTTGGCATCTCCTGCCTTCATAATCAAATCAAAGGCCGCCTCATATTTTCTTTCATTCGCCATTATCTGCCCTCCAATTGTTCTGTCACTTGTTCTATCAGTAAGCACAGTGTTTCATGATCTTTTTTTCTTATCAATTCTTCCATATATTCTTTACCCAGAATCAAACGTGCCAAAACCATATAAAAATCCTGAATCTTCTTCTTTTTCTTTTTTGACACTGATACAAGCAAAACAACCTGCACCAATTGATTCTCATTCCATTCGATCGGCCTATCCAAGATGCCTACCGTAACAAAAGTATCCTCTGTCATAACCTGACAGGGATGGGGCATTGCTGCCATATTGCCCATATAAGTCAAGGCCAGCTGCTCCCGTTTCATTATCGCCTGGAAGAAACCATCCGGAAGTTTCCTTTTTTCAGCAATTCGATCGCAGAGATAGCGAATGACTTCTTCTTTTGTATCCAGGCTGATTCCGGTAAAAAATAAATCTTTTGGATAATTAGCGGTAATATCTTTCTTTTCTCCCAATATCAGAATCCGCCGCATTTCCTTTATATCACTGATACTCATAAAGAATTTCACTTCACAGATAGGAACAGGAACCTTTGTGCGGATAGGAACCGTAGTAAATATGTAGTCAATCCTTGAAAAATCCTGTTTTTCCACATTACGTTCATCGCACATGATAATATCTTTGATACAGTCATGAAATGTGTCCTGCATCTTATAGGCCAAAAGTTTTGCAGTCCCCGCACCGGAGGCACAGACGAGGAGAATCGTTTTCTTTTTAATGTGTGTCCTCTGTCGCTCCATCGTCAGTGCCAGTGCTAATGCGATATAAGCAATTTCATTCAGATCTATCAGTTTCTTGTAATGACGTCCCAATACTGCACATGCCTGAACCGCCATGACATAGGCCAGACTATACCGTTCCTTAATTTCTCCAAGGAGCGGATTATTCAGCTTCATTCCAAACCGCAGGCGCACATCCAGGGGAATCAGATGTTGGCCCAGAGCCATAACCAGCTCCAGGTCATCACGTAAATCAATCCGGAATACCTGATAGATCTCTTCCAGCATTTCATTTACAATCTCGTGTACCTCACTGCTGATAATCAGATTGCCAGTATTCGTGCTAAAATCATTACCGTGTCCCTTGCCAGCCAGATGGATTGCTATGTATGTAATCTCCTCTTTTGGAAAACTTATTTCAAATAATTGCTCCAACTGCTTTGCGCAGGTTTTTGCAAGGCCATACTCCTCTCTTTCAGTCCATTTTTGATAATCATCTTCCATCAGCGGTATGTATTGGCCTGATTGTATCCGCTTAATCGCTACATGGATGTGAATAATTAAGCTTTGGAATGCGATATCAGAAATCCTGTAGTTTCTGTGTTCCATACACCTAACCAGACATTCATAAATCCGCCTTTGCTCTTCCTGATTCAATAGCTCCTGGGTCATTGAACTGTTATCACGACATTTTGCCAGACAAAGGCGGATTTGAAACTCATTTCCGGTCACCCGCATTCCATGGTAGGGCTTCCGTTCTAATGTCAAATCATACTCTTTTAACATCTGCTCCATCTTTTTCAAATCTGCAGCTAATGTTTTTTTGCAGACATATAGCATATCACACATTTCATCTGCCTTTATATAATCCTTATGATTCAGGAAATAATCCAGCAAATATGATATCCTGACCTGCGAGCTGGTTAGCGAATTATCCTCCGTTTGCACAAACAGTGCCTGGAATCGATCAAAATTCTCTACCTGTAGTTGATATCCCTGGCCCCATTTTGTCAGAATATGCGCACCATTTTCTAACAAAATCTCATCCAACTGGTAAATGAACTGTCGCAGCGTTTTGCTGCTGACTCCCATTTTACCTGCCAGTTGATCCGCTGTCTGGTATTCGTCTTGTGATAAAAGACTCAAAAGATTCGTCAATCTCTCTCCTAACATCGGTGGACTCCTTTCCAGGGAACCTTTGTTCCTCTGTCTGATAAATTAATCTTAACATGTTGATTTACAAACCTCAATTACTACTTTATGGCATACTTTTGGAAGTAACTTACCAGTATCAAAAGTCAACACCATTTATTACATTGCTTTTATCTCATTCCAGACAGAGTCATCTACATATATTCCTTCTTTATCATGCTCTTTATTAAATTGAATATAATCCTCACCGGGAGCCATAATACCATTAGAATGTTCTGACAGTTCTGCACTCTTGATGTATGCAATCTCTTTTCGGATCGTTTCTGTCATTTTTTCTTTCGTAGTCAATTTGGTAAGATCGATGATAATAAATACCTGCGAACAACCGCCACAGCTTCCTTTTTCGGCTTCATGTAAATCAGCAGCGCCCACACCATCGGTCAAAATGGCGCCAAGCACATTCAGCATAAATGAAAAGCTGGAACCTTTCCAGTAACCAATTGGCATAATCCTCATGGACTCTTCAATTGCGCCTGGATCATCCGTAATTTTCCCATCTTTATCAAAACCACCTGGAAGCGGAAGTTTTTCACCTGCCAGCCGCGTTACCTGAAGTTTGCCATATGCATACTGAGATATGGCCATATCAAGTTGCAATACCTGTTCCCCTTCAGCCCCAGGAAGCGCCATAACAAAGGGATTGTTGCCCAACCTACACTCTTTAGCTCCCCACGGCGGCATACAAGCTTCCGTATTAGTCCACATAATTGCTGTGTATCCTTTTCTAGCTGCATATAGGCCATAAGTGCCACCGCGCATCCAGTGAGTTGTATTGTTTAACCCAACCATACCGATTCCATATTGATCAGCCATTTCCATAGCCCGATCACAGGAATACAATGCATTTAAAATTCCTGGTCCCATATTACCATTATAAACCTTGACTGCTCCACAATCCTTTTCCAATGTAGGCTCCGCATGAATATCCACCAGACCTCTTTGAATATAATCGACAAACCGAGTCACCCGGTTGGTTCCATGGGAATAGATTCCATCATAGGTTGACTCCGTATGCACTTTCGCACAGATATCTGCCTTGATCTCATCCATTCCGTATTTCATAAATACACGCTTGATTTCTAAATGAATTTCTTCAAATGTTAATCTCATTATCTCCCTCCATTTATATAAATAAGGTAATCCATAATAACAAACCTTATTTTATTTTACAAGTTTTATCTTAGCATACGGATTTAAATACCTCCATTACTGCTTTATCGAATACTTTTGGAAGTACGTTACGCAAGGTTTACATCCTGCTCCTTCGAGGGCTTTTTCATATAACGCTTCAATATCATTTGGTGACCCAGCGGTAAGGAATAAAAACTTTTCCTTTTGCACAAAAGCTATCTAAAAGTATGAACTTCTTTATTCAAACTCCGGCGAATTGATCTCCAGAAGATACTCCAAGATAATTATATTACTTACAATTGTTCCCATTGGCCTATAATTAATATGCTGAAAAAGCTTTATGTTTTCTTCTTTTTCACTATAAAACTCATACACCAGATGCAGCCGCCAAAAAAATCGCTGCGTGAGGGCTTTAGCCAGACACGCAGCGATTTCGTTCAAGATATTTTATTCACTTTCCGTCACATTTTCAGTTTCTTCCACAATATAAATCGGCCGGTCTTTCAACTCTGCAAATAAAATCGAAATGTACTCTCCGATAATCCCAACAATCAAAAACAAAATAGAGAACATAAAACAGTTAAGCACGATCATCGTGGCATATCCAGCTGGTGTCCCGACAATTGCCCAGGTGTAGATTGTATAAACAAGTACTATGACCCCCAAAAATGCCGCCATAGCTCCAGCATAGATCCCCAACTTCAAAGGCAGATTAGAGAAGCACATAATCGTATTCATCGAGAAAATAAACAATTTTCGCAGACTGTACTTACTTTCCCCGGCCACCCGGCACTGGGCTTCATATTCGATGGTGGTTTTCTTAAAGCCGATATTCTGGACATAGCCGCGCAAAAAACGCACCTTTTCCCGATAGCTGTCCTTTAAAACATGGGCAACTCTGTGAGTCATAACAAAAAAATCGGAAGCATTTTTTTCAAACTTTACGTCGGATACCGCATTGATAATTGAGTAAAATGCGGATGAGGCAAGGTTCTTCAACCACCCCGCCGATTCATTGCTGGTACGGACCATATTGATGATCTCATATCCTTCCTCCAGACACTCCACGATCTGCGGGATACATGCCGGCGGATGCTGCAAATCGGCATCCATGCATACGATCGCGTCACCGTCAGCATAATCAATTCCGGCAATCATGGCCGCTTCATGGCCAAAATTCCGGGAAAATGACACCACTTTTACATGGTCATCGGTATCGGCCAACCGTTTCAATACGGCCAGGCTGCCATCCACACTGCCATCATTAACAAACAAAAGCTCATAGTCCCAGGAAAGACCCCTTAAAATCGGCATAACGGTCTGATAAAACAGGGGCAGGGCCACTTCTTCATTGTACACCGAAACAACGATGGATAACACTTTTCTCATACTACTTCCTCATCACTTTCCGCCGATCGTAGGTGCGGGGGACTTTCCTCATAAATCTGGATTTCCATGGATGAATGAACCGGCACCCGCCGCTCTTTTGGCGGCAGTTTCATATAATCACCGTAAATCCAGGTCAGCACTTCATGCCAGTTCTTCGGGGCCATCAGCCTGGTATCGCAAAACTCCAGGTCCACTGTTTCCTCACACCATTCCTTCTGCAATGTCACATACAGAAAGTCCGGCTGATAGTTGCTGTAATAGCGCAGATTACTGCGGCTGCTTCGATGCACCCGCGCCACGGCCCGCTGCAGCCGGTAAAGCACCTTCATCGGTACCAGATGCCCGGCGGTGGCCAGGCTGCCGACTGCCAGCTTGTGAAACCGGCTGTATTTACTGTAATCCAGTTTATACCGGTGGCCCATCGCCATGCCGTAGATTACCTTGTGCGTCAGCAATGTCACCGCTGCTGCGAGTTTCTGCTGCGGCAGCACATCAATGATAAATATATCCACCCACAGATGATTTAATTTCCCTTCGTAAAATTTCATCTCCGGATTGTCTTCATGCATTTTACTGTTCCGGTAGATGATCCGGGCAGTAAAATCAAAAAACACGTTTCCGTCCCGCAGATCCTGGGGCATGATCAGCTCCATACTCGGCGGCAGCTCCCGGCGGATCACCTTTAAAAAGGCCTCATAATGATTCCGGGTAAACGCCACATCGGCATCGTCATCCCAGGGGATAAAGCCTTTGTGCCGCACCGCTCCCAGGAGGGTTCCGGCATCCAGCAGATATTTGATTTTATACTTTCGGCAAATCCGGTCAATTTCTTTTAAAATACTTAGATTAGCTTCATGAACTTTCGTCAGGTCGTATTGCATGTTGGATCCTCATATTTATCGTGCTGTTCTCTCTATAGTTACCTTGTCCTTGTTACATTCCGATCGCTTCCCGAATTACCTTTGCCATATGATCGATCATTGCATCGGTCATGCCCGGATAAACACCTACCCAGAACGTGTCCTCCATAATCCGGTCCGCCACCTGCAGGCCGCCTACGATCCGATATCCCTTCTGCTCCGCCCGCATCTGATCAAAGCAGGGGTGCCTGGTCAGGTTGCCGGCAAATAACATCCGGGTCTGGATTCCCCGGGACTCGATTTCCTGTACCACCCCATTGCGGTCCACCCCTGGCTGGCAGGTAATTAAAAAACCAAACCAGCTGGGCCGGGAGTTAGCGCAGGCTTCCGGCAAAATCAGCTTTTCGGTGGTATCCGCCAAAGCCTGATAGAGACGGTGGAAATTATGCCGGCGGCGCTCCACAAATTCCGGAATTTTTTCCAGCTGGGCACAGCCAATCGCCGCCTGCATGTCCGTTGCCTTCAAATTATATCCAAAATGAGAGTATACATACTTGTGATCGTAACCAAAAGGCAATTCTCCATACTGTTTGTCAAACCGGTGGCCACACAGATTGTCATGGCCCGACGGGCAGACACAGTCCCGGCCCCAGTCACGGAAGGAGCGGATAATCTTGTGTAATAACGGGTTGTCCGTATATACTGCGCCGCCTTCCCCCATGGTCATATGATGAGGGGGATAAAAACTGGAGGTTCCAATATCACCGACCGTGCCGGTAAAGCATTCCTTTCCATTCAGGCAATAACGGCTGCCCAGGGCATCACAGTTATCTTCAATCAACCACAGCTGGTGTTTTTCGCAGAATGCCTTGACAGCCGCCAAATCAAACGGATTCCCCAGCGTATGGGCAATCATGACGACTTTCGTTTTCTCGCTGTAAGCAGCTTCCAGCTGATTGACATCGATATTGTACTGGGGAATGGTCACGTCAACAAAGACCGGCACCACCCCATACTGAATCGCCGGTGTCACCGTGGTGGGAAAACCGGCGGCAACAGTAATCATTTCGTCCCCCGGGCGCACCTGACGTTCCTTCAGCAAGGGTGAAGTCAGCGTCATGAAGGCCACCAGATTAGCCGAAGAACCGGAGTTGACCAGAGAACAGTATGTTACTCCCAGATATGCCGAAAGCTTCTCCTCAAATTCATCGGTATAGCGGCCGGAGGTCAGCCAGAACTCCAGTGCACTGTCTGTCAGATTGACCATCTCTTTGGCATCGTACACCCGCGATGCATAAGGAATCCGGTCACCTGGTTCAAATGTCTTTTTATTTTCAATATGATATTGTCCACAATACTCCGCGACCAGATCCAGAATCTCCTGTCTGGCTTGCTCCTGAGTCTTTTTCATGTTTCTGTCTCCTGTCTGTTGTCCTTCAAAATTCCTGAATCTGCCGGTCCGTCACGGCCAGCATATCTTCTCCCGCCAGATACGCCCGGCTCCATTCAATCGTCCTGGCAATTGCCTCTTCGATATGCCAGCTGGGCTGCCAGTCAAAGACATGCTTGATTTTCGAACAGTCCAGCTTTAAGAAATTGGCCTCGTGAGGTCCAACCTCATGCTGGTTCACCCAGGCCGCACCGTCGCCCCATTGCTTGCAGAATAAGGTTACCAGTTTGCCGGTGGTCACACAGTCACAGTCATCCGGTCCTACATTATAATACCCTTGATATTTGCTGTCCTCATACTGTTTTTCTGCCATCATCAGATATGCAAATAACGGTTCCAGCACATGCTGGAATGGCCGGATGGAATAAGGATTGCGAACCACAATTGGCTTTTCCGCCGCCATCGCCCGCACACAATCCGGAATAATCCGGTCATTCGCGAAGTCACCGCCGCCGATGACATTGCCTGCCCGGGCGGTTGAGATGGCGCAGTGACCGTCCGCAAAAAAGGACCGCTGATAACTATGGGTCACCAGTTCCGAACAGGACTTGCTGTTAGAATAAGGATCATATCCGTCTAATGGGTCACATTCCCGATAGCCATACTCCCACTCTCGATTTTCATAAACTTTATCGGTAGTAATATTTAACACTGATTTCACACACGGAAATAAACGGACACATTCCATCAGATTCACCGTGCCCATCACATTGGTTTCGTAGGTATAAACCGGGTCTTTATAAGCATCCCGGACAATCGGCTGAGCCGCCAGATGAAATACCAGTTCCGGCTGCACCTGGGCAAAGACCTGTTTCAAATGATCCAGATCCCGGATATCGCCAATTACGGAATTCATCGTATTGCCAAGTGCCGCCGCCACAAACAGCGACGGGTCGGTCGGTGGTGCTAACGCATATCCGGTTACCTGGGCACCGGCCAGCGTCAGAATCCGGCATAGCCAGGCCCCTTTAAAACCGGTATGTCCCGTAACCAGTACTTTTTTCCCTTGATAAAATGTCAGATCTCTCATGTTTTGTTATTCCCCTTGTTTCATTCTATTTTGTTACTCCCATATCTTCCATGGTGCTTCTCCCGACTGCCACAGACTTTCCAGCTTCTGCATTTCCCGCTGGGTATCCATACATTGCCAGAAGCCTTCATGATAGAAGGACTTCAACTGTCCCGCTGCGGCCAGGCGCTGCATCGGGTCTTGTTCGAAGACGGTTGTATCGTCCTTTAAATAGTCAAATATTGCCGGATTCAGCACCATAAAGCCGCCATTGATCACTGCTCCATCCGTCTCCGCTTTTTCCCGGAAGGAATGGATCGTGTTATCCTCGCCGACATCCAGAATTCCTTTTTGCTGTCCGATATTCACGGTGGTAAGGGTCGCAACCTTGCCGTGCCGCTGATGAAATGCTGTCAGTGCATTCAGGTCCACATTGCCGACACCGTCGCCGTAAGTCAGCATAAAGGGAGCATCCCCCACATACTGCCGGATTCGTCTGACCCGTCCGCCGGTCATGGTATAAAGCCCCGTATCCACCAGGGTTACCTTCCACGGCTCGGAATAATTGTTGTGAACCTCCATCTTATTATTAGCCAGGTCAAAGGTCACATCCGAGGTATGTAGAAAATAGTCGGCAAAAAACTCTTTTACTATATACTGTTTGTATCCCAGACAAATAATAAACTCATGAAAACCAAACTCCGAATAGTATTTCATGATATGCCACAGAATCGGCTTCCCGCCGATCTCAATCATTGGCTTTGGCTTTAAATGGCTTTCTTCACTGATTCTGGTCCCCAGACCGCCTGCCAGGATTACTACTTTCATCGCTTCTCCTCCGTATCCTTTCCTTATCGGTTCCTGAATATATTCCATTCCTGCTCTTTTAGAATGGTCAGGGCCTGCCGCACTTTTTCACCGCTGTCCGCCCGGCTCGGTTTATAATCAAATTTTTCTCTTAAATCTTTGTCACTTACTTCTTCAAACTGCAGCGCCATGGCCGCAATTTCTTCGCCATATTCTTCCCGATAGGGTGCTTTCTTACACTCCACATAGTTGGTATATCCATGTCCCATTAACAGGATCACACAAAAAGTACAGGCTACCATACGGCATATGATACAATCAATTCGCTTCCACAAAAGTCCAATGGTCAGGATAATTCCCAGAATCCCCATCTGATATTGAAGCACATAACGGGAACTCATCCCATAGTTCTCCTTCAAAAAGATATATCGGGAAATCAGCACAATAGCATGGTTCCCCATCCCCCCAACCAGGAAGATCAGCGGCAGGAGTGTTTCTTTATATAACCGGTACTTCCAGTTTAAATAGAGTGCCAGTAAGTATCCAATCACAATCAATAAACCAATCACATAGACCTGCAGGTCGGTTATTTTTCCACATTCGATCCAATCCGTCAGAGTCTCGCCGCCAATCACCATGGAAGCCAGCGACTTTAGCAGAAACCGGGGAAAGAATCCCGGGGCACTCCCTAAAAGTCCGGTCAGGGAAATATCTACAGCACCGGCGTGGTCTTCGACTGCATAAGAATTACTCCAAAGGTACAAAAGAAACGGAATCACAACACTAATACCGGCAGATATCCAGTAACGAACCTGCTCGCCCTGATGACGTTTCACCCACACAATAGCCAGATAAAACAGAAGAAGCGTCGCTGTATACACCGCGCAATAGGGACCGGCCACTCCCAGCGTAATCACCGCTGGCAGAATTAGAAGCAGGATTCGGTCATAACGTTTTTCCTCGCCTTGCACCATCCGGTCAAAAACCAGATAATGATAGTAAAACAAAGCAAAAGCAAGGAAATGACCCCAGCCGGTACCATTGGTTAACATCTCCCATTTATCAAGGCCAAATAAAAGAATCATCAGAAACAAATACCAGACTGGACTCATTGACTGCTTTTTACAATACATCGCCAGCACCAGACCGGAAAGTCCTAACCCAAGGACACCTAAGACCATATCAAACGTCGTGCTGTATCCAAAAAAGGTAACATTGATAATCCGTCCCAGATAATGGATCGGTATCCTGGTCAGCACATCCGGCACAAAGAACTTCGCCGGGTTCCATACATCCGGCAAATAGGAATTCACCAGCCGGATATAGTCCGTATAAACAATATCAAACGTTGCCTCTTTAATATACCAAAGGCACAGGATCGTGCCAATCAACGGCAGTCCAAAGTAAACCAGGTTCTTTTGCATTTGTTTCATAAATCATTTCCTTCCGATTTTGATATTACCACAGGATTAGTCTGCCTGCAAGGTCAACAGGGTTGCCAGCCGGTATTTGCCCCGCTGCTCCTGGGCTTGTGGAAAATAAAAATTCGTTTCAAATCCCAGGGTAACCGTTTGATATGGCTGGGTTTCGATGGCGGCAGTCAGCTGATTTTCGGTGAACATCAGATATTGAACCGGTTCCCCGTCAGCTAAAACTGTAATCCACTGCTCCGCCTGTACTTCACGGGGATAGAAAAACGTCAGTTCAATGATTCCGCTTTTCCCGGCCATCACCTGAATCTCCGCCTGTTCATCCATCCACCCATCTTTATAATATCCATACAGCGAATAGCATTTTAAATCCCTTACCATTCCGGTCACATCCTGAAAGCCGTCCACTTCTGGTTCTTCCCGGAGAACCAGCATGTTATCGTCCACCAATCCAATATCACGGACATCATTGATATGCACCACCTGGGTGCCCGCGGCCTGACCTTTCTTGTCAAAGACCTTAAAGAAAGTATTGGCCGTAAAATCACTCATTTCATACTCATTGCCGATAATATAAATGGTTTTGCCAAAAATGTCATCACCATATTTTTCATAGGTTTCTTCTGCCAGCGAATTATACCGGTTCTGATTGGCCCAGAAATACACATTAGGATAGGTCTGCCGGTAATGAACCTCAACCGGCAGCATCAGCAGGACATAGAAGCTGAGCATTCCCAGAAACGGCATGGCATCTACCCAACGCCCCCGCTCAACCATGCCATCCGTCAACGCCCCATAAATCCAGGCAAAATACAATAAAGCCGCCGCAAAGGATACATAGACCCAGCGCAGTTCCACCCGGATCGTCACGCTGGCACAGGCGATACAGCCGGCAATAAAGCCCAGGAACAGCAGGCTGGTGCCAAGATAAGAGCGGCAGGTCTTGCCACAGCGAACCATCTTAGCCACAAAACAAACCACCAGCATGAACAGCATCAGATTGGCCAATCCTAACAGCGCCCAAACCCATAACGGAGATTGCCGGAAATTCTCGCCATTTAAATATTCCGGTCCGGCATTAATGCCAAACACATAAGCTACCTGACTTAATGCATATTGAATTGCGGTCCCCAGGGAAAAAGTATCCGCCACATCAGTCCCGCCGGTACCAGCCGGTGCCAGTCCGCCGATGGTTACTTTCCGGATGATCTGCACCAATAAAAATGCGCCAGACGGTGCCAGTGCCAGTCCCCGGTTTTTCTCTTTTTGCATCAGCAATACCAGGAAGAACAGCGGCAACAGTACCATATAACGTTCATGCACAAAACAAATGGCAAAATACAGGACATTGGCCCACAGAAAAAATCGTCCCCTTTCCCCTGCTCCGGCTTGATGATACCGAAACAGCAGGTATAAAATACCGATTGCCATCCAGAGAGCCATGGTTTCCATCAGACCATAGACCTGTCCGATCTGATAATAAGACATCCGGGAAGCCAGATAAGCAATTCCACACAAGATGCCTACATAGGTGGAGCGGCTCATTCGTCTGGCCATCCGATACA
>Ga0154002_1000190_pt1 | contig 16393 bp, 17 predicted proteins | sample TSNY086MetaG_FD_102276 | JGI IMG/M metagenome (GOLD analysis project Ga0154002, IMG submission 102276) | Attine ant fungus gardens microbial communities from New York, USA - TSNY086 MetaG | ecosystem: Host-associated > Fungi > Mycelium > Unclassified | place: USA: New York, Robert Cushman Murphy... | reverse complement strand
CCTCATTTGGCATCGTCAGAGACTTCTTCAAATCTTCAATTAACTCCGTTGCAGATGCATATCTGGCATCGGGTTTCTTTTGCGTGCATTTTAAGATAATTTTCTCGAGACTGATCGGGATCAGCGGCTCATATTCTCTGGGAGGAACCATTTCCCCCTGAATATGCAGCAGTGCAACTGCCACCGTGGAGTCCCCTTCAAAAGGAACCCTTCCTGTCAGCATTTCGTATAACGTAATTCCCAAGGAATAGATGTCGCTCCGCTCGTCGCAGTAGCCGCCTCTGGCCTGCTCCGGCGAAATGTAATGGACACTTCCCATGGTATTCGAGCTAATCGTCTGAGAAGAGGCGGCCCTGGCAATACCAAAGTCCGTCACCTTGACCTTTCCTTCTTTGGAAATCATAATATTCTGGGGCTTGATATCCCGATGCACAATATGTTCGCTGTGAGCAGCTTCCAATCCCCTTGCCACCTGCATGGCCACTTCGATCGATTCCCGGATTTCCAGCTTCTTCTTCCGTTCAATATACTTCTTTAGTGTAATGCCTTCAATCAGCTCCATTACAATATAGTGAATCCCGGCTTCCTCTCCCACGTCATAAATATTTACGATATTCGGATGGGACAGGCAGGCCGCCGACTGCGCTTCCATACGGAATTTGGACACAAAGCTCTGATCCGAACTGAACTCCGCCTTTAACACTTTAATTGCCACATTCCGATTCAGTTTATGGCACTTCGCCTTATAAACATCCGACATGCCGCCTGAGCCGATTTTGCCCATGATTTCATATCGGTTTCCTAAAAACATTCCTATTTTCAGCATACATTCACCTCATCAAGCTCCGGGTCAACCAAAACCACGGAAATATTATCTTTGCCTCCATTCGCTTTCCCTTTGCTGATCAGCTGCTCTCCCTGCTTAATGAGCGCGTCTCCACCGGATAAAATCTCTGTCATCTGTCCATCCCCTATCATGTTTGACAATCCGTCGGAGCAAAGCAGCACCCGGTCTCCCGGCTGCAGATCTACTTCAAAGAAATCTGCCGTAACCTGTGCATAAGCACCGATCGCCCGCGTGATGATATTCTTTTTGGCCCAGTAAATTTCACTGTCCTTCTCGATTTTGCCCTCACTTAACATCTCTTCTACCCATGAGTGATCTCTGGTGATCTGCCGGAGTTCGTCTCCCATCACGTAAAGACGGCTGTCTCCCACATTTGCCACATATAGGGTACGACCGATCAGGGTAGCAGCCACTAAAGTGGTTCCCATCCCCTCCAGGACAGGATTTTTTCCCGCCTGTTCATAAATCTCATCATTGACTAGTCGGATTGCGTCGTTCATGATTGCGATTGGATTTTCTTTTTCGTTATCTTTGATCAGCTGTACAAAGCGCTCAACCGCATAGCGGGAAGCATAGTCTCCGCCTTGATGACCGCCCATTCCATCTGCAACTACAAATAGGTTCTTAAGATTTCCACTCGGCTCTACTGTGGCAAATACATAATCCTCATTCACCTTTCGGATATTTCCGATATCCGTTTTAGCAAAGCTATTCAATATCATGCGCCCCCTTTCGTGTTTCTTTCTGGCGTACTTTTCGGCGCAATTGACCACAGGCGCTTTCAATATCCACACCCATTCTCCTTCTTATAGTAACATTTATTCCGCTTTTTTCAAGGTTTTTTTTGAAATTCTCTACCTGCGGAACTTCCGTACCCTTATAACTGCGCTCCTTAATTGGATTCACCGGAATCAAGTTCACATGGAAACCCCGGCCTTTTAACAGGCGTCCCAGCTGCTCCGCCGCCTGTTTTCCATCATTAATTCCCTGGATCAAACTATATTCGATACTGACTCTTCGCCCGGTAGCCTGAAAGTACGCCTGGCAGGCATTAAGCGTCTCTTCCACCGTGTATGCGTTTGCGATCGGCATCATGGTCTTCCGAAGAGCATCATTCGGCGCATGGAGAGAAAGTGCCAGGGTAATCCCCAGATGCTCTCCCGCCAGTTCATGGATCTGCGGAACCAGTCCACAGGTAGACACGGTAATATTCCGCTGACTGATTCCATGTCCCTTCTCGTCGGTAATCCGTCGGATAAAACGGATCAGATTGTCCATATTATCCAAAGGTTCTCCCGTCCCCATTACAACCACATGGGAGACCCGCTCGCCGGTATCCCGTTCGATCTCATAGACCTGTTCCAGCATTTCAACCGGAGTCAGTCCTCTGACCAGGCCATCCAGGGCGGATGCACAGAAATGACATCCCATCCGGCACCCCACCTGTGAAGAAATGCAAACACTGTTGCCATGCTTGTACTGCATCCATACACTTTCAATTATATGTCCGTCCTCCAGAAAAAAGGCATATTTTCGGGTTCCATCCTTCTTTGAGATCAGACATTCCGCCTGGGGCAGACAGGTCAGCGTACATTCTTCCTCCAGACGGTTTCGGAGGGCGCCGGAGAGATTGGTCATCTCCTGAAAGCTGCACACCTGCTTTTGGTGCAGCCAGCTGTACACCTGTCCTGCCCGAAAAGGCTTCTCCTGAATCGTTTCCATATACGCACATAACTCTGGAAGACTCAGGGATTTTATATCCAATTTATCCATCTTGCATCCTTTGCAAATCGTATGTCGTCGGTCATCGTCTTCTGACGGCAGAAATAAAAAATCCGTCGCAGGGATGCTGCCCCTGCAGCAACTGTACCCATCCCTGCCTGGCCGTATCCGTCTGGTATTCTACTGGGAGAACCTCTGCCAGGGATACCGGCTCCAAGGGGAAATTCGCAAGCAGCCATTGGTAATTTCGCTGATTTTCCTCCGGATCAATGGTACAGGTGCTAAACAACAGCTTTCCTCCCGGCTTTACGTAGCGCCAGACGACGGAAAGGATCTCTCTCTGCAGCGCCGCCAGACTGTGAATAGCTTCCTCTGTAATGCGATACTTGATCTCCGGTTTATGGGAAATGGTTCCCAGACCAGAGCAAGGCAGATCGGCCAGCACCAGATCCATACTTGCTTCCCACTCCGGACGGAAGCTGCGGGCATCCTGTACCTCTACCTGCAAATTCTCGAAGCCGCACCGGTCCCGGTTCTCCCGGATCAGGTCTGCTTTCTCTTCGGTTAAGTCACAGGCAGTGACACTGCCGCTTCCAGCCAAAAGATCTGCCAGATGCATGCTCTTGCCGCCCGGTGCGGCACATACATCCAGAACCCGGCTGCCCGACGCAGGCGCCGCTGCCAGCACGGCCAGCATAGAGCTTATATCCTGCACCTGAATCCATCCCTTACGGAAAGATTCCTGCGTCTGAATCTGATCAAATCCCCGAATCGCATATCCCCCCAGCGCCCGCAGAAGCGGCCGGGCCGCAACATCTTCCCGGCGGAGGCTCTCTAACACCTGTTCCGTGGAAGCCTTTGAGGTATGCACACGGATTGTGAGCGGCTTCCGTTCCATATTCGCCTGCAGAATTCTTTCGGTTACTATTTCTCCCCACTGGTTCTGCCAGCGGCGCACCAGCCATTCCGGAGTGGAATAGCGGAGTGGAAGTCCTCCTTCCGGCAGCGATAGGTCGCGGCTGATATTCCGCAAAACACCATTCACATAACTCTTCAGGCCCTGGAATTTTCTCTGTTCCGCAATTTTCACCGCTTCATTACAGACAGCCGAAGCCGGAATATTATCTAAGAACAGCAGCTGATAGGTACTTAACCGCAGCAGTTCCCGTATCAAAGGTTTCATCTTAGTAACCGGTGTCTTCGACACCTGATTCAGCTTCTCATCTAACAACATCTGATATTCGATGGTTCCCTGCACCAGATGCGTCACAAAACGCCGATCCCGCCTCTCCATTTCCGGATGACGGTTCAGCGTTTTGCGCAGGACTTGATGGCTGTGCCCTCCCTGATCCAGTACTTCCATCAAAATCTCACAGGCCAGCTCTCTCGCATTATCCATATCAATTCCGATTCCGGTTCGCCAGCATCAACAAACGAAGCAGCTGCAGAAGGCTTGCCGCCACACTGGCCACATACGTCATCGCGGCTGCCGAGAGAACCTTCTTCGTGCCGTCAAGCTCTTCATCATATAGAATTCCGTTCTCTCCCAGCAGCTTCAGCGCACGGCTGGAAGCATTGAATTCTACCGGCAGCGTTACAATCTGAAACAGCACGACCGTACAGAACAGAATGATTCCTGCCTGAATTAAAAGCATACTGCTGTCTCCATTAATTAATAAACCAATGATTACCAGGGGCCAGCTAAGCTTCGCACCGATATTGGCTACCGGCACCAGCGCACTTCGGAAGGACAGCGGCGTATACCCCTGATTATGCTGCACGGCATGCCCGCATTCATGAGCGGCCACACCGACGGCCGCCACACTCGAAGAGCCAAAGGTAGCATCCGACAAAGACAGAATATGATTCCGTGGATCATAGTGATCGGTCAGATTTCCGGATACATGCTGAATGGTAACATTATAAATCCCTTGTGACTCAAGAATCTTTCTGGCAGCCTCAGCACCGGTCAGCCCGGTTACACTGCGTACCTTCGCATAGCGTGCATAGGTGCTGTTAACTCTGCCGGATGCCAGCATGGTAAGTGCCGCTCCAATGAGAACTAAAACATACGTAGAATCCCATAGCATATTCGTTTCCTCCTTAATTACGGCCGAATGGCCATAAGTTATGCCCTCCGGGTACTCCTTAATTACGGCCGAATGGCCATAAGTTATGCCCTCCGGGTGCTCCTTAATTACCGGCCGAATGGCCATAAGTTATGCCCTCCGGGTGCTCCTTAATTACCGGCCGAATGGCCATAAGTTATACCCTCTGGGTACTCCTATTCAAAAATAGCGCCGGGCTCCAGGGGGTATCCCCGAAGATAAGCCGCGGTATCCATCCGCTTCTTACCTTCCGGCTGCAGGGCCCGGATCAGCAGGGTGCCCTCTCCGGTCTTAACACCGATTCGGTCTTTCTCTGCCAGTATCACCTGTCCCGGCTGTCCTATCCCGGTGTCCGGAATGCACTCTGCCTCCCAGATTTTTATCATTTTTCCTTGATAGTGTGTGTAGGCACTGGGCCAGGGATTCAATCCCCGGATCAGGCGTTCAATTTCGTCTGCCCCCTTGTTCCAGTCAATCTCTCCCATTGACTTGCGCAGGACTCCTGCATAGCAGGTGTGACCTTCCTGAGGAATCCGCCGAAGGGTACCTGCCTCCATCTCTTCCAGCGTACGGATCAGCAATTCGGCGCCGGCCTGACTTAGCTTATCGTGAAGACTGCCGCCTGTTTCCTTCGGCTCCAGAGGAATTATGGTCTTCAGGAGCATATCTCCTGTATCCAGACCTTCCTCCATCATCATAGTCGTAACGCCGGTTTCTTTCTGTCCGTCCAGGATTACTTGCTGAATCGGCGCCGCTCCACGGTACATGGGCAGCAGGGAGGCGTGGACATTGACGCAGCCCCTTTTCGGGATTTCCAGAACTTCCCTGGAGAGAATTTGTCCAAAGGCTGCTACTACGATCACTTCCGGCTGATAATCCTGAAGCTGCTTTACGAATTCCTTCTCCCGAACTTTTATCGGCTGCAGGATTGGGATGTTATACTCGAGAGCTTTCGCCTTTACCGGGGTTATCTGTACTTCTTTGCCCCGTCCTTTGGGACGATCCGGCTGTGTTACTACTGCTGCCACGGTGTGACCGGATTCTATCATCGCCGTCAGTACCGGGACACTGAAGTCCGGTGTGCCCATAAAGATAGCCCGCATATTGGTTCATTTCCTTTCTTATGAAAAATAATGTAAACAGAAAAAGTATACCGCAAAATCGGGAATTTATCTATAGATTTCATAAAGAATTAACAAAAAGCCTGCCCCCGCTGTCCCTTGCGTACTGGGACAAGAAACACACGAGTGCAGGCCCTTTTATTCCGTTACCTTTATACTTACACCAATTTTACCGTCTCTCTGGCAATCGTCAGCTCCTCATTCGTTGGAACCACCATTGCAATCACCTTGGAATCATCCGTAGAAATCACTCTCTCCTCACCACGGAAATTATTCTTCTCAGCATCCAGCTTAATTCCCAGGTATCCCAAATACTTCAGAATCGATGCTCTCATTCCGATATCATTCTCACCGATACCGGCCGTAAAGCTAATCACATCCACTCCATTCATAGCTGCCGCGTAAGAACCAATATACTTCGCTACCCGATAGGCAAACACGTCCAGAGCCGCCTGTGCTCTGTCATTGCCCTTCTCAGCAGCATCGCCCAGATCACGGAAATCACTGGAAACACCAGAGATCCCTTCCACACCAGACTTCTTATTCAGCGCACTCGTAACCTGTGTCAGCGTCAGATTCTCCTTACCGGCCACATATTCCAGAATCGCCGGATCCATGTCACCACTTCTGGTACCCATTACCAGGCCCTCCAGAGGAGTAAAGCCCATGCTGGTATCTACAGACTGTCCGCCGTCTACCGCACACACAGAAGAACCATTGCCCAGATGACAAACGATTACCTTCAGATCTTCCGGCTTCTTCCCCAGAATCTCTGCCGTTCTTTTAGAAACATAGCTGTGAGAAGTCCCGTGGAAACCATAACGTCTTACGGCGTATTTCTCATAATACTCATAAGGAAGACCATACAAGAAGGCCTTCTTCGGCATCGTCTGATGGAACGCCGTATCAAATACACCTACCATCGGTACGCCAGGCATCAGTTCCTTGCAGGCATTGATACCAATCAGGTTCGCCGGATTATGCAGGGGTGCCAGCTCGTTACACTTCTCAACTTCCGCCAGAACCTCGTCCGTCAGTACCGTAGAGCTTGCAAACTTCTCTCCGCCATGTACGATTCTATGTCCTACTGCGCCGATCTCATCCAAAGAAGCAATCACACCGTTGGCCTTATCCGTTAACTGCTCCAGAACCAGGCCTACTGCTGCCGTATGGTTGGGCATTGCTGCGTCCAGAACCACCTTATCCTTGCCCTCCGGGCTGTGGTTCAGGCGTCCGTCAAGCCCAATTCTCTCACAAAGACCCTTAGCCAATACCTCTTCGCTGTCCGAATCAATCAGCTGATATTTCAGAGAAGAACTCCCGCAATTAATAACCAATACTTTCATGTTACATCCTCCTATACCCGTACCTGTCTGGTACATACTCCATTTTATTCTAGTATGAACTTGTCCTTCTGTAAAGTGTTTTTTGACATTTAATTACCAATTCTCCGCTTGGAAAAAATACAACCGCAGTAGTCCTGCCGGTACAGCCCGTATTGCCGCGCCAGTTCTACGGAATGAAAATAACCATTCTTCTTTTTAAAATCAGAGGGCAGCCAACGAATACCCGCCCCCTCATATTCCTTCGCCAGCCTCTGTCCGATTTCATTAATCTGCCGGGCATTCTTATGCGGACTCACCGACAGTGTCGTGGTGAAATAGGGATAGCTGTGCGCCGCCGCCCATTCCGCAGTCTTTCTGAGGCGCTGTTCAAAACAGATCCGGCAGCGCTCTCCGCCTTCTTCTGCGGATTCCAGCCCCTTTACCGCCTCATAGAACTGCTCCGAATCATAGGGAGCCTCCTGCAGAATCACCGGATGTTCCCCCCGATATTCCGTCAGGAAGCGTTTCTGCTCTCTCTTTCGCAGCAGATACTCCTCCTCCGGCCCAATACAGGGATTATAGTAAAATACCTGGATCCGGAAGTACTCCGAGAGCTGTTCGATAACCGACGTACTGCAAGGCCCGCAGCAGCTGTGCAAAAGCAGCTGCAAGACCTCGCCCTTTTCCTCATGAAGCCGTATAATCCGCTCCATTTCCTTCTGATAATTTACAGGACTTTCTGCTCCCATTTTTCACACAGAGCCTCCAACTCTACCGTAAACTGGCGAATGTCCTTATTGGACTTGCCTTCACAGGATGCCGCCACACGGCTGATATTCTTACTGGCCTCCAGCAGCGCCGCATACAGCTTGCCGGCCTTGGACATAAGTGCCTGCCCGTTCTCTCTGGGAACCGGTACGCCCTCTGTCTCCTTCAGGCACTCGCCTGTAGCCAAATCATAAATGGTTCCGCTGAAAGGGGCTATCGTCATAATCCCAAATTCCTGCTCCAGGCACTCTGCAAATTCAGTGCAGACCTGATCTTCGCCGTGGTTCACAAAGATCATCTGTGGTTTCTGCTCAAATCCGCGCACCCATTTCAGGAGACCTTCTTTATCCGCATGACCACTGATACCGGCCAGATAAGCGATTTCCGCATTCACCTGAACCTCTTCTCCGAACAGCTTCACGGTCTTAGCCCCCTCATAAATGGCGCGCCCCAGAGTACCGTTTGCCTGGTATCCCACAAACAGCACCGTACATTCCTCTCTCCAGAGGTTATGCTTTAAATGGTGGCGGATCCGTCCTGCCTCGCACATACCGCTGGCAGAAATGATCACCTTAGGTTCCTGATCAAAGTTAATCGCCTTGGATTCCTCGCTTGAGACCGAAATCTCCAGATCAGGGAAGAAGACCGGGTTCTTGCCTGAAGCCAGGAGAGCCAGCATCTCCTCGTCAAAACAGTTTCTGTCACTTTGCACAAATACGCTGGTGGCTTCATTCGCCAGCGGACTATCCACATATACTTTAAAGTCCGTATGCCCATGCACCATCTGGCTTTCCTTGATTTCCCGAATCATATACAGGATCTCCTGGGTGCGGCCCACTGCAAAAGAAGGGATTACCACATTTCCGCCCCGGTCCAGCGTCTTTTGGATTACTGCCGCCAGATCGGCTACGTCAGTCTTCTTATCATGGGCTTCATGGCAACGGTTACCATACGTGGACTCAATCATAATATAATTGGCTTCCAATGTCGGCTGGGGATCACGCAGAATTGGCCGGCTCCGGTTACCGATATCACCGCTGAATACCATTTTGCGGCGCGTTTCCTCTTCTCTCATCCACACTTCGATGCTGCCGGAGCCCAGTAAATGCCCCACATCCGTAAAACGGATACTGACACCGTCCAGCACCGAGGCGCGCTGGCCGTAGGGAAGGCTCACTAGCTTTTTTATCACACCTTCGGCATCTTCCATTGTATACAGAGGCTCAAAATTTTTATCTCCCGACCGCTTACCCTTCCGATTCCGCCACTCTGCTTCAAACTCCTGAATATGAGCACTGTCACGGAGCATAATTCTGCATAGGTTACAACTGGCTTCCGTTGCATATACCGTGCCCCGAAATCCATTCTTATACAGCCATGGCAGCTTCCCCGAATGGTCAATATGAGCGTGGGTCAGCAGCACACACTCAATCTCCGAAGGCGGAACCGGCAGCGGTTCACTGACATACACATCCAGCCCCTGCTCCATACCACAGTCCACCAAAAAGCTGTGACCATTCACCTCCAGATAAGTACAGCTTCCTGTCACTTCATGACTCGCACCAATAAATGTGATTTTCATAAACAATTTCTTCCTTTCCGAAATAACAACAGAGTTATCATAGCATAAAACCGGGAATTTTTCTAGTGTGCTGTCCGGTTCATCTTTAGTAAAAACGGTGCTTCATATTTTGTTAGTATCCATTTAGTATTAACCGAAGGGAAACACTGTTATTCGTCCTTTTCCTCTTGCTCTAACTGGTTTTCAATTTTCGCCTGTTTTTTCTTATTCAGATAGTCAAGGTACGAAAGCACAGCAAAAGCGGAAACGGCTGCACTGATAAAAGTAACGGCCAAAAAGGTGATAAAATAGCCGATCCCATCCTCCTGGTAGCGCTCTGCATATTCTGTATAGTTTAAAACACCGTTAATCGTCGTTACTGTAATTCCCACTACCATACTATTCACCAAAGGAATTCTTTTTGACCGTTTTCCTTCCCCGTAGATATCAAGTCCGAACGTCAAGTATCGTATTATCATATAAAAGGACATTCCAAAAAAGCATATAAACTCAACAGCATATTGCTCAAATGAAGCATTTAATAAAAATTGTTGTACGAGTATTGAAGCGAGAAGCACCATCATTAAAATGCTGTATGCTTCGCTGTGTATTTTACGGCGCTGCGCTACCACTCTTTCGTCTTGCGTATTTTGTTTTTTCATACGGATTCCTCCCAAAATAAATCATTTAATGTTTTACCAAGTACCTTACAAATCGCTATACAAAGGTTTAACGTGGGATTATATTCTCCCGATTCTATCAGCCCGATCGTTTGTCGGGTAACGCCTACGGCTTTTGCTAAGTCCTCCTGTTTCATATCAACTTCCATCCGGGCAATTTTCATCCTCTTGTTTTTCATTGAATGCCCCCTTTCATATTCATAGTATACATCATATATTGCATAATGTCAATTATATCTTGCATTTTATAGCCTTGAGCAGGGCTGAATCGCAAATCGCAAATCCTAGGGATTCCGGCAAAATATCCAAGTGCAAGACCCCGAAAAAACGGACGATGTAGTAGAGTGAAAGAACAGATAATAAAGGCAAGCGAAGCGTTTTCGGAGATAATGAAATGTATGATGTAATAATAATTGGCGCAGGGCCAGCCGGGAGTAGCGCCGCTAAAGAATAGCCGTTAAGGGATATAGCGGCAAGAAAAAGAGTCGAAAGAATTAGAATAGATCCAACGCGGGAATGAAATTCCTAAGTCTACAAAGATAATTCGCTACCTCTTGTGGCTGCTTTCTCTCGCCATCGATAACTAAGCCATCTTTGTTAAGAGAGAAAATCCAGTTTTGAAGCGGGAAGTATTCCTCCCCCTCAGAAACAGTTTTTACGTTACCGACAGAAACACCATTATCTCTACTACATCCACATAACCCGCAGACCAAAGCAAGTGCGGCCACGATAATACATATAAGTTTTCTCAAGATAGAAATTCCCTCCTATATTTAAGCGTTTTTTAATTAAAGGATTTTTTCTATATTTTATGTGCGGTAATGATTGTATAGCTGTTTGCGTTGACTGTCAAAACAAAGTCGCCGCAGTAAATGTACCAGTTTTTTCCCTTGCGCGTTACAGATTCATTGTTGATACTTCGAACGGCCTGTTTACACCAAGCAACGAGATCGCCGGTGTCTAAACCGAGATTGCGCTTGATTCGTTCTTCACCTAATTCTGTCGTATGCAATTTGTCTATGTCTATCCCAAACACGGATGTCCTCACTTCCATGGCTTTTTGCCGTCCAGCCAGTATGTGCAATTATCTCTTTGTTAAAACCGCGCCACAAATATGCAGGGCCTATAAGATAATCTATACTGAAAATTTTGCCCCGCCCGTCTCCCACTCAATTTTCAATCCGAGGTCACGAATGCTTATAATGTTCGATAGAAAGGAATAATATCCTCAAAAGTTCCATCTTTCATTAAAAAACCGTTTGGGATAGCACCAAGTTTAACGAATCCAAGTTTCTCATATAAATGAATAGCACCGTAGTTTGTTTTTACAACAGCATTAAATTGTAAAATCCTATAGCCCAATTCTTTTCCTTTTTTCATACTATGAATCACTAATTTCTCACCAATTTGTAATCTCCTTGCTGACGATTTTACGGCATAGCTTGCATTTGAAATATGACCACAACGACCAATATTATTAGGATGTAAAATATAAAGTCCAAGTATTTCGTTTGTATCCTCATTTTCCGCAACACCGGTGAACGATTGCTCGGAAAAGAAGTGAATTGCATCCGTTTCCGTCAATTCGTCAATCTGAGGAAATGCAATTCCTTTATCAACAATTCCGTTCCAAATTTCAATCATCTGTTCGATATCATTTTTTATATATCCCCTTATTATAATATTCATTGTGTCTCACCCCAAAATATAAGTTTTCTGTAAATTTTAATTATAGCTTTTACATCGAAAAACAATTATACCATACGCTCGGAAAAAAGAAAATTATAGCTTGTGTATATCATACCATAAAACGAATATAAATAAAGCCCATCGTTTTAAAAAACACGATATGAACATACCCGCCTCAATGCACACAGCAAAACAGCTCAGTTCTCGGTCAGCAAGCGGCCCAATGACAGCAAGGCATAACAAGTGGCTGATGTATGCGAGCAGGTGTAATGCTTAAGAAAATTGAGATTGCAAAAAAACTTGTCTTGCATAACGTTGCAAGACATGCTATAATTTGTAACATATTAAATTTTTAGGGAAAAATTCAGGGGAATGAAAAAAATGGAAGCTCAAGGCAAGGCGTCTAACGCGAAACAGGAAATCACACGGTTTGTTAATACCTCGCTGGTGGATTTGGTGGCCGACCAGATTCGCGCGTCCATTTATTCCGGAAAATATCTTCCGGGGCAGAAGCTAATTGTCCGTGAGATCTCCGAGGAATTGGGCGTCAGCCATACCCCCGTTAAAGATGCGCTGAACCGCTTGATATCGGAAGGATACGTAGAAGCACCCCCCCGAAAAAGCATGCAGGTTAAGCAATTTACCAGCCTTGATTTCCTTGAAAACCTGGAAATTCGCCTGGTTTGTGAAATCTACGTCGTAGATCCAATTATTGAAAATGCCAAGAAAAGCAAGTCCGCTGTAAAAGAGCTGCGCAAGATTTGGAAACTTATGGCCGACGCGGTGAGCTGTGAGCCTGTAAACTATGAGGCCTGGGTATCCAATGAAACCAAATTTCACCATACCTATCTCCAGCTTTGCGATAACCGAAATCTGACGGAAATATACCGCAACCTAGATTCCAACAAGCAGAGTTTTTTTGCCTACCTGAACCATTATTCCGCCCCCTACACCAAGGAAGCATTTCAACAGGATATACAGGAGCACCAGGAGATTTTGGAAGCCATTGCAGCTTTTGACAAGCCCCGTTACATCGAGGCCGTAACCTCCCATGTGCTTCATACCTGCCGTAAGTATGCTGTTGACGAAGCTTCCCGGCAAAAGCTTGAAGAATTGAGCGAACGGATCAAGCGTTTCGGCACTTTTGTATCGTTGTAATTTACTATGTCCTGATAGGCACATTATTTTTAACCTAAAATTTACCTAAAAATTTAAGGTTAAAAATTTAATGGAAATATTTACAAGGAGGTTTAAACATGGAAATCAAGCAACAAAGCCCTTAGGATTAGGTATACTTCGCTGTTATTTATATTTTAATGTATCTTTTATCCAAAATTTACCTAAAAATTTAAAGTTTAAAAATGAGGGAAAATGATAACAAGGAGGTTTAAACATGGAAATGAAGCAACAAAGCTCCCCGTTTAATTTTGTCGCTCTGCTCAGATGGCTTGAAGATAATCTTGAAGAGATTATCTCCATCATCCTCATGGCCGCCATCGCCATTATCATGGGCATCCAGATCTGCGCCCGCTATGTGTTCAACTCTTCTTTATCCTGGTCGGAGGAATTATGTATCTACATGTTTATCTGGATGGGTTTTCTAAGCTTGAGCTATTGCATCAGACGAAAGTCGTCCATCAAAGTGGAAATGATTATTGATCTGTTTCCCAAAAAAGTAAAGCTTTGCTTCCGGTTATTAGAAAACCTGATTATGGTGGTTTTCTATATTTACATGTGCTTCCCAGCCGCCGCCTTTGTTCAGGGTGTGATTGCCAGCGGACAGGTCAGCGCCGCCATGAAGCTGCCGATGTATTATTTACAGGTAGCGCCGCTAGTCGCTTTCATCTTAGCTGTTTTACGTTCCGCACAAGGTATTGTGGAAACGGTCCGCCTTCTGATCGGACCAAATCCGGACACCTAATCAAAAGGAGGGGGTAACAAATGTCAGCTACCGTATTGATTGTCTTTGTCCTTTTAGTCATTTTTTCCATACCGATTGCCAGCGCCATGGGCATCGTATCCGTGATCCCCAGCTTTTTTAATTCCTCTTTCCCGGCCAACCCGCTTTATATTGTGCGCTCAATCGCAGCCGGTCTGGAAAGTTTCCCTTATTTAGCGATCCCCATGTTTATCCTTTCCGGCACCATTATGGCCAAAGGGGATATCTCGCGTAAACTGTTTGACTTTATCACGTATTTTATTGGCAAAAAAAGAGCAGGGCTGCCCTGTGCGGTGATCGTGACCTGCTTGTTCTTTGGTGCTTTGTCCGGCTCCGCTACCGCCACAGTCGCAGCGGTGGGCAGCATGACCATACCGATTCTGGTCAATCTGAACTATAACCGCACCTTCGCCACTGCTCTGGTTGCCGTGGCCGGCGGTTTAGGGGTTATTATCCCGCCCAGCATTCCGATGATCGTCTTCGGTACCGTTGCCAATACCTCCGTGGGGGACTTGTTTGTGGCCGGTATTATTCCGGGTATCCTTATTGCCGCCTGCCTGATGGTTTACACCTACCTGTATTGCATGAAGCATGGCGAGGATCGCGAGAAGATCAATCAGACCGTGGACGCTATCCGTGGCAAGGGCTTTGGCAAGCTCCTTAAGGAGAGCTTCTGGGCCTTGCTGACGCCGGTAATTATTCTGGGTTCCATCTACGGCGGTTTGGCAACGCCCACGGAAGCAGCAACTATTTCCGTATTTTATGCTTTGATTATCAGCATATTTGTTTACAAATCCTTAAAATTCCGAGAACTTTGGGATGTGATGAAAGAAAGCGTCCGTGTTTGCACGCCAGCCCTCTTTATCTTAGCCACAGCGCTGGCCTTCGGCAGGGTATTAGCCTTCCTTCAAGTGCCTCAGAACCTGGGAATCTGGATCGGCAATGCCTTCAGCACCAAAATCACCATGCTGCTCGCGGTCAATATTTTCCTGCTCTTCTTGGGAATGATTATGGACACCACGCCTGCCATCGTGATCGTAACGCCGATCTTGGCGCCCATCATGGCCCAATACGGCGTCGACCCCACCCATTTTGGTATTATCATGGTGGTGAATCTGGCGATTGGTTTTGTAACCCCGCCCATTGGCACCAATTTATTTGTAGCCAGCTCCGTAACCGGAGAAGAGGTATTGGCAATCGCCAGAAAGGCCGTGCCGTTTTTAGCCTTCTTCTTGGTGGCTCTGGTGCTGATTACGTTTATACCACAAATATCGCTGCTGTTATTGGGACGGTAAAGACGCATGCGTTTTAAATGATAGTTAATTGGTTCATTCTCAATTAATTATAAAGACACCCGTGAGGGATGAAAACAAAAATTAGGAGGACTAAAAATGAGCAAATACTTTAAACCCTTGTTCACAGCACTGGTTGCATCAGCATTGATATTTTCCTTAGCGGCCTGCAATAATGACGGGTCCGCGACAACGTCCGCTTCGGAGCCCACCTCATCTTCCGCTACTTCCTCCCCCAGCAGCGATAACGGCTCCGCTGCCGCGGACAGCCCGGAATATACCTTTACCGTTTCCGTGGACGCCAGTGAAGAGGAAGCCATTTATAAATACGCCGTTAACCTGAAAGAAGAGATTGAAGCCCGCTCCAACGGCCGCATGAAGGTCGACGTGTACGGCAATGCCGCATTAGGCGGCGACGAGGAAGCGTTGCAGAGCTGTGCCGACGGTATCATCACCTTTACCATTTGCACCACGGCGCCGCAGGTGAGTTTTATGCCGGAAATGGCGATGTTTGATTTACCCAATCTGTTTGACAATATTCAGCAATTTCGAGCGCTCTTTACCGACGAAGAATTCTATGGAACCCTCCAAGGGATCTATAACAACAACGGCTATCAGCTGATGGGTGTGGCTGATTCCGGCTTCAGGGTTATGAGCTCTAACAAAAAGATTGAGAGCCTCGCTGACTTTAACGGTATTAAGATCCGCACGATGAAGAACAACAATCATATTGAAATTTGGAAATCGCTGGGCGCTAACCCCACTCCCATGTCCTTCAGCGAAGTGTATATCGGCTTGCAGCAAGGCACGGTCGTGGCGCAGGAAAACCCCGTTGAGGTAATCACCGCCGCCAAATTCTACGAACAGCAAAAATACATCATCAACACCAACCATCTGCCGCATGCCAGCTGCCTGATTATGAGCAAAACAGTTTACGACGGCTTATCGGCTGATGATAAAGCCATTGTGGACGAGGCCGCCGCGGCAGCCTCCACCTATGCCCGTAACATGGTTGACAAGCTTAATACGGAGCAGCTGGCCACGATTCAAGACTATGGCGTGGAAATCGTCGACCTGCCGGCGGAGGTGCTGGACGCGATGCGCGAAGCGGAAAAGCCTGTTTATGAGTTGATCAAAGACCAGATTGGCGACGATCTGTATGATTTGATGCTGCGGGCCTCGGGGAATTAAGGACCACAAATAAATGCAAAGCATTTATGATATGATACCAGGGTCAAAAGGTCATGCGTTTCATGCTTGCATGAAAAAGCATGACTTTGGGACCCGCAAAACATGAGAAAGTAGCCCGAATAGGGCGGATTTCGAATGTTTTTAGGATTG
>Ga0154002_1000189_pt1 | contig 16410 bp, 15 predicted proteins | sample TSNY086MetaG_FD_102276 | JGI IMG/M metagenome (GOLD analysis project Ga0154002, IMG submission 102276) | Attine ant fungus gardens microbial communities from New York, USA - TSNY086 MetaG | ecosystem: Host-associated > Fungi > Mycelium > Unclassified | place: USA: New York, Robert Cushman Murphy... | reverse complement strand
GAAACCGCCGAAATGCGGGCCGAGCTGATTAAAATGGGGATTTCGCAAGTGAGTGCGGCATCTTCCGTAGAAGTCGGCGGTTATGCGATGCGTGAGAAAAAGGGCTCACAGTTTTCTGTGGCCGATGAGCGCAGCGCCAAGGAAGTGATCTACTGGCTGATGGATGAGGGGCTGATACCCAGTTTCTGTACCGCCTGTTACCGGAAATGCCGCACCGGCGACCGCTTCATGTCTCTCGCCAAATCGGGAAATATTAAAAATGTATGTCTGCCAAACGCCTTGATGACCTTAAAGGAATATACGCTGGATTATGGCGATCCAGTCTTCAATGAAAAAGCCGAGGCAATCATTGCCGACAAGGTCCGGAACATTGAAAATGACAAGATACAGGCACTGGTACTGGAAAATCTGGCGCGTATGGACGCCGGCGAGCGGGATTTATATATATAAGGAGTGATAACATGAATCAGACACCACAGAGTAACCGGCTGCACGTGGCGATTTTTGGTGAGACCAATGCCGGAAAATCAGCACTGTTTAATGCCCTTTTGGGCGCAGATATGGCCATCGTTTCAGAGGTTTCCGGCACCACCACCGATCCGGTGTCACGGTCAATGGAATTTTTACCCTATGGACCGATCGTACTTGTTGATACTGCCGGGATCAATGACCGGAGTCTGCTGGGACAGAACCGGATGGAAAAGACCCGGGCCGTCATTGACCGAACCAATTATGCCCTTTATGCAGCGGACCCGGAAAGCTTTGATGCAAAGGAATATGAACGTTTAAAGGAAGAATGGGGAAAGCGGAAAGTGCCGCACAAATTGGTGTGGACCAAGTGTGATGTTCGGGACCGGCTGCAGGTGGCGGAGTTTTTGAAACAGTATCCGGAAAGTGTTGCGATTTCTGTTTACGATAACCAGACAATTGGGGCGCTGAAAGCGGTGGTTTCCAAGGAACTGGAAGCACTGGCCCAGGAAGACGAGTCCTTGATTGGCGGCCTGCTGGCTCCTGGCAGTACTGTGGTGATGGTTGTGCCGGTGGACAGCGAAGCCCCCAAAGGCCGGCTGATATTACCCCAGGTGCAGTTTATCCGCGATTGCCTGGATCACGGGATCGGTTGTATGGTGACGACCCCCGCCGATCTGGGGCGGACCCTGGACCAGGTTGTAAAAGCCGATCTGGTTGTGACGGATTCCCAGGCCTTTCATTTGGTAAAAGAGATTGTGCCGGAAGATGTGCTGCTAACGTCATTTTCCATTCTGATGGCCAGACAGAAGGGAGATATCCGGACTTTGATGGAAGGGATTCAGGCGACACGAAACTTAAAGGATGGGGATAAAGTTCTGATTTCTGAAGTTTGTGTGCATAACCGCACCCATGAGGACATTGGTCATGTAAAAATTCCGGCGATGCTAAAAAAAGTGACGGGCAAAGCACTTGTCTTTGATTTTGCCAGCGGCCGGGATTTTAAGAATCTTACTGATTATAAGCTGATTGTACACTGCGGCGGCTGTATGGTGACCGGAAAGGAAATGGAGAACCGCATCAGACAGGCGGCAGAATCGGGAATTCCGATTACAAACTATGGCATCGCTTTGGCATACGGAAGTGGAATTCTGGAAAGAAGTATCCGGATTCTGGAAAGGGAACTGGAGGGAGTCGCGGGATGAAGTACAATATAAAAGCAATGTCCGGGCCGGAACTGAAAGAGGTGATTGAATCCAACTTCAAAGCTCCGGTACCGGAACTGATAAAAGAAGCGGACCAGATTCGGCGGAGCATTTACGGTGACCGGGTATTTCTGCGGGGATTGATCGAAGTGTCCAATGTATGCCGAAGCAACTGCTATTACTGCGGCATTCGGCACGGAAACAGCCATGTGGACCGGTACCGGCTGACAAAGGAAGAAATTCTGGCATGCTGTGAACAGGGATTTCAATTGGGATTTCGGACATTTGTCCTGCAGGGCGGCGAAGATCCTTATCTGGATGACAAGCGATTGGTTGACATCATCAGCTCTGTTCGTGAGAAGTATCCGGCATGCGCGATCACCTTATCCTTTGGTGAAAAGCCAAAAGAATCCTATCAAAGGTTGTTTGAAGCCGGGGCCAACCGGTATTTGTTAAGACATGAAACGGCCTCTGATGATCATTATCGAAGGCTGCATCCGGATAATTTGTCTTTGGACCACCGCAAAAAATGCCTCTATACGCTGAAGGAAATCGGATATCAGGTTGGGGCCGGATTTATGGTTGATTCACCGTTTCAGACGGTCGGGAATCTGGCCGAAGACTTGTTGTTTTTAAAGGAACTGGAACCCCATATGGTAGGGATCGGCCCTTTCATTCCCCAGAAGGATACTCCTTTAGGAAAGGAAAAGGCCGGAACCCTGTCTCATACTATTACCATGCTGGCCCTGACCCGGCTGCTGCTGCCGGAAGCATTGCTGCCTTCAACGACGGCGCTGGGAAGCATTGACCCACATGGCCGGGAACGAGGCCTGCAGGCCGGTGCCAATGTGGTAATGCCCAATTTGTCACCCATTGAAGCAAGATCAAAATACAGCCTTTATGATCATAAAGTTTCTTCCGGAGCAGAGGCGGCGGAAGGACTTGAAAATTTGATCGCCCAAATTCGAATGGCGGGTTATCAGGCGGATTTTTCCAGAGGAGATCATATCGCTTCTTAATCATCTTCCTCCGGCACCAGTTCCGTAGTCAATTCCGGCGGCGGCATAATCAGCGAAAATGCCACAAAGCAGATCAAACCTGCCACCAATCCCGGAATAATCGGCTGGCTGAACTTAATACCAAACAACATCCCTTTCGAAACACGTTCCAGGTAAATAACCACCACACTTCCTGAAATCAGCGATGCAATTGTCCCCGCTGCCGAAGCCTTGTTCCAATAATGCCCCAGCACATACGGGAAGAACGAGCCGGCTGCCCGAAGTGTAAAACAGAACATTAATATTGTTACGATACTGGAGGTATTAAACAAGGCAATCAGCATGGAAGCCACCCCCACAATACACATTACCAGCTTGGTCATTTTCATCACCTGATCGCTGGTCGCCTCCGGCTTCAGTATCGCCTTGTAAATATCATTCGAGAAAATGGAGCCTGCGCCCAGTAAATCGGAGTCCGCACTGGACATGGTTGCCGAGATAATACCCGCAAACAACAGGCCGCAAACCAATGCCGGCAACGATCTCATCGCCAAAACCGGAAGTGCATATCTGGTTCCGACACCAGCGAATTCGTCCGCACTGAATATCCCCATATTCATCAGGGCCAATACAATGACGCCTAACACGGCCGGAATAAATGCATAAATGAAGTTGATCAGAGCCGCCAGAATTGACCCCTGCATGGCGGCCTTCTCATCTCTCGCCGCATAGTAGCGGGAAACCGCCTCCTGCCCCACGGCAAAAGTAGCCACATACATAATCACCAGCGAAATCACATCCATCAGACTATAACCTTTGAACATATCAAATGTCTCTGCCGGAACATTTGCCGTCACATTACTCCAGCCACCGGCAAGATTGACGGCAAACGGGACGGAAATAAGCATACCAATTACAATCAAGAATACCTGGACAAAGTCGGTCAGCGTTACACTCCATAATCCTCCCATAATTGAGTATACGGTAACAACCACCGCCACAATAATTACGGCGACCTGATAATCAATATTCAGCATCGTGGACAAGATCACCGCAGACGCGATAAACTGTCCCGCGGTCAGGCCAACCAGTGGCAGCAGCATGATAATCGCCGTAACCACCCCGGAAGACCGGCCATATCGGCGGCGGAAATATTCCGGTACCGTCTTAACGGTCGCGGCCCGGAACTTAGGCGCTAAGAAGGTCAGAATTGCAAAAGCAATTCCCATCGTTATAATGTACCATGATGCACTTAGCCCCTTGGACTCCATTCCCTGCTGCACTACGCCCAGAGAGCTTCCGCCGCCGATCTCGGTTGCTGCCAGTGTACCAGCCATCAGAAAAGGTCCCAGCCGACGTCCGGCAACCATGAAGTCTGTATTGGATGAGATCTTTTTGGAAGAATACCACCCAATAAACAGCATGGCTAACAGATAGATAATAACAACCAGTGTCACAATAAAATTACTTGCCATAAACCTACCCCCTTAAAATTTTGATATTTTTATTATAACAAAAGAGGAAGGCATGCTTTCTTCCACTTGTGCTGTTTTCATACCAAAAATGCTGTAATATCTGATACGATTTGACTTTTCATTAGATAAATTATACAATATCCTCAATTATCCGCGATACCTACAAAGGAGGATGCCATGCTTCATATTGCGATCTGCGATGATACCCCCCTGGATTGTCAGGAAATCACCAGCTATACCCGGAAGTTCTTTCAAGCCCACCAGCTCCCGGCACAAATCATCTGGTTTCATGACCCCTTTGAACTGCTCGAACACCAGGAACCCTGCGACCTGTATCTATTAGATGTGGTAATGCCCCGGCTGGACGGCATTCAGCTCGCCAGGCGGCTGCGGCTTAAATCCGACTCCGCTGTCATTGTATTTATTACTTCTTCCATTGAATTTGCGGTAACCGGCTATCAGGTACACGCTGCCGGTTTTATTTTGAAACCATTAGATACGGATAATTACAATAATACCATGGAACGGATTCTTTATGAACGGTTCAATCCTTCCCCAAAAACAATAACCGTAACCCACAATCGGACTCCGCTTTCCTTGACCCTCAGTAAGATTCTTTATATCGAAAGCCGGCTTCACCTGCTCTGTATCCACTTAAATAATGGGGAAAACCTGTCCCTGTATCAGAAACTGGGAGAGTTTGAAGAACAACTGGTCTTAAACCCACAGTTTGTCCGTTGCCACAAAAGCTATATTGTCAATCTGGATTATGCTGATACCATTAGCTCCAACTGCTTTCATTTGTACGGCGGCGAGATGGTCCCTATCTCCAGAAGCCTGTATGCAAACAGCAAAACAGCCTTCTATCACCATAAAATGAAAGGACGATGACCATGAATGATGCCGCCTGTATCCTGATCCTTGATTTCCTGAATCTGGTCGTTCGGCTGCTCCCTATCTTTATGTGCCTGAAACCACTGCGGAAAGATATTGAGCTGATTGCAGCAGTTACCACCTATATCTGGGTTATCATGGTTGCCATTAAGTCCCTTCTGCACCGTGAACTTGTGGTTTCCGATGTCTACCAGGGCATCTTCAGCCTTTTGTTTTTTCTTGTCGTGCTGGCACTGTTTGACGGAAGCATTCAAAAGAAGCTGTTTTTATATCTGTCGGCCTGGATGTTCTCTTTATTGTTTACATCTCTTGGCAGTTTTATTGCCCGGCTGACCTCCGGCTTTAAACCCTTTTCCTATTATCAGAGCTATGTCCTGACCGGACTGCTCTTCACCCTCATTTTTTATCTTTTGGTAAAGCTCTGGCTGGGCAAAACAATGGAACAGATCTTCCTCCTGGTTTCCCGGCGCTCTTTGTACCTGTTGTTAGCTTATCCAGCCATTACTTTGGTAGTATTTTCCGTCGGTTTTCATTCCGTTTTGTCCATCGATTACCTGATGGTGGGTAAGCAGGAAAATATCCTATTTTATCTGCTGTTTACACTGATGATTATCCTGATTTATATTTTAATTTTGAAAAATGTGCTGGATATTGTATCCCTGCGCCAAACCGCTTTGGAACTCACCTTTGCCAGGCAACTGGTATCAGAACAACGTGAGCGCTATAATCACATGCTGGACAGCATTGAAAATATGCAGCTTTTAAAACATGATTTCCGCCATCATATCGATGCCCTTTTAAGTCAGGATGAGGCACAGCGCCGCGCCTATCTGTTACAGCTCCAACAGGATTATGGCGTTAATTCGAATGTGACCGTATGTGAAAATAAAGCTGTCAACGGACTGATCGGACGATATGTCGACCAGTGCCGGCAATATGATATCAACCTTCGCACCCATTTGGACATCTCCCAGCACATTCCTGTTGATGATCTGACCCTATGCATTATTATCGGCAACCTGATGGAGAATGCAATGGAAGCATGCAAGCGGTTGAACGGCGACCGCTACATCAATATCGATGTCCGTTGGGTGGATCGCCGGCTGTATATGGTGGTGGAAAATTCCTATGACGGAGTGATTATCAAGAAAGGGGATACGATTGTTTCCTGTAAACAAGATGGCGGTCTTGGCTTTGTAAGTATCCGGCGGCTGACCAGCCAGAAGAATGATGACTTTAGTGTTTCTTATAGCGATACGGCGTTTACCGCTTTTGTGACGCTGACCGACCGGACCCAGGTGGTATGAAGATTCCTATTCATTTTGTCTTGATTTGTTTTTACGTGTTTATGTAATACGTATTGACTTTACACGTATACATTGTTATAATAGAGAGGAGAACCGGTTCAAACAAGCAAGGCTGAAATAGTATTCGCCTATATTGAATAAACAAGGAGGAATTATATGTTATCCGTATATCCAGCATGTTTTTTTAAAGAAGAAAATAGTTATTCTGTCATATTCCCCGATTTAAACTGGCTTTCTACCTGCGGCAGCTCTTTGAATGAGGCAATGGCTGCTGCTGTTGATTGTTTAGCCGGACATCTCTATCTGCTTGAAAAAGAAGGTGGGAATATTCCGGCACCTTCAACGATGAGTGATATTCATCCTGATAAGATTGCTGCAGAATTAGAAGTATCTGCCGATGAGATGTTTGTAAATATGGTTTCTGTGGATGTCATGGCCTACGCAAAAGAACACTTTGAAAAGTCCGTTAAGAAAACACTCACGATTCCGGCCTGGTTGAACAAAGCGGCTTTAGACCAGCATATTAACTTCTCCCAGGTATTGCAAGAAGCACTTCTTGCTAAAATCAAAGCACATTAACCAAATTAGTCCGGATAAACATGGGGCTGCCGTGAAGAAGTCCCAGACTGATCATAACCGCCTCATCAATGGCCGCCATGTGCTCTGAGTCCAAATGACCTATGTACTCTTTCAACCGTCTTCTGTCAACGGTTCTGATCTGCTCTGCCAGCACGGTTGAGTCCTGTTTTAATCCGTCGGAAGACTGGCTGATCCCAATGTGAGTAGGCAGCAATGCCTTGGTCGTACGACTGGTAATTGCTGCTACGATCACAGTCGGACTATGCCGGTTACCCAGATTGTTCTGAATTACCAGTACCGGTCGCACTCCGCCTTGTTCAGAACCTACGATCGGTGATAAGTCTGCATAATACAGATCTCCCCGGGTGACTGTCTGCTGCCGTTCTTTTTTATATAAATGATTCATAGTAATTCTCCTAAGCTTGCTCATTATTTGATAATAGGAGTATTACCATGATTATTTCAAACTAATCAGTCTGCTGAAAATTTTAATCGACCCCTGACTTAATCTGCCGAAAATACCGCCGCCACACAATCATGCTCCGCAGCATTATGCAATTCCACCGCAAAATTCCTCACATCGGCAGATAAATATGCCAGCAAATCCTCCCGGTCATCATACTGCTCTTCCACCAACTGCCTGGTCAGCCAGGTAAGTTCCTGCTCCAGCTCCTGACAGCTCTTTTCTGGCAGCGCATCATTGACCACCTTATCACGAAGCACCGCCCGCCAGACAATCCCGGCCACATTCACCAGCAACTCCCGATGACTGATGCTGTAGTGGTTCAACACATTGCTTACAAAAGACTCTGGCAGCTTAGCCAAAAACAGCTGTTCCAGCTGAATATAACGCAGGTATTGGTAAATGGCATCAATGCCGCACAAATGGTAAACCGGGATCAATGTTGGATAATCCAGTGTCAACAGGTGATCCTGCGGCTTGAACCTGGCATCATACCGGCGGAAGAACTCCGGCATTCCTGATACCATCACATCCTGGCAGGCAATATTCCCATACGAACGGAAGTCACCAATGATCTGATGATACAGTTCTTTTGCCGCCCTGGTCTTCGCCACCACCTTTTCATAGCCACGCTGATAACGCAGCGCCAAATTTTTCGCCTGCGTTTCACTGACCATTTCAGTTGTAATATCATTGGTTGACTCAGCTTCCGGACTTGCTTCCTCCTCTTTCAGACAATACAACACTGCCGCCATCAACATCTGGGCCGCCTCATAGGTAATGGAGGTGCTCTCTTTGCTGGTGTATTTTTCCGACAGTTTCGACACCAGCGGCAGCAATTCTTCCATTGTATATTCCATCTTGTTACCCTCCCGTTTCTTCGGCTTCCGCCATTATCATTTCACCAACCAACGCTCACTCCCCGCTGCTCCAGTCAAACAACTCCCGGATCACCGCCATATACACTTCATAATCCCACCGCTTCTCCTCGCTTAGTTCCTCATACTCGCCCCGGCCGCCGGTGGCAGTATACCTTCGGTAACCACTGCGGATCGCCCTGGCAAAACGCTCCAGACAGGTATCCGCCAGGTATTCCACCGAACCAAAACAAATCCCGTCGAATTGTTCCCGCATAAAGGTCAGCAGTTCCTGGTCCGTCAGATTGTCGGCGGACTCATTTTTAAAAAGATAAAAGGTTTCCTGCAATGCTTCCAACGTTTCTACATACTCATGCTGTTCCAGATAAGAAGAATCACAAAATGCTTCAATCAGCGCCGGCAGAATCCCGCCGCCAAATTCCACCCGCCGCTGCTCCTGCAAGGTCTGCTTTCGGCATATCATCAGTTCCCTGACATCTTCCTCGGTAAGGGTAAGGCCAAACTCCGCCGTCTTCTCATTCGTCGCCAGAACTCTTTGCACTTCCTGTTTCTGCTGCTCTAAAAGCAACAGTTCCATCATCTTATCCTGCATCGGATCCTCCTCACGTTTCACCTAATAGTAGATAACTGATTCTACACCTTCTTTTTTTATAATACAAGACTAGAAAAAAATCTATTTTTGTGCTATAGTATAGTTAGAAACAAAGAAGAAGCATTTCCTTTTAGCAGGAAACGCTTCTTCTTTGTTTTTTTGCCGGCTTCGGCTTGCCGCATCATTGTTTACTGTATTGAAATCTGAAAATAAATAGCCGCCAGTTCTTTTTTGCCCTTGCATTTCTTTTTCAACGCCTCAGCCATTTCCTTATCATTCCCCTGCGGATTTTCAAATTCCATCTTCAGACCGGCTTTCCGTACAAATACCAGTCCCTCTTCTTCTGCCGCCTTACGAAATTCCTCCGCACGCAGCGGTGCATTTATAATGACCATATCCCCTCCTGTTTTTGAGTTGCCGCCCATCTATTCCCAGCTGTGGTCGATCTCCACCGTCTTTTCCAGTTCCGCAATTTTTTCTGCAAATAACGGCAAATACTTCTTATGCGCCATCAGCATCTGGTCAAACAATTCTTTGGCAATCTGTCCGCTGGGAACTAACGGATTGATTACAAATGCATGCAATGCCTTATTATAATCCCCAGTATATGCTGCTTCAATAATCGTTTCTTCCATTGCCTTCATCGCCTGCAAAAGTCCTCTGGCCGCCGGTACAAATGCCCCCCAGGCCAGCGGCATCGGTCCCTCCGACGTAATCAGGGACGAGGCTTCAATAATACAATCATCCGGCAAATCGCTGATTGCACCGTTATTCATCGTCGACACGACCATCACGGAGCGTTTATCATTATAAATAGAATTGATAATCTCACAGGCCGCATCAGAATAATGAGTCCCGCCACGCTTGGTAAGCTGTTCCGGTTTGTAATTCAGAGCCGGATCTTTGTAAAGCTCGAACAATTCTCCTTCGGTCTGTTTGACCAGCTCCGCTCTTGTCTCATGCTTTTCATAAGCTTCCAGCTCATCCTTCAGCATATCGTCCGTAATGTAGTAATATCGATGGTATGGACATGGCAGTAAGCCCAGATCCTTCACCTGCTCATATAAGAACTTGGTGTCATTAATATTGCCCATTCCCGCAATCTTGTGGGTACTCTCCGGATGATACAGCACATCCAGAACCTGACCGGTCACTTCATTTCCGGCCCGGTCCCACACCCGGTGCCAGTGCAGATGGTTCAATCCGGCAAATTTGTACACCAGCTTATCCTCCGGTATCTCGATCGCCTCACTGTCCATCATACAGCAGCGGATCGGTACGTTGCACAGTCCCACCGTCCGTTTCCAGCCGCCGACATTGATGGCCGCCTGCGTCACCATGCCGGACGGGTTGGTGAAGTTGATCAGCCATGCCCGGGGGCACAATTCCTTCATGTCCTGAATGATATCCAGAATCACCGGAATGGTCCGCAGGGCCTTGAACATACCGCCGGCACCATTGGTCTCCTGGCCGATGATGCCGCGGCTTAAGGGAATTCGCTCATCCTTCACTCTGGCATCCAGAAGTCCCACCCGGAACTGAGTGGTGACAAAGTCCGCATCCTTCAATGCCTCCCTGCGGTCCAGGGTCAGATGAACCGTACAGGGATAGCCGGAGGCCTGCCACATTCTTTTCGCCATCTCACCGACAATCGCCAGCTTTTCTTTCCCCTCTTCAATATCCACCAGCCAGATCTCCCGGATCGGCAGCTCCTCATACCGCTTGATGAATCCTTCCATAAGCTCCGGCGTATAACTGCTGCCGCCACCAATAGTAACAATTTTTACTGCTTGTTTCTCCATGTTTTTCTCCTCCTCCGCTTTTTGCCTCTGTAACAAGTATATTCCATTACCGCAGTCATGTCATGCCTTCGGCCACTTAAAAAAATGTGTTATAACGATTATTACTTGTACCTGCGAAAAAACAGGTTGTTTTTTTATTCCCTGATTTTCCATTTTCAAAGTGGAATATTCCTTCTTTTACTTCTGTTTTTCTTTATGTTATACTGTGAACACTTAGCGAGGCAATAAATTCTGTTGTTTGGGACAAGGAGGAGGAAATCATTGGATAAACGAATTGGAATTCTGTTTTCCATGTTAAACCAGGGAGAGTATCAGACAGCTGGGATGATGGCGGAAAAGCTGCATGTCAGTACAAAAACCGTACGGAATTTGTTAAAAGAGGGAAATGCGCTCCTGAAAAAACATGGGGCATCCATTGTTTCCAAATATGGAGCTGGCTATGGAATTGAGATTTCAGATACAGAAGCTTATGAACAGTTTAAACGGCTGCAGGAAGCCCATGTGGAGAGCAGTTATATGCCGGAGACCTCACAAGAGCGGGTCCAGTATCTGCTGGAATATTTATTCGAAAGCGGCGGATGGATCAAGCTGGATCAGTTAAGCGAATCACTTTATGTCAGCAAACGAACACTGACCTGCGATTTAAAAGAGGTAGAACGTTTCCTGAAAAAATTCAACCTGCACTTAACGCGAAAACCAAATTACGGAATCCGGGTCGAGGGCAAGGAGTTTAACCAGCGTTTGTGCCTCGCGGCCTTTGTCGGCCAGCGCCTGTCAGGAAGCAGCGCCAGTATCGAGATTATCTCAGCCGGAGTATCCGACATCTTGCAGCAATTTGATTTCCCGGTATCCAATATGGCCTTTCAGAATTTGATTATTCATATTTACATCGCCATCCAACGAATCCGCAGCGGAAATCAAATTCCCATGCCGGAAGAACCCCACCAGACCGTCCGGGCTTATCAGGAGTATCAGGTTGCCGGCCGGATCGGAACTTTTTTACAGGAAGAATTTTCGGTTGCTATCCCGGATTCGGAGATTGTCTATATTGCCATTCACCTGGCTGGAAAAAAACTGATGATTGAAGATACCCTAAGTCAGAATATGATCATCACCCAGGAAATCAGCGATCTGGTAACGGACATGCTGCAGCTGGTCTATGATGCCTTTCGCTTTGATTTTCGCAATGATCTGGAACTGCGGATGTCACTAAGCCAGCATATTGTCCCCTTAAGTGTCCGGGTCCGCTATGACATGGTGCTGAAAAATCCCATGCTCCGGGAAGTAAAAGAAAAATTCTGCCTGTCGTATACCATGGCTTCACAGGCAGCAACCGTGATTAATAAGAAATATCAAACCATTATTTCCGAGGATGAAGTGGGCTATATGGCATTTGCCTTTGCCCTGGCTTTAGAGCGAAAGAAAACCCAGATCGCCCAGAAAAATGTGCTGCTGGTATGTGCCTCCGGCCGCGGCAGTGCCCAGCTTTTGCTGTATAAATATAAAAATACCTTTGGCCCTTATCTTAACCGCATTGAGGTATGTGATGTGGGAAATCTTTATAAGGTTGATTTTTCAGATATTGACTATGTCTTTACGACGGTTCCGATCTCTATTCCGGTGCCGGTGCCGATTCAGGAAGTAGAGCTTTTTCTGCAGGATGAAGATATTATCAATGTGAAAAAAGCCTTGACGGCGGGCGTGAAGAATGCCGTAACCAGTTATTATGAGCGGGATTTGTTTATTCCTCATCTTTCCTGTAAAACGAAGGAAGAGGTATTGAAGGTCATGTGTGAATTCCTGATTACTCACAAAAACCTTCCGGCGGAGTTTTACGATTCGGTGATGGAACGGGAAAGTCTGGCCAAGACGGTCTTTGGCAACATGGTCGCCATGCCTCACCCCTATAAATCACTGGGTGAACGGACCTGCTGCTGTGTCGCCATTCTGGACGAACCGGTAATGTGGAGCGGCGAGCCGGTGCAAGTCATCTTTTTGGTTTCTGTTGGCAGCGAGCGGCAGACCGATGCTGAACTACAGGAATTCTATCAGATGTCCGCGGCTTTTATGCTGGGTCTGAAGCATGTTCAAGAATTGATTAAGAAACGCGATTATGACTGGTTCATTCATACCATGACTTCTCTGCGTGAAGACGGGGCTTAGCTTTTATCAGCAATGCCCCGTCTTATTTTCATAATGTATCTCTTCTAATCGTCTGCCAGGCATCCGCCATTTGTAGCTATGACCTGCTTATACCAGTCAAATGATTTCTTCCGCCGCCGCTCATAGGTCCCTTTCCCATAATCATCGCAATCCACATAAATAAAACCATATCGCTTCGACATCTGTTTTGTGGATTCCGATATAATATCAATACAGCCCCAGGAAGTGTATCCCAGGCAGTCTACACCATCTTCGTCAATCGCCTCCAGCATAGCCTTAAAATGTACTTTGAAATAGTCGATCCGATACTGGTCATCAATCGTACCGTCTTCTTGTACCACATCTTTCGCTCCCAATCCATTTTCCACAATAAACAACGGTTTACGGTAACGGTCATATAAATCCACCATCGAAATGCGAAGTCCGATGGGGTCGATCTGCCAGCCCCAGTCAGAGGATGGCAGATAAGGATTCTTGACAGCTGTTATGGTATTCCCTGCTGTCGTGTTTAAGTCCGTTGTATCCTTAGCTGCACAAGAGGACATGTAGTAAGAGAACGATACAAAATCCACCGGGTATGCTTTCATAATCTCGTCATCGCCGGTTTCTTTCTTAATATGAATCCCTTTATTTTTAAATCTCGACAGTAAATACGACGGATATTCACCAAACACCTGGGTATCACTGTAGCAGTAGGTACTGCGCATCATTTGCTGTGCTTCCAGGACATCCTCCGGTTTGCAGGTGTATGGATAATAAGTCAGCTTGGTCAGCATACATCCAACCATGGAACCGGGGATGATCTCGTGGCAGATCCTGGTTGCCAGGGCGGAGGCCACAAACTGATGGTGCATTGCCTGGAAGATGACCTCTTCGAAATTCTTTCCCGGGAACCGGTCTTCCACCAGGCCGCCGGTAGTGTAGGGGTGACGGATCATGGAATCTACCTCATTAAAGGTCAGCCAGTATCTTACCTTGTCCTGATAGCGGGTACAGATGGTTTCAACATATTTGGTAAAGAAACCGATGACTTCCCGGGAATACCAGCCGTCATAGCTTAAAACCAGATTCAGCGGCGGTTCATAGTGAGACATGGTGACTAACGGCTCAATGCCGTATTTTTTCAGCTCATCAAAGACATTGTCATAGAACTGGAGTCCTTCTTCATTTGGTATCTCGTCGTCACCGTTAGGGAAGATCCGGGACCAGGCAATGGATAACCGGTATACTTTAAAACCCATCTCGGCAAATAGCGCAATATCTTCTTTATAATGATGATAGAAGTCGTTGCCGTGGCGTTTTGGGTAGCAGACTTCATCGTCGGTTGCCATTGCTTCTTCGATGTCTTTGGTGGTGATGGTGTTGTGGGCCTGATAATTAGTAACATCCGCATCCAGATGGGATCTGGCACAGTCGGAGACGGACAGGCCTTTGCCGCCTTCTTTCCAGCCGCCCTCACATTGATTGGCTGCCGTAGCGCCGCCCCACAGGAAACCTTTCGGGAAAACACGTGTGCTCATAAGTTTTCAAATACCTCCTTATTCTTCCCTGTGCGCAACGCAAAGGGAACTTTACTTATATTGTAGCAAAGAAAAAGGAAGAACTCCATCCCCGCTTTTTCCATTTTCATGGTGGAGTTTTCTGCCAAAAATTCGGAAGAGAGTTCCACTTTGAAAATGGAAAATTTGGGTTTTGAGTTTGCCTCTGCCCTATGTTAGGATGGTGTTACTCATATAAAACCGCCGAAAAGAACAGCGCGCTGAAAGCGATTATAAGGGAATGATAAGGAGGATTCATAGAAATGAAAGAAAAGATTATGAATGGTTTGCTGAATGTAGCTGGGGTCATGCAGTCGCAGCGTCATCTGGCGGCAATCAAAAATGCATTTATGAGCTTGTTGCCAATCATCATCGTAGGCTCATTCTGTACTTTGTTTTCCAATGTTATCTGTAGTACGATACCAGGTTATTTCAGCCTTGCCAATGTTCCGGGACTTAGTTTCTTAGGAAAATTGAGCCCCATGTTTACCGCGGCCAACTATGGTACGATGAACTTTTTGGCTATTGGTATCGTGGTTTTAATTGCCATGGAGCTAGGGGAGTATTATAATATCCGTGACAAAGCACTTCCGGTGGTAGCCTTGGCCTGCTACATTTCACTGTGTACCTTTACCGCTGCTGCCACCCATACGGATGGAACCGTACTGACGGTTGCCAATGTCCTGGCCAGACAGTATACCAATGCTCAGGGCCTCTTCGTCGGGATGTTCGCCTCCATTGGCGCGACCGAGATCTACTGCCGGCTGGTTAACAGCGGAAAACTGGATATTCAGATGCCGGAGAGTGTGCCGTCTAATGTGGCACGTTCCTTTACGATCTTATTCCCATCGTTGTTTACGATTCTGATTATTTCCGGAATCGGTATGCTTTTTGAAATGATTACAGGAATGTCTTTGTTTGATGCAATCACATTTTTCATTCAAAAACCGTTATCCAATGTACTGACCAGTTTCCCGGGATATATATTGCTTGTCTTTATTACTACCATTCTCTGGTCCTTTGGTATTCACGGAACCCAGGTTACCAAAGCAGTATACGAACCGATCCTGCTGGCGGCTTTTGCCGAGAACGAGGCGGCTTATGCGGCTGGTGCGGCCATTCCCAACATTATCAGCACTCCGTTCATGTCCTGCTTTTCTACCGTAAGCGGTGCCGGCATTACCGGCGGGCTGATTATCGCCATTATGCTGTTTTCCAAACGGGATGACTATAAGGCCATCGCCAAGCTGGCAATTCCCTGTGCCATCTTTAACATTAATGAACCAATGATCTTTGGCCTGCCGATCGTGATGAACCCGATTCTGGCGATTCCGTTCATGATTTCACCGGCAGTATCGGCAACCTTTGCATATCTGATGACCAATATCGGGTTCTGCGCCAAAATGGTGGTCAATGCACCGTGGACTACGCCGCCCGGCCTGATGGCATTCCTTTGCTCCGGCGGCCACCTCGGCTCGGGAATCACCCAGCTGATCTGTATTCTGCTGGCTGCTGTGGTTTACATACCGTTTGTACTTGCAAGTAATAAGCAGAAACCAGAAGAAGTATGATCCTGCTGAAAAAATGGAGGAATTAATGATGATACTGATGACTGATATTTTCACGAAGGAAAGAGTTCTTTCCTATACCGCCCTGATCCTGTTGCCGCCACTTGGACTATATCGGCTCTGGAGCCATGACTCCACCTTCCGCCGTTCGGAAAAATGGGTCTGGACGATGGTGGTAGCGGTGTATCTGATTTATCTTTTCAGCTTTATTGTATAGAATGTCATTAGACAGAAAGGAGTTTGCAGGTAGTGATGGAAACAATAATTATGGAGTTAGTGGTAAATGCCGGCAGCGCCAGAAGCACCGCGATTGAAGCGATTCGGGCAGCTAAGTCCGGTGACTTTACGAATGCGGATGCGATGTTGGAGGAGGCCGACCGGACTCTGCTAAAAAGCCATGAGGTTCAAACCGAACTGATTCAAAAAGAGCTGAACGGGGAGAAAGTAGAAGTCGGACTTTTGATGGTTCACGCCCAGGAT